>ERZ780195.2187-NODE-2187-length-13878-cov-4.122477_pt1 | contig 13878 bp, 14 predicted proteins | sample MGYA00511017_ERZ780195 | MGnify/ENA primary metagenome ERZ780195 (study PRJEB29588, sample SAMEA2159974) | human gut metagenome | biome: human gut; feature: human-associated habitat; material: faeces | place: Denmark | collected 2008/2010 ...
TAAAATATATGAACTTTTCAAGGTACTATAGAGAAGCTTTTGACCCCAACATCATGTATTTATACTACAATATTTCCTGCTGCGTCATAAGTTAAGGACAGTTTCTTTCCGTTATTGTTGATTTCTTTGAGAAGCAAGGTTGTAATTCCTGCTTTTCTTCCCGTCACAAAAGTGTACCTGTTCTTTCTGCAATGCAGATCGGCATGGAACTCGCAAAAAGACAGCCTGCTGCCTGATGGATTAACTCCATTCTTAAGGCAGTAGGCTGTCTTTTCCGCTATACCCGCTCCACTAATAACTGCTGCATCGGTGTGAGTGTTTCGGTTTTCAGTTCATTTAATTCCCTGATCTTATCTGTCGTCGTATAGAATTTCTTCGCGATATCCCACAGGGTATCCCCCGGCTTGACGAAGTAGCAGGTGATGCCTGGTAGCTTCTGGAGTTCTTCGGGATCGCGGTCTTTTTCTTCGACGTACTGCATTACCATTTCTTTTCTGCGGTGGAAGACGAGGGCGTTCAGGTTCAGTACGATTTTGGCTTCGATGTCGCTGCTGTCCGGCATGGTTGTGGAGAGCTGGTCGATGGAGGACTGGAGTTCGTAGCGGCAGTCTGGTCCGATTCCCGGGACTTCGATGGTGTGGCGGAAGGGTATGGCGGTTTCGGCGGCGTAGAACGGCATTTCGTCGTCACTGACCACGTAGAGCGCCCTGAGTTCCACCACACCGGTTACTTCGATGCCGTTTTCTACGATTCTTTCCTCGTCGATCTTGATTTTGCCGTCGCTGTGGCAGATCTGCAGAATTTTATTTTTCGGCACGCGCATCTGCAGTTTGTCGGTCAGGCGGCATTTGGAGGAATTGCGGATCAGAAGGCTCTCCAAAGTCTCCTCCTGCACTTTTGGAATGCATTCTCGGTGCGGATGGTAAACGTCCTGCAGAAGTGATACGGTTTCTTCCTGATACAGACAGATGTCAAGTTCGAGTACGGCCTCCGCCTGCAGGACCCGCTCCTCGCCGTCGGAATCGGGCTGGATTTCGAGTGTGGTCTGGCCGAGTGTACTTTCGATCCGCGGGATCATCTCGGAGATGCAGCCCTGGCATTCCACTTCTGCCTGGAACGGGAGCGCCTGCTCCACCCACTGCAGCGGGTGATCCTCCTCGCCGTCGCTGTACAGACAGAAGACAAAGAGTTCTCCCTGCGCACTGACCCGCCCCTCCTCAGAGCGGAGATCGAGACCGCGCACTTCCAGATCCTGCCAGAGAATCTCGTGCAATTCCGGCTTGCCGGACGGAATCGTAAGCTCCTTTTTGACACGCAGCACATCTTTTTTCTGCACTGCAAGCTCAACCACGCGGTATTCCTGCCTTTTTACCGCGACGTCGCTCTCCCCGCGGATTTCCATCGGCACGGCAAGGTCGCACAGTTCCTCGATCCACGCGTGCAGCGTGACGATCGCGCGCACGCCCAGCTTCCGCGAGTTGATGAGATGCAGGTTCAGATCTTCCACTTCCCAGGTGATGCAGACCTTGTCGCCCCCTGTCAGACCATCGAGATGGATCGTCTCGTCGATCGGAAGCTCGCCGGAAAGCTGGCAGATCCGCCGCCGTTCGCCGTCGGAGACGTACAGCAGATGAAAGGTGAGGCCGCCGAATACACGCGCTTTTCCTTCCGAAATCTGTACATCCCCGATCGTCACCTCGCCTTTTTTCTGAATCATCCGCCCCACATCGGGCCGTGCGTCCGGCACATTGTAGTCCTCATCAAACGTAATCTGTGACACCGCTTCGCTTTTTCTGCTGATCTGATGCAGAATCTTTTTTACAAAATCCATAAGGCTCCTCCCACTCTAATCCTCAAATACGACTGAGATTCCCGCCGCCGCTTTCGTTTTCAGCACGACGTAAGGGCAGGAGGCGGCGCCTTTCTGCTCCTCCTTTGCGGCAGGTCCGACGAGTTTTGTCCGCACGAAAACGGCGTTTTCCGATTTCGATACTTCTTCGATCTGTATGGAAAAACCTCCGCTTTTCTGCTTTCCGTAGCCGCGCAGTATGTAGAGATCGTCCCCGCTCTCGTACGCCATCTGGAACGCGGATTCTTTTTTCCTGCGCAAAATCTGATCGATTTCCGGCGGAAAATCGCCCGGCTTTACAATTGCATACGACAGTTCTTTCCGCTCGCCCTCGCTCACATCTGTGATCCGGCACGATGCCAGGAGCATCAGGATCACCGCCGCCAGAAGAACTCTTCCCCGTCTCTTTTTCTTCATCATTCCAAACGCCGCTTCCTGCTCTTTCTATCCATTGTATGACGGGCCACCGTCTTCTATGACGCAAAATCTTTTTCCGAAAAAGACGAAAGTTATTGCAACCCGCCCCATATATGACGTATACTGAAAAGTACGCAATAACTGAATATCACTATTTTACCAAGAGGAGAAAAAGATTCATGATTCGTTTTATTCTGGTCATTCTGACCGCTTTTCTGTATCTGATTCTGTCGATCCCGGTGCTTCTTGTTCTGCTTCTGATCCGGAAGAAAAAGCCGGAGGTCTGTGACAAGGTAAGCCGTGCGCTGATCCGCTGGATTTTCCGCGTGATTCTGTTTTTCGCCGGCACGAAGATCACGGTGGAAGGACAGGAAAATATTCCGAATGACCGGGCTGTTCTATACATCGGCAATCACCGCAGCTATTTCGATATCCTTGTAACCTACACAACGGTTCCGGGCTCCTGCGGATTCGTAGCGAAAAAGGAGCTGGCGCGCATTCCGCTCTTAAAGAACTGGATGGAACTCATCCACTGCCTGTTTCTCGACCGTTCCGACATCAAGCAGGGTCTGCAGATGATCCTTGCCGGATGTGAGGAGATCAAGAGCGGCACTTCCATCTGTATCTTCCCGGAGGGTACCCGCGGCAAGACGGAGAGCGAGCTGGAGCTCGGCGAGTTCCACAACGGTTCATTCAAGATGGCAACGAAAACCGGCTGCCCGATCATTCCGCTTTCCATCTCCGGTTCCAGAAATATTCTGGAAGCACACTTTCCGAAGATCCGCGGTACCCACGTTACCGTAACGTACGGCAAGCCGATTCTTCCGGGTGAGCTTACGAAGGAAGAGAAAAAAGAGATTGGAAATTATACGAAAAACATTCTGCTGGAACAGCTGAAAGAAAATCCGGCAAGCTAAAATCAATTACCGGCATAGAAAAAGAGCCGAACCCTTCTGTTTTTTTCCAGAAGTGTCCGGCTCTTTTTCTGTCTTATACTCTTATTTCTCTACGGAGAGCATCTCCACAATCTTTCCATACTCCATAAAGTGCGATGCCTTTACCAGAATCTGATCCCCGTCCTGTAAGAGCTTCGGCAGTTCTGCCATCAGGCTCTCGCGGTCTGCAAAGTGGCGGATTTCCAGCTTCGGATCAGCCTCTTTTGCTGCTTTTGCAAGATGCTCGCAGAGCGGTCCCGCGCAGTAGAGCGCATCGATGCCGCAGGTTCCGGCGTGTGTGCCGACTTCTGCGTGAAGCGCTGCCTCATCCGTTCCGAGCTCTCCCATGTCACCGAGCACAGCTACTTTTCTTCCCTTCGCCTCTTTCAGGACATCCAGGGATGCCTTCATGGAAACCGGATTTGCGTTGTAGCAGTCATCTACAACGGTGTATCTTCCCGTCTCGATGATGTGGAATCTTCCGCTCACCGACTGCAGTGTCTCAATTCCCTGTTTGATCTGCTCCAGGGTCAGTCCGTACGTGCATCCGACTGCGGTTCCGGCCAGCGCATTGTAGACCATGTGGCGGCCCGGGATCGGAATCAGTGCTGTGAACTCACCCTGCGGCGTATGGATCCGGCAGGAAATGCCGCGGAAGCCCTGGCTCTCGATCTCATCGGCATAATATTCATTCGTTGCATCCAGTCCGAAGTGAACCGGCTCGATACCGTGAACGGTTCCAACGGTGGAGAGCTTGTCGTCATCCCCGTTGATGATAATGTGCCCGTTCTCACGCAGATGATCAAAGATCTCGGTCTTCGCCTGTAAAATACCGTCTCGCGTCTTCAGATTTTCCAGATGGCACCAGCCGATATTCGTAATGACTGCGGTCTCCGGGCGTGCGATCTTCGCCAGACGGTGCATCTGGCCGAAATCGTCGATTCCCATCTCGAGAACCGCCATCTCATCTTCCTCACGCAGACGGAAAACAGTGAGCGACAGGCCCAGCTCATTGTTGAAGTTCGCATCCGTTTTCAGCACACGGTATTTCTGCGCCAGCACCGACGCGATCGTCTCTTTCGTGCTGGTCTTTCCAACGCTTCCCGTAATGCCGACAACCGGAATATTGAGCTGCTGCATATAGTATTCTGCCATTGCTTTAATGGCCTCCATGGAATCCTTCACGAGGATATACGGGCATGGCGGTGTTTCAAGTTTCTGCTCGGAAATGACAGCAAGTGCGCCCTGGGAAGCCACGTTCGGGATAAATTTATGGCCATCCACACGCTCACCCTGAATTGCAACGAAGAGGCTTCCCTCTCCCGCTTTCCGGCTGTCCGTCACAATATCGGCGACTTCCTCTGTTTTCTTTTCTTCCGGTCCGAAGTATGTTCCGCCGCACACCTCTGCGATATGCGCAAGTGTCATATTTTTCATGCGTTTTTACCTCTTTTTCTGAGCGAAAGCTGAATCAGCAGCTCGCACAGCTCCGGATAGGAAATGCCGAGTACCTGCGCCTCCTGCGGCAGAAGGCTCGTCGGCGTCATGCCCGGGAGGGTGTTTGCCTCGAGGCAGTACATTCTTCCGTCTTTGCGCATCATAAAATCAAGACGGCAGTAATTTTCGATGCCAAGGGCAGCTGCTCCGTCCTCTGCGTGCTTCTGCATTTCTTTCGTCTGTTCCTCGGTCAGCACAGCAGGGCACGTCTCAACGGTGGATCCTGCTTTGTATTTGTTCGTATAATCATAGAAGCCTTCGATCGGTGCGATCTCGATGATCGGGTAAGCCTTTCCGTCTACCACGCCAACGGAGAACTCTCTTCCCTCGATATACTCCTCAACGACAACCTCCGGTTCGTAGGAGAAAGCATCCTTCATAGCCTGCCAGTATTCTTCGTTCGTGTGTGCAATATAGACACCGACACTGGAACCGCCGCAGCACGGTTTTACGACAACCGGAAGCTCCAGGCCAAAGCCGGACAAAGGCTCGCTCTCCTGGCCTTTTTTCAGGGTCACGCCGTTCGGGGTCGGCACATGGTGTGCACGGAAGAACTGTTTTGTGATGGATTTGTCCATTGCGAGGGCGCTGCTTAAATAGCCCGTTCCGGTATACGGAATGCCGAGCAGATCGAACGTAGCCTGTACCTTTCCGTCCTCTCCGTTTGCGCCATGCAAGGCAAGGAAAACAACATCCGCTGCCTCGCAGAGCTCCAGTACGTTCGGTCCGAAAAATCTGCGACGGGATGCGATCATCTCGTTTAATCCTGCATCAAAGCTGTGCATATATTCTGCCGCTTTGTCTATATCGTACGCCTCCTCTGCAAATACATCTTCCAGGTTCCCCTTCACATCGATACCGCAGAAAACGTCTACCAGAACTGCCTGATGGTTTTTCTCGCGGAGTGCCTTGCAGACCATAGTTCCCGATGTAATGGATACCGAACGTTCCGTGCTGGTTCCTCCAGCTAATACTACTATTTTCATCTATCAAAATCTCCTTTATTTGATGTGCTTCTGCTGTGATGCTTAAGCGTTTTTCCTACAGGCTGTTTTTCTGTGTAGGCTGCGGCCCGGTTACATCATCCAGGCTATAGTATACGATAACCGGGTCACCAATTTCAATAGCATTGAACACTTTTTCTGCTTCTGTGTACGGTGTATTCACACATCCGTGGGATCCGTTCGTCAGATAGATGTCTCCGCCGTACTCGGTTCGCCAGCTTGCATCGTGGATTCCGACGTCGCCGTTGAACGGAAGCCAGAACATGACATGGCTCGGATAGAGCTTGAAATCACAGTCACTTTTCTTCGCATCCACCGCCCAGACACTGCCTGCCGGAGTGTCATAGCCCGTCGCATGATTGCCCGTTGTGACCGGTGTTTCCGTCACCAGAACGCCGTCCTTGTAGCACCACATTTTCTGCTGGGAAATGCACACCTCGACGTATGTATTTCCGATATCATTTGCCGAGCGGTCATTGGCCGTATAGAGGTAAACCGGGTCGAGATTTCCCCGTGTTTCGTCCTCGATCGCCTGCAGAAGTGCCTGCGTCGTCTCCTCCTTGTCGATGCACCAGCCGTAATCGCCGCCCGCATTCAGGTTAATGGTCGCGCCAAGACTCGTTTTGAAGGTATGCGCCAGCCCGAAGGTGTCCGTCTCATACGCCATATGGCGCACAAAAGCTGCCGCTTCGTCCTGCGAAATCGTGTAGGTTCCATCTTCCCCCTGTACGAGCCAGCTCTGTAAGGTTGCCCGGTCTATGGCATAGCTGTTTTCACCGATTGCATACGTGATCCGCGCCGCTGTCAGGTGGTTCAGTTCCGCCATTTTCCCATTCAGTGCTTCATCATCCTGCGTAATGCCCGGTTTCCGGTAAACATCTTTTTCTTCCAGATCCACGCTCGCCGCTCCGGCATCCAGCGCCTCGATGACAGCCTGCTCCGCCTTCTCATAGTCCACCTGCTCGCCCTCTGTTTCCGGCACAATGACGTACGAGGTTCCGTCATCCGTCAGATACGCATCCGTCGGCGCTTCCTGCTGTTCTTCCTGAAACCCTTCCATCGTCTGCAGTTTTTCCTGCACCATTTCTTTGTCATAGACAGAGTCCGCCGCCACCTGGTTTTCTTTCTCTTTCCAATAGAATGCAGGCCATGCAAGAGTATTCTGGGACTCCAGCAGTTTTTCCACCGCGTGGTCGTCCACATACGTGAGGCCGATCTCCGTGCCGCTTAATGTCTCTGTTTTTCCACCGCGCTCGGTAATGCTGAGTGTATAATCCACAATGTGCTTCTGAATTTCCTCTTTGACCTGCTCTGCGGTCAGCCCTGCGCAGTTCAGTCCGTTGATCGCGGTTTTCGGGAAAAAGTGGGATGCATAGTAATGCCCCACGCCCGCGTAACCGCCTGCGGCCGCAAGGAGTATGAGTCCTGCGGCAATTCCTATTACTTTCTTTTTCATGTTTTTCCTTTCTGTCCCATAGAAAATTTCTTTTTAACTTTCTAATAGAAAAAAGCCGGAACTCCCACACCAGAGTTCACAAAACCTGTGTCCCCCGGGAGAATCCGGCTTTTGTATTTTTACTTATCTGTTATTTGCTTTCCAGAATCTTATCCACGCTGACCAGTTTGACACTCAGCACGAATACCTGACCTGCGATTTCCAGCTCTTCCGGTGTCGGGAAGGACGGTGCAATACGGATGTTGGAATCCTGCGGATCGTTGTGATATGGATACGTTGCGCCCGCGCCTGTCATGGTAAGACCGGCCTCTTTTGCCTTTGCAACGATCTTCTTTGCGCATCCCTCCATCGCATCGAAGGAGATGAAGTATCCGCCGTTCGGTTTTGTCCAGGAAGCGATGCCAAGGCCGCTCAGCTCCTGATCCATTACCTGCAGAATTGCCTCGAATTTCGGTCTTAAGATCTCAGCATGCTTTTTCATCTGATTCATCACGCCGTCCAGGTTCTGGAAGAATTTTACATGGCGCAGCTGATTCAGTTTATCATGACCGATGATCTGGAAGTTCATGTACTCCTGTGCCTCTTTGATGTTTGCCTCAGAAGAAATGAGAGCTGCAATTCCGGCTCCCGGATAGCTTACTTTCGAGGTGGATACGAACTCATAGACCATATCCGGATTTCCGGCTTTCTCGCACTCCTCGATGATGTTCAGCAGGTGATCCTGTCTGTCATCATACAGGTGATGGATGATGTATGCATTATCCCAGAAAATACGGAAGTCTTTGGCTGCCGGTTTCAGGTTTGCAAATCTTCTGACGGTCTCATCGGAGTAGGTGTAGCCCTGCGGGTTGGAGTATTTCGGTACACACCAGATTCCCTTGATGGCATCATCTTCTGCAACGAGTTTTTCTACCATGTCCATGTCCGGTCCTTCCGGCGTCATCGGAACATTGATCATCTCAACGCCGAAGTACTCGGTTACACCGAAGTGACGGTCATAGCCCGGTACCGGACAGAGGAATTTTACTTTGTCCAGCTTGTTCCACGGAGTGCAGCCTGCAACGCCCTTCAGGAACGAACGTGCTACGGTATCAAACATAATGGTAAGGCTGGCGTTTCCGTAAACGATGACGTTTTCCGCCGGAACCTCACAGATATCTCCGATCAGTTTTCTTGCTTCCGGAATACCGGTCAGCACGCCGTAGTTCCGGCAGTCGGTTCCATCTTCTGCGAAGGTGTCTTCATTTTTCGAGAGAACGGTAAGCATTCCTTCCGTGAGATCTAACTGGGCTGCTGCAGGTTTTCCTCTGGAAATATTCAGATTGAGGCCTTTTGCTTTTACCTCTGCAAATTCCTGCTCCAGTCTGGCTTTCTCGGCAACTAATTCTTCTTTGGTCCATTCGATATACGGTTTCATGAAATGTCCTCCCTTGTACTTTCCTTACCCGTTTTTCAGGTTTCTTGCTCAACTAAAGACCATTTTACCAGATCATGAGTTTCTGTCAAGGAGAACTTGCATGTTTTATGCGTTTTTCGGCATTTTATCCCACTTTTTGCAGTTTTACACTTCATTTCCTGCAATTCAGCCAAATGTTTTTCGTATGACGGCCATACGTCCGCTGCCAAAAGATGTTTTAAACGTTGTCAGACTGCCATCTTCCCGATGCACCGCACGGCAGAACAAGGCCGGTCGACTTGACCGGAAGGCCGATTTCCTGTGCTTCTACGTGGCCTTTGTACTGTTTTAATTCCAGGGAAATCATGTACGTCAGGACAGCCGGTGCAAGTCCTGTCGTGTAAGAATTCACAAGGAAGAACAGCGGGTCATCGCTTAAGAGCTGCGTGCAGAGCTTGATGAACGGATGAATCGACTCCTCGATTTTCCAGATCTCGCCCTTTGGTCCTCTTCCGTAGGACGGCGGGTCCATGATGATCGCGTCGTAGTGGTTGCCTCTGCGGATCTCGCGCTCGACAAATTTGGTGCAGTCATCCACAAGCCAGCGGATCGGCTTGTCCGAAAGGCCGGACACGGCAGCGTTCTCTTTTGCCCAGTTGACCATGCCTTTGGATGCATCGACATGTGTGACGCTTGCGCCTGCTGCGGCCGCTGCGAGCGTTGCGCCTCCCGTGTAGGCGAACAGGTTCAGCACTTTAATCGGGCGGTTGGCACGGCGGATCAGATCGCCGAACCAGTCCCAGTTCGTTGCCTGCTCCGGGAAAAGGCCGGTGTGTTTGAAGCTGAACGGTTTCAGGCGGAAGGTCAGGTCTTTATAGTTGATCTCCCACTGCTCCGGCAGATGGAAAAACTCCCATTCTCCGCCGCCCTTGCTGCTTCTGTGATAATGGCCGTTTTTCTTTTTCCAGCCCGGATTTTCTTTTTTCGTGTTCCAGATGACCTGCGGGTCTGGTCTTACCAGAAGGTAATCTCCCCACCGCTCCAGTTTTTCTCCGCCGGACGTATCCAGCACTTCATAATCTTTCCATCCATCTGCTATCCACATTTTATTGGTTTCCTTTCTCTTTTATCTCAAAATTTATCGTGTTCTGAATTGTACGTTCCTATGATACCATAAAAGTATTGTTTTTCCAAAACATTTCTTATATCATAGTTCTGGGCATCCGTGCATTTGATCCGGAAATCTGCCCGTGGAAAGGATTTTTCTCATGGAAACCGTACTCTTATATCAGATCAAAGGAACGAAAACAGCTGCGCTTTTAAAGCCGGTTCTCTTAAAGCTCGGTATCCGCGTGCGCATTGTGGAACCGGAACAGTATCTCCAGTCGATCGGATTTCTTGCCGGAAATAAAGCATTTGCAGAATCCCCCGAAGCCTATGACGGCGCCGGATTTGATGAACCAATGATGGTCATGGCCGGCTTTTCCGAGCGGAAACTCGATCTTTTTCTCACCGAAATGCGCCGGAAAAAAGTGCCGCCGATCGCCCTCAAAGCCATCGTCACAACGCAGAACCAGGCGTGGAATTCGCTGCAGCTCTACAGAGAATTAAAAGAAGAACACGAAAAAATGAAATCGTACCGGAAATAACTGGTCTGGTCAAAAAATCCGGAATTGGAACTTTTTCTTCATGCCACCACTCCCTATAATAGGGTGCAATCAAGGAACGAAAGTTCCAGATACCAAAGGAGTGAGTTGTTATGAAAAATGAAAAAGTCTGGAAAATCGCAATGACAGGTGTCTTTGCAGCCCTTTCCTACGTTGTCTTCACCTTCCTGCAGTTCAAAATCTGGCTGCCAGGCGGAGATGCCACCTCGATCCATTTCGGAAACGCTGTCTGTGTGCTCGGTGCACTGATTCTCGGCGGTGTTTACGGCGGAATCGGCGGTGCGATCGGCATGACCATCGGAGATCTTCTCGATCCGGTCTATGTGGTATACGCACCAAAGACCTTCATCTTAAAATTCTGCATCGGCCTCATCGCAGGACTGATCGCACACAAAATCGGTAAAATCAACGAGCAGACCGATCAGAAACAGATCTTCAAATGGGCACTGCTTGCAGCCATCGGCGGACTTCTGTTCAATGTGATCTTCGATCCGCTCATCGGTTACTTCTACAAACTGGTTCTTCTTGGAAAACCGGCAGCAGAGGTTACCTTAAGCTGGAACGTAGCGGCAACTTCCATCAACGCCGTACTTTCCACCATCGCTTCCGTTGTCATCTACATGGCACTGCGTCCGGCTCTTCAGAAATCCGGACTGTTTAGCCAGGTAAAGGCAGCAGCGAAATAAAAAAACAAATTTCATTTACGCGATATCCAAAAAAGTCACCATGTTCTATTTCGAACCGGTGACTTTTTTCATGCATTTCTTTTTATTTTTCAGCGGTGGCTGCTGCCTCTTTTTCTGCCTCATCTTCCAGAATGGATGTGCAGTGCGGGCATCTGACTGCCTCTCGGTTCCGCCGAAGATTCCAAGGATTGGGGTCAGGATATCCTGGTTCAGGGATGTCACGATCGCCGTGAACGCACCGCCGACGATGACACCGACTGCCATATCCATGACGTTTCCGCGCATGATAAACTTTTTAAACTCGTTGATGAATCCATTTTCTTTCATCTTCTCTTACTCCTCATCTTTTGTTTTTTCTCCGGCGAACCACGCTTTTTCAATCATTTCCAGTTCCCGGATATCAATACAGTTGGGAATGCTTCCTTCTCTTACCGCCTTCTGGCACTCTTTGAGATCCATCCAGCGGACTGCTTCTACTTCCGACTCCTGTAGATGCAGTTTTTCCGCCTCGACCGGCTTCGTGTAAAGATACACGGCGCTGACCTCATGATCGTGGAACGGTTTTCCATAAAAAACACCGTGTGATACTTTTTCCAGCAGGCCAAGATCCTTCAGCTCCTCTGCCTCTGCGTGGATGCCGAGCTCCTCGCCGATTTCCCGCAGAGCCCCTTCCAAATACGTATCGCCCGCCGAGAGATGGCCGGGGCTTGAAATATCGTAGCAGCCCGGATTCGAATCTTTCCAGGCACTCCTTTTCTGCAGCAGTACCTCACAGCCGCTCTTCTCATTCGCCCGTGCAATCCAGATATGTGCCGTTCCGTGACACCGTCCCTCACTGTGCGCCACGCCGCGCTCTACGATGGTTCCGGTCGGCATGCCGTCGCCTGAGCGCTCCTCAAAAAGTTCCATCTGTTTTCCGTTCAGCACCGCTTCTGCGAGCGTGTCGCCCACATACCGCAGCTTCAGGGAGAAAAATGGCTCGTCTTCATTCAGAAGGCGGAAAAAGATTTTGTCTCCCTCCCACAGATTCAGGTGCAGGACGTTCTCTTTTTTCACCCAGGCGAGTTCGCCCTCATCACATGCAGTCGGTTCTCCCGTGAATCCGTCTGCCGTGTAGAGACACATATACTCCATGTACTCCACCGTTTTGCTGTTTTCTGCCTCTGTCACAAAGGTAACGAGACCGCGGAAACGCCAGCTCGTCAGCGTGTAGCCGGTTTCCTCTTTTACTTCACGCAGCAGGCATTCCTCCGGGCTTTCGCCAAGTTCCGCATGGCCGCCGACGCCGATCCACTTGTCCTTGTTGACATCGTTCTTTTTCACCGTGCGGTGCATCATCAGATAGCTGTCATCCTTTTCGATGTAGCACAGCGTTGTCATGCAGCCTCTGTCTCTTTCTTCTGTTTTTTCCTCCATCTTTGACTCCCTCCGTCGTGTGCCGGACTTCTTTCCGCTTCTTTTGTTTTTCAGGAAAAATGTATTTCTGCACACACCTTTTTCTCGTTTTCTATTCTACCATACTTTTTCAGAATTCCAGCAACAAATTTCTATCTTTTTGCAGATCTTTCACGAAAAATGTAACGACCATTCCGCATCTTCTTGACTCTCACACAGTGCTGTGTTAAAGTGTCTGTAATTGATGTTTTGTCACCCGTAAACAACGTTTCTTATCATTTCTTACATTTGAGGTTTTCATGATGGAAAAACAGACGATAGTTGTGAAAGTCGGCACCAGCTCCCTGACACTCTCAGACGGAACGATGGATGCTGAAAAAATACGGAACATTACGACCCAGCTTGCCGCGCTGCAGACGGCAGGCCACCATGTGATTCTCGTTTCCTCCGGTGCGATCGCCGCAGGCTTTTCCCGTCTCGGCTTTAAAAAACGGCCGACGAAAATTGCCGATAAACAGGCTGCCGCTGCTGTCGGCCAGGGCCTTCTGATGGAGGAATACACGAAAAATCTGATGGCGTACCAGATTCCGTGCGCGCAGATTCTTTTGAACCGCAGTGACTTTGAGGACCGCCGCCGCTATAAAAACATCTTCGGCTCCCTCTCCGTCCTGCTCGGGCGCGGTGCGATTCCGATCATCAATGAGAACGATACGATCGCGATTGAGGAGCTGAAGGTCGGCGACAACGACACGCTCTCAGCCATCGTCGCAACCAGCGTACATGCTGATCTTCTCGTTCTTCTATCGGATATCGACGGTCTGTACACCGCCGATCCGCATAAGGACCCAGACGCTGCGCGCATCGAACTTGTTCCCGAAATCACAGACGAAATTCTGCGTCTTGCCGATGGCAAGGGCTCCGAACTTGGGACCGGCGGCATGAAAACCAAGCTTTCCGCCGCGAAGATCGTCACAAAGGCCGGAACAGATATGATCATTGCCAACGGCGCAGAGGTTGAAAAGCTTTACGCACTGCTCGACGGCAAATCCATCGGCACAAGATTTTTAGGAAGGAAGGCAAGCGTATGAAGACGCAGGAACTCTTACGGCATGCCAAGGCTGCCTGCCCGCAGCTTGCATGGCTGGGAAGCGAAGAAAAAAATCAGGCCATTTTGCGGATGGCCAATGCGATTGAAGCAAATGCAGATATGATTCTCGCCGCAAATGCAGAAGATCTGCGTGCAGCGCAGGGCGTCATTTCCGATGTCATGCTCGACCGTCTGCGTCTGACACGAAGCCGCATCGCCGCCATGGCGGATGGCATGCGGCAGGTTGCGAAGCTTCCCGACCCGGTCGGAGAAATTCTGGCAGAGGTAACACGGCCCAACGGGCTTGTGATCCGCAAGACTGCCGTCCCGATGGGTGTCGTGGCCATTATCTATGAAAGCCGCCCGAATGTCACCTCCGACGCAGCGGTTCTGGCACTCAAAAGCGGAAACGTCTGTGTTTTGCCAATCGGCAAACGTACTGTTGAGTTTTTTACGCGCAATCAGGTTGAAATATTGACGACGGAGTTT
>ERZ780195.2195-NODE-2195-length-13831-cov-5.887268_pt1 | contig 13831 bp, 9 predicted proteins | sample MGYA00511017_ERZ780195 | MGnify/ENA primary metagenome ERZ780195 (study PRJEB29588, sample SAMEA2159974) | human gut metagenome | biome: human gut; feature: human-associated habitat; material: faeces | place: Denmark | collected 2008/2010 ...
GCCTCTGCCTGAATTTCATGCTATACCGAAACTGCCGATATTCCCGGAAGAAGATTTCATATTTCCGACAACTTTTATTCATAAGTATTATTTAGTTGCGATATTTGTTAAAAGTAGGGTATTTATTTTATTTTGAGTATGAAATGATGTAAAACACATGAAAATTGTCAAGAAAATCACTTTTTTTCTTTGGTAATCATTTTCTTCTTTATATATCTTGTTCCCAATAAAGTAGTCTGCTACTTTTTATTTCTTTAACTATTAGCTCCCTGTGTGAAATTACTCTTTTAACAGTTGAATATCTTTGGAACGACTAAGATTTAGACGTTTTTTATAAGAAATGGATTCTTGTATTTTCCTCTTTTGTAGAACTGAGTTCCAAAAGAACTTGGATAATGTTTAATTAAAAGAGAGTGAGTATGAAAGAAAAAGTGTTAATGTTACTAGCTTGTCTGTGGTTGGGTATCGGCTTCTCTATGGCTCAAGCGCCTAAAACAGTTGCAGGAGTTGTAACTTCAGCGGATGATGGTGAGCCGATAATAGGTGCGTCTGTTTTAGTGGAAGGGACTACTATGGGAGCGATTACGGATGTGGATGGCAAGTTTGCTATCAATAATGTTCCTGCAGATGCTAAAGCGCTGATTGTTTCTTATTTGGGTATGATTACTCAGCGAGTTGGAATTCAGCGTGGTACTATTACTGTAACAATGAAGTCGGACACAAAAGTGTTGGATGAAGTGGTTGTAACTGCTCAAGGATTGAACCGTAAACAAAAAGCGTTGGGTTATTCTACACAAAAGGTAGCAGGTGAGGATTTGACTATTTCACGACAGACTGATTTGGGTAATGCTATGGCTGGTAAAGTGTCGGGAGCACGTTTTATAGGTGGTGCCAGTTCAGGTTTTGATGCAGGTACTATTATTTTGCGTGGTGCAGGTTCCATTCCTTCTTCGTCCCAGTCGGATAATCCGGCCAATGAACCTATTTATGTGGTAGATGGTGCTATCACCAACAAAAACTCTATCAATATGGATGATGTAGAAAGCATAAACGTATTGAAAGGTCCCGCGGCTACTGCCCTTTATGGTTCGCGTGGTGGTGCAGGTGCTATCATCATAACTACTAAGGCGGGACAAAGTGAGAAAGGGTTGCTTGAAGTAAGTCATACATTGCAGGCCGAAACTTACTATAATCATTTCAATATGCAGAAGCTGTATGGTGGCGGAGGATATGGAGGTACGGAAAAAGGTAACAGGGCTCAGGATATTTATGATTTGTATAGTGGTGATATTCCCGGTTTGCAAGGTGCTTATGTGTACGATTATAATGAGGACACTTCTTGGGGAGCTGCATACGATCCGGCTGTGAAATATGTCACTCCATTATCATTGGACGAAACCAGTGATTATTATGGAAAACCAGCCACTTGGCAACATGGGTTGGATTTGAGAGATCTTTATCGGACTGGTGTAACCAATACAACCAACGTTTCGTTTTCAAAGAGTGTGAAAGATTTTAATACCCGTGTTTCTTTCACCAATAGCTATCGTACTGGTGTGCAACCCAATTCGGATGCTATTCGCCGTTTCTTAGGGTTCAAGACTAATTTCAAACCCACACCGTGGATGAATGTGTCATTGGATTATAAATATACTTATCGTCAAGATCATAATGCTGCCGAAAGTGGATATAACGGTTCACGTACCGTTTTGCAGGAATATACCCAATGGGGACAGACCAATGTCAATTTAAAAGATTATAAGGACTATAAACGTCCGGACGGATCATGGAGGACTTGGAATATCAACAGTGTGAATAACCAAAGTGCTGCATTCCATGATAATCCGTATGCTTTGTTTCATGAATATAATCATCGCACCATTTATCAATGGAATGTATTCAGTGGTGATGTGTCTGTGGACCTTCCTTATAACTTGAAAGCAGGGGTACGCGTAAATGGTAACATACGTGGTTACAAATTGGAACGCGAACGCCCTTCAGGATCTATTAATTTCCGGTCAAATTATCGTCAGGATCAAAGCAGTTTAATTGATTTGACCGTACAAGGACGTTTGACTTGGGGACAATCATTCTTTAAAGACAAACTAACGGTAGATGCGGCTCTTTTTGCAGAAGTACGTGACTATACATACGATAATTTATATGCATATACCAATACAAATTATGACTTGTCTTTGGATAATTATTATAATTTGGCTGCTTCATCGGGTACTATTGCCTTGGCCTATAATAAGAAGACACATTACAAGGAACGTAGTGTTTATGCCACAGCTACTATGGGCTGGGATGATACTTATTTTCTTGATGCTTCTGTCCGTAACGATATGTCATCTACGTTGAGTCCTAATCACAATAGCTATTGGTATGGTGGCCTTTCCGCTTCTGTCCTTGCTCATAAATGGGTGAATGCAGAATGGCTGAATTTCTGGAAACTGCGTGCTAGTGCGGCTCAGGTAGGTACTACGCTTGATGCTTATAATATTTATCCTACTTATTCTCTAGATACCAGTTATGGTTCACATGTTACAATGTATGAACCTTCTTCTCAGAAAAATTATAATATTGAGCCGTCTATTTCCACTTCGTATGAAATAGGTACGGAATTCCGTTTGTTCAATAATCGTTTATGGGGTGATTTCAACTATTATACTCGGGATGACAAAGATCAGATAATCTCTGTAACCTCTGCTCCACAATCGGGGTACTCCACTCGTAAGATGAATGCTGGTTTAATTCGTAATCGGGGTGTTGAATTGAGTTTGGGCGGGATGCCCGTTTCCACTAAGAACTGGAAATGGGAAATGAATTTCAATATAGCGAAGAATAGCAATAAACTGGTGGAACTAGCTGATGGGGTGGATTCTTACTCTATTTATTGGACTTCATTCACAACTCGTTTGTATAATTATGCTATGGTTGGTAAATCACTTGGTGTGATAACCGGTAATACATGGGAACGTGATGACAATGGCAATATAATTTTCCATGAACTGAGTGCCTCGCAGAAGGCGTTGTATGGTGGTGAATATGTACCTACTTACAATCAGAATACACTAGATGAACTGGGTAACTTCCATCCGGATTTCACAGGTGGTTTTAATACTAGTATCAGTTTTAAGAATTTCCGTCTGTCGGCTAATATTGATTTCTCTGTAGGCGGTCAGATTGTATCCTATACTAATATGTGGGGTAGCAGTAGCGGTATTCTTGATAAAACAGCTGAACTTAATGACCGTGGCGTCAATGTTCGTGAACCGGTAAGCAAAGGTGGTGGTATCCACATGACTGGTGTGGATCAGGATGGTAATAAGGTAGATACCTATGTCAATGCCAAACTGTATTATACCACAGCTTCCCGTGTATGGGAAGAATGGGTGTATGACCGTACTTACGTGAAACTTCGCGAAGTGTCATTGTCGTATGTGTTCCCGTCACAAACTTTGAAGAAACTAAATATCGGTTTGAGTCGTGCCAGTGTGGCAATTAATGCTTCCAATCCATGGTTGATCTATTCAGCTTGTCCTAATGTGGATGTGTCTGAAATTGGTATGGGATATTTTGAGGGTGGTAATGCCGCTGCAACCCGTTCGATAGGTTTTACCGTTAATCTTGCTTTTTAAACCATAAAACGAAGAATCATTATGAAATATATTAAATTATTATTTTTATCTCTGAGTTTTGCAGCAACATTCACAGCATGTGATATGACTGACTTTGGCGATATTAACAAAGATCCCAATGAACCGTCGGAGGCTAATACTGGTATGTTGTTTACATACGCTTGTACTTATGTGAAATACTTCTCTATGAACTCAAATTATTATTACCCGTGGACGCAAATGTATCCGGGGTATATGTCCGAGAAAAATAATAATCAGTATGGTGCGTTTGGCGGACCTACTATGAGTACAAGTTCTTATTATCTTTATCCGTTGAAGAACTGCGAGAAGATTATTGACTTTAATAGTGATGAGGCTGAAAAAGGTAAACCTGCCATTGTACAGTTTGGTGATAATGCCAATCAGATTGCGGTTGCACGTACATTGATGGGATTCATCTATATGCACCTTACAGATGCTCTAGGGCCACTTCCTTATACAGAAGCGTTTCAGGCAGGTGAGGAAAATTTTACTCCGGTATTTGATTCACAGGAAACGATTTATGCTAAGTTAGATGCCGATTTGAGGGAAGCGTATAATCAGTTTAATGAAAGTGGCTCGTTGAGTACAGCCGACATCCTGTTCGATGGTGACATTCGTGCATGGAAGAAACTGAATGCTTCTACCCGTATGATGCTTGCTATAAAACTGGCAGATGTGGATCCTGCCGAAGGACGCTCGCGTTTTGCTCAAGCTTACGCCGATGGCGGTATTGAAGAAAATGCCTATAATTTGAATTATACTTTTGAGGCCAATACTGTGGGATATTTATATTATAATGGTGTAAACAATAATTATAATTTTGTCCCTAATAAGTATTATGTAGATCAGCTGAAGGAGTTGAAAGATAACCGTCTGTTCTCTACTTGTTCACTGATTCCTTTCGGTAAGACACAGGCAGAGGCGGGCGTAACGGATGAAGACTTGAAGAATTTTGATAAATACCAAGGTATGCCTTTGGGTATTGAGTCTGCAGATGTGAATACGTGGAACAAAGTCTGCTGTTTTTATAATCCTTCGCTCACACAGGTAACCTCTACTTTTCCCATTATTACTGCTGCTCGTATGTTGCTTATCGAGGCTGAGGCTGCTCAACGTGGCTGGATTCAGGCTGATCCTGCCCAGCTTTATGCAGCTGGTGTGAAGGCATCGTTCGAACAATGGGGGGCCGAAGGTGTTGATGAATATTTGGCACAGGAAGCAGTTGCCTATACAGGTACTGATGCTGATAAAATTAACAAAATTGCTCTTCAACGCTGGATTAGTGGCTTTATGGCTGATGGTTTTGAGGCATGGTCTGACTGGCGTCGTTTTGATATTCCGAAACTAGAAGTCGGTCCGGTTTGTACAACGATTGATCATATTCCTTATCGCCATCAATTTGATAGCGAAATTTATCAAGGTAATCTTGAAAATTATGAAGCTGCCGTGAAAGCAGATTTGAATGGTGATGATAGCCGTGAGCAACGAGTATGGTGGAATAGAAGATAAGATTTGAAATATATAAATTCTCTTTAAAGTTTCGTTTAAATATAGGGGACATTCTCAGTGATGAGAGTGTCTTCTTTTATTGAAATAAATCCAAAAATATATAGGATAAACGTTAGTTAAGACTAGGTAGTTCATAAATTGCCTCGATGGATAGATATACGTATTGCTTTTTCTTATTGACTTTTGTTGTGTTCGGTTGGGTAGAATTTGAAGAAGCGATTGTTGGGATATTGAATTTTTTATGAAGAAATTCTCCTGTTTTAAAGCATAAAAAAAGGCTATCTATCCCAGACAGCCAATCTTTTGTTAACCTTAAATCTAATACTATGAAAAACACACTACAAAGATACGGACTTTATTTATAATAGCAAGTTTCTAGTCTGTATTTCGCCGTTTTATAACATGCTTTATAAATATGTCGTGTCTTGTTAACAAATGAATCTAAAAGTGTAAAGTTTTGTTTATTATAACCTTTCGAACTTCTTGTCTTATGAATGATAGAGGAGGACAAACGAAAATAAAAGTCTGTGATGGTTATTTTCTATTTCTTATTTTATATCTTTGATGGCACTTTACTGATTGAAAAAATAATAGTTGCTTATGAAAAACAGACAGTTTATTGTATTTGCTCTTTTATTAGCGTGTCCGTTGCTGTTACACGGACAGGAAACGTCTCTCTGTGGAAAAGAATCATGTAATAAAGGTTATATCCGGCATCCATGGTATGGAAAAAAGGTTGGTTATATAGGAGACTCGATAACTGATCCCAATTGTTATGGAGATAACATAAAAAAGTATTGGGATTTTTTGAAAGAATGGTTGGATATCACTCCTTATGTGTATGGAGTGAGTGGACGTCAATGGAATGATGTACCCCGTCAGGCAGAACAATTGAAAAAGGAGCATGGAGAAGAGGTTGATGCCATCGTGGTTTTGATGGGGACAAATGATTTTAATAGCAGCGTACCTGTCGGGACTTGGTTTGCAGAGAAAGAAGAGCAGGTGATGGCTGCCCGTGGTGAAACTAAAAAACTGGAAACGCGTAAAAGGCGTGTTCCTATAATGACGAATGATACGTATAAAGGCCGTATTAATATTGGTTTGAGTCATTTGAAAAAATTGTTTCCCGATAAACAAATTGTTTTGTTGACCCCATTGCATCGTTCTTTAGCGGAATTCGGCGAAAAGAATGTACAACCGGATGAAAGCTATCAGAATAAATGCGGAGAATATGTGGATGCTTATGTACAGGCCATTAAGGAAGCAGGTAATTTGTGGGGAGTTCCTGTAATAGATTTTAATTCGGTTACAGGTATAAATCCGATGATTGAAGAACAACTTATTTATTTCTATGATTCGGGGTATGATCGTTTGCATCCTAATACCAATGGTCAAGAACGTATGGCACATACATTGATGTATCAATTACTTTCTTTGCCTGCATCATTCTGACAGTTGGACATTCATTTTTTTGTCTTTTTGGAAGAGTTTGTTTATTTGGGAGAACCTCCTATGTTTCGATGTGAACTTTGAAGGATTGAAAAAATGTTCAAATGGCAAATAAATGTTATTTGAACATTTTTTTATTAGTTCTTATTTACTGAAAGAGTAATTGAGCTATTGATTTTGAACAAATTTCTATATTCTTGTATCATTTTTTATGGTTTCTTTTCTTGTTCTTGTTTACTTTTGCCTGAATCTTTTAACTTATAAAATGTATATGAAAAACATGAAATTAAAAGTATTACTTGCTTTATGTGCTTTACTCCTGTTATCGGCTTTTATTGCTGAGAGAAAAGAACCCATTACTATTTTTATGATTGGTGATTCCACTATGGCGAATAAAAGTCTGAAGAATGGTAATATAGAGCGTGGTTGGGGACAAATGCTTCCCGGATATTTTACGGAAGAGGTTGTGGTGGATAATCACGCTATGAATGGAAGAAGTTCACTCAGTTTTATCAATGAAGGACGTTGGGATGTAGTGCTTTCTAAAATTCATAAAGGTGATTATGTATTTATTCAGTTCGGGCATAATGATGAGAAACCTAGAGCCACATTACATACAGAACCCGGAAGTACCTTTGATGATAATTTAAGACGTTTTGTGAATGAAACACGTGCTAAGGGAGGAAATCCTGTACTGTTCAATTCTATAGTCCGTCGTAATTTCCCTCCTAAAGGTGTGACGGAGATAAAGGGTAGTTATGAAAAAGAAGGTCCGGTATTGGTTGATACCCATGGGGAATATCTGGAATCTCCCCGTCGGGTGGCCGGAGAAATGAATGTACCTTTTATTGATTTGAATAAATTGACCCATGACTTGGTTACCGGTATGGGAGTCGAGAATTCAAGAAAATTGTTTATGTGGATTCCAGCAGGACAATATGAATTTTGTCCGGAAGGGAAAATTGATAATACTCACTTGAATATATATGGTGGACGTATAGTTGCCGGGTTGGTTGTGGACGCTTTGATGGAAGAAGTGCCGGCTTTGGCAAAATATGTGCGACGTTATGATTATGTGGTGGCGAAAGATGGGAGTGGGGATTTCTTTACAGTTCAGGAAGCAGTGAATGCGGCAGTTGGTGGTGGCAAGAAAACAATATCTATACTTGTCCGTCCGGGAGTATATGAAGAGTATGTTTCTATGCCGGAATCATCGCCTCGAATAGAATTGGTGAAACAGACAGGGGCTGAGATCAGGGATAACGGGTTCACACAAGATGTTTATGTGGCACCTTATAAGGGTGACAGAGTATGTGCTATTAGTTATACATTTGATGATGGTTTACAGGAACACTATACGTTGCTTTTCCCTAAATTGGAAAAATATGGCTTTAAAGGTACTTTCTGGATATGGGGTAAATGTATAGAGAATGAAAGTGCTATGCAGGGAAAACCGAGAATGTCGTGGGCGCAAATTAAAGAGATGAGTGACAAAGGGCAAGAAATATCCAGTCATAGCTGGTCACATACGAATTTAAAGCGTGTTTCTTTGGAGGAAGTAAAAATGGAAGTAGAGAAGAATGACAGTATACTTTATGAGAAAACAGGAAAAATACCGCGTACATTCTGTTATCCTTTCAATGCTGTTAATAGTGATATATTAAAAATAACTTCAAAGAACAGGGTAGGTACACGTACCGAACAATATCCCATCGGGGGAGATAAATCGAAATCAACTCCTGAGTCTTTAGATAAATGGGTGGAAAGCTTGGTAAACTCCGGTAGATGGGGAGTGGCAATGATACATGGAATATCGCAAGGATATGATGCTTTTCTGAATCCCGAAATATTGTGGGAACATTTTAGTAAGGTAAAGGCTCTGGAAAATAAAATATGGGTGGGTACATTTAGAGAGGTGGCTGCCTATACAAAAGAACGAGAAAAAATTCGCTTGAATGTGCTAGAAAAAGAAAACGGCTATAACATAACTCCTCATTTGGATATGAATGCACAATTATTTACGGAACCACTGACTATGGTATTGAAATCTGTGGGAAATAGAGTTTCGGAGATTAGGCAAGATGGGAAAAAGCTTTTTCTAGAGAAGGATGCTGATAAGATTCTTTTCGATTTTAATCCTTATGGAGGGATGATTCAGATTCGTTTTATCTGAGGTGTTGGATATAGTTTGTAAAACTAGAATAGGGAAATCCGTTAGTCTTTATTGTAACCATTTAAGGTGTGATAATAAGATTAACGGATTTGTTTTTTGCACTTTTATAAGGTTACTCAGAATTAATTTCTAAATTTGTTCCCGTTAACTTTATTCCTTTTCCAAAAGAAATAAAATGGAAAACACAGAGAAACTGATAGTAGAACAACTGAAAAATGGCAACGAAGATGCTTATAAATACATCTATGATTATCATTATGTTCTTTTGTGTCATGTAGCAAATCAATATTTGAACGATAATTTTTTATCGGAAACTATAGTCGGAGATGTAATTTTTCACCTTTGGGAAATCAGAGAAACTTTAAACATTACTATTTCTATTAGAAGTTATCTGATAAAGGCCGTTCGTAATCGTTGTATAGACTATCTGAAATCTGGATCTGAAAAAAAGGAAATTTCATTTTCAGTTCTAGTACCGGAAGAGATGTCTGAAGAAAAGTATTTGCAGTCAGATAATTATCCTTTGGGAATATTATTGGAACGTGAATTGGAGCATGAAATCCGTATGGCAATAGACAAACTACCGATTGAATGTAGATGTGTTTTTGAAAAAAGCAGATTTGAGGAGAAAAAATATGAAGAAAGCAGTATTCATAACATACAACCAAGCCCTGACAGAGCGAGTAGCTTTTCTCCTCGATCAATTACAGATCAAAGGATTTACACAATGGCCTCTGGTTAACGGAGCAGGAACAGAAACCGGAGAACCTCGTATGGGATCTCATACCTGGCCGGAAATGAACTCCGCCACCATTACCATCGTCGAAGAAGAAATGGTGCCCCTGATTCTGAAATACGTCAAAGCGTTGGATGAAGTAAACAAAGAAAACGGTATCCGGGCTTTTGTCTGGGATATTACCGATATGTATTAATCCGAAAACTCAATAGGGTCTGCGCAAAGCAACTGCACAGACCCTATTCAAAAATTCTCTTCCTTAACCACAACCGACAATCTGCCTAAGTGGCAGTAAAATAGTTTCAACTTTCTTTCAGCGGTTTAAAGCCGCGTCCCAGAATTTCTTTCGAATCGATTACGTTGATAAAAGCTTCGGGGTCGATTTCTGCAATCCGATGCCGTAAAATCATCATTTCACGGCGTGTGAGGATAGTGTAGATCATATTGCGGCTTTCTCCCCGATACATACCGACAGCCGGCAATAAGGTTGCTCCCCGGTTGATATCCTTGATAATGACATCCTTCACCGGATCTAACTTATCAGTGACAATCATCAGGGTCTTATGTACAGCAGCACCGTCGATTACCAGATCGATCACTTTTCCTTCGATAAATACGATAATCCAGGAATACATCGGTAAACGCCAGTCACCGAAAGCAACAACCGTCGACAACGTAATGGTACAGTCGACAATAATCACCAAAGTTCCAAGCGATATGTGGGTATATTTATTCAAAATCATAGAAATGATATCGGATCCTCCGGAAGTTGCCCGTGCCTTAAAGATCATACCGATCCCGATACCATAAACAATTCCTCCGAAAATAGCGGACAACAACTGTTCGTTCAGTAACGTACGATCCGTAATACCGGGCTCCAACAAGGCATCATAGCCGTATAAATAGTGGATGAGACGCATAAATGCCGGAATAGCGAACGTACAGATAATGGTTTTTACCCCGAACATACCTCCCAAAAAGTAAATTCCCAACAAGAGTAAAGGAACGTCCATACACAGGGCTGCAATTTCAGTCTCCCACCCCCACAAATGGTGAAATACCATAGACAATCCGTAAGTTCCTCCGGGAGCAAACCCATAAGGCTCAGCAAACATCACCGCCCCCAGGGCAAAAACAAAACATCCGCCCAACAACCAGGCATAGGTTATAAAAAAATCTTTAGAGAGAAATTTCTCTTTCGTAACAAATCCCATATTGACTTTAGATTTATGATTTTGATTTATGATTTAACGCTGCCAAAATTACGAATTGTTTTCGGCATTTTCTTGGCATAAAATATTTTCAACATGTTTTGTTTATATCTGTATATCAATCTATTAAACAACAAGACACAGGCATATTTATACAAGAAAGAGCATATTTATACAAAAACAGGAAATCGCATTGAAAACGATTGAAGCCCTATACGGCAATAACAGGATAAGGTGAGTAATCGTAAAGTTGTATTTTCCCTTTCAAGAGGGATTCAGGAACATCGATCAGCCGTTGATTGCTACTTCCCCTGAAAAGCAAATCGGTATCCCGCAAATGCTGATTAAAACGTCCATCTACCAAAACATCGATATAAGGCAAGATTTGTGCCAACCGGGCAGACCGGCACACCTCTTCGTAGCGATAACCGGTATAACACCAAATATTCTTTTTGCTTTTGTTTTTAATCAACTTAGCCAATTCAGTAAATGCTTCGACTTGCTCCAAAGGGTCTCCCCCACTAAAAGTAATATTTGAAAAAGGATCGGTCAGCAAGCGTTCGGCCACCTCTTCTACTCCGACCGCATGCCCATGCTCACGTTCCCAGGATTGGGGATTATGACAACCGGGGCAATGATGCCGGCATCCTGCCGCATAGAGAGAGGTCCGGAATCCCGGACCATCTACCACGGTATCTTCGATAATATCCAATAAAAACAGGTTCATCGCTAAACTAATTATGTCTGACCCGATCATTCAATTCAGCCAGTTTCGCCTGATTCCAGCGATTTGTCGTACCGACCAGATATCCGGTAATCCGTTGCAGGCGATCGATATGATGTCCTCCGCAATTGGGGCATTCTTCCAAACCGTCGGTCGCGTCTTCATGTCCACAATCCATACAGCGGTTACGGTTGTGATTGACAGAACAATACCCCATATTATAGCGGTCCATCATGTCTACCACCGACATAATCGCATCCGGATTGTGGGTTGCATCTCCATCGATCTCTACATAGAAGATATGCCCTCCGCGGGTCAGATCATGGTAAGGAGCTTCTATTTCTGCTTTATGCCGGGCACTGCATCGATAATAGACAGGCACATGATTCGAGTTCGTGTAATATTCCCGGTCGGTCACTCCCGGGATGATTCCGAAACTCTTTTTATCCTTCTGAGTGAATCTCCCGCTCAATCCTTCGGCAGGAGTAGCCAATACACTATAATTGTGCTGCCAGCGCTCCGAAAATTCATTCGCTTTATCCCGGAAACGGGTTATAATTCGGATCCCTAACTGCTGTGCAGCCGGATCTTCTGCATGGTGCTTACCTGTCAACGCGACCAAACATTCGGCCAAACCGATAAAACCGATCCCCAGTGTCCCTTGATTTATAACACTCTCTATCGTATCTTCAGGTTTCAACTTCTCCGCTCCTACCCACAGAGAACTCATTAAGAGAGGGAATTGCTTTGCCCGGGCAGTTTTCTGAAACTCAAACCGACGATGTAATTGCAAAGCCGTCAACTCAAGGAGTTCGTCCAATTTCGAGAAAAATGTCCGGATTCTTTCTTCCCGTTCGGAAATATCCATACATTCGATAGCCAGACGTACAATGTTTATCGTCGAGAAAGAAAGATTTCCCCTACCGATGGAAGTCTTCTCTCCGAAGCGGTTTTCAAAAACCCGGGTCCGGCATCCCATGGTAGCCGTCTCATAGCGAAAACGCTCCGGATCGTCGGCTTTCCACAATTCATGCCGGTTAAAAGTAGCGTCCAGGTTGATGAAGTTGGGAAAAAAACGCCGGGCACTGACTTTACAAGCAAAAACATATAAGTCGTAATTGGGATCCTGAGGTAAATAATTCACGCCCCGTTTCTTTTTCCAGATCTGAATCGGAAAGATAGCCGTACCTCCGCTTCCCACTCCCCGATAGGTAGAGGTCAGCATTTCCCGAATAATACAACGGCCTTCGGCAGAAGTATCCGTACCGTAATTGACAGAACTGAAAACAACCTGATTGCCTCCCCGGCTATGAATGGTATTCATATTATGGATAAAAGCCTCCATAGACTGATGTACACGACTTACCGTCCGGTTGATCGCATGTTGTAAAACCCGCTCATCCCCGCTCAAACCGTCCAGCTCAATCCGGACATAATCTTTGATGGGAAAATGGTACAGGTGTTTGTAATCTTCGCCGGTAATCTCTTCCAATACTTTCACCTCTTCGATAAAACTATTCCGCACATAAGGTGCCAGATAAAAATCAAAAGCCGGAATCGCCTGTCCGCCATGCATTTCATTCTGAGCCGTCTCGAGCGAAATGCAACCGAGGATGCTAGCCGTCTCGATCCGTTTTGCCGGACGGGATTCACCATGACCGACATAGAATCCGTTTTTCAGGATCTTATCCAAGGGATGCTGTACGCAGGTGAGACTTTTGGTCGGATAATAATCTTTATCGTGTATGTGCAGATATCCTTGCCGAACGGCATTTTTTACTTCTTCTACCAACAAATAATCGTCGACAAACGGCTTTGTCGTTTCACTGGAAAATTTCATCATCATCCCGGCAGGCGTATCCGCATTCATATTGGCATTTTCCCGGGTCACCTCATTCGATTTCGTCTCTATGATTTCCAAAAAGATATCCCGGGTTTTCGCTTTACGGGCCACACTACGCTGATTCCGGTAAGCAATATATAATTGAGCCACATCTTTACGGCGGCTCTTCATCAATTCGATTTCCACACAGTTTTGAATATCTTCGACACTCATCTGCTCCTGTCCCCGGCAAGCGATACGATCGGCAATTTCATGTGCCAATTGCATATCTTCTCCTTTATCGGTATGCAGCATCGCTCTTCTCACTGCAGCAACGATTTTCTCCTCATTAAAGCCAACTACACGGCCATCTCTTTTCAATACAGTCTGAATCATTATTTTACTTTTTAATCATAAACCGATAACTCATAAGGCAAGGAGAGGACAAAAAAAAGACAAGCGAATCCTTCTTTCCGGCCTTTCCTCGAAAGCCTCAGAAAACAATAATTACGGCAGGTCTTCTGACTTACTCCCGGTTTAAACAA
>ERZ780195.2196-NODE-2196-length-13822-cov-2.963173_pt1 | contig 13822 bp, 8 predicted proteins | sample MGYA00511017_ERZ780195 | MGnify/ENA primary metagenome ERZ780195 (study PRJEB29588, sample SAMEA2159974) | human gut metagenome | biome: human gut; feature: human-associated habitat; material: faeces | place: Denmark | collected 2008/2010 ...
CCGGCGGCCAGCAGCAGCGCGTGGCCATCGCGCGGGCGCTGGCGCTGCAGCCGGACATCCTCTGCTTCGACGAGCCGACCTCCGCCCTCGACCCGGAGCTGACCGGCGAGGTCCTGAAGGTCATCCGCTCGCTTTCCGAGCAGCACATGACCATGATCATCGTCACGCATGAGATGGCCTTCGCCCGCGACGTGGCCGACCGCGTGATCTTCATGGACGGCGGCGTGATCGTGGAGCAGGGCCCGGCGCACGACGTCATCGACCATCCGCAGCAGGAACGCACCCGCCAGTTCCTCTCGCGCTACGCCCAGAATTGAACCCTTCATCCGCAAAGGCCCCCGCCTGATTTGCGGGGGCCTTTCACATGCCGCTTCATTCCTCCTTGCACCCATCTCCCCCATCGCACATAACATAGAACAGGCGATTCGAATTTTGTGAAAAAGTGTGGAAATTACCGCCGGAACTTCCTGTTTTTTTAACGCCCTTCCGCATTGACTTTCCGGAGGGGCAGTGCTAGAATAAGGGCCGTTGATGCGAGTGGTGGAGTCTGTCATAGGGCGCAAGGCCGCGCTCTATTCGCATCGGCCGCCGGAAAACCGGCGTATTTTCAGGACAGAACTTCACGTTCTGCCCTTTTTCTTTTCGGTAGATTTTCTGATCCAAAATCTCTCGCCGAATGTTGTATGATCTGCGCGGCCTTGCCTTACATTTTTGATGATATGGTTAGGAGGATGCGGATATGGCGATATTATTATGGATCTGGGACACGCTGCGGCGGCTCGGTCAGCTGGCCGGACGCGCAGGGCAGACGCACGGATAACAGAGGAGCGAAACAGCAATGAGAAAAACCAAGATCGTATGTACCATCGGCCCGGCCAGCAGCGACCGCGCCGTATTCGCCGACATGTGCCGCGCAGGCATGAACGTCGCGCGGCTGAACTTTTCCCACGGGACGCATGAGGAGCAGAAAGCAAAGCTCGACATGATCCGCTCCGTCCGGGAAGAGCTGGGCCTCCCAATCGCCATCCTGCTCGACACCAAGGGGCCGGAATACCGCATCCGCACCTTCCGAAACGGGAAGATCACGCTGAACGACGGCGACACCTTCACATTTACCACCCGCGACATTGAGGGCGACGAGGGCATCGTCAGCGTCAGCTACAAGGGTCTCGCGCAGGAAATGAACCCGGGCGACAAGATCCTCGTCAACAACGGCCTCGTCATCTTTGAGGTGCTCGGCGTCGAGGGCAAGGACATCCACTGCCGTGTCGAGGTCGGCGGCGAACTGTCCAACCGGAAGAGCATGAGCTTTCCGAACAAGGTCCTCAAGCAGACCTATCTCAGCGAGCAGGACAAAGCCGATCTGTTGTTCGGCATTGAAAATGAGGTGGACTTCGTCGCGGCCTCCTTCGTCTCCTGCAAGCAGGACGTGCTCGACCTCAAGGACTTCCTTGCGGCCAACGGCGGCGAGAAGATCGACGTGATCGCGAAGATTGAAAACCGCGCAGGCGTCGACAACATCAACGAAATCTGTCAGGTCTGCGAGGGCATCATGGTCGCCCGCGGCGACCTTGGCGTCGAGGTCCCGTTTACCGAGCTGCCCGCCATCCAGAAGCGCCTCATCACCACCTGCCGCCTGCTTGGCAAGCGCGTCATCACGGCGACGGAGATGCTCGAATCCATGATCCACAACCCGCGCCCCACGCGCGCGGAGATCCCCGCCGTGGCCATCGCCGTCTACGACGGCTCGAGTGCCGTCATGCTTTCCGGCGAAAGCGCCGCGGGCAAATACCCGGTGCAGTCCGTGGCGACCATGGCCGCCATCGTCAGCGAAACAGAGCAGCACATCAACTATGAAAAGCGCTTCCGCAAGTCGGATTTCAAGATCAACAGCCTGCTCGACGCCATCTCGCACGCGACGTGCTGCATGGCCTGCGACATCCACGCGAAGGCCATCGTCGTCAGCTCGCTTTCCGGCGCGACGGTGCGGATGGTCTCGCGCTTCCGTGTGCCCATGGACATCATCGGTATGGCCACGAACAAGCGCGTCTGGTATAAGCTGGCCCTTTCGTGGGGCGTCATCCCGGTGCTGAGCGAGCAGTTCAAGTCCATCGACGTCCTGTTCTACCATGCGCAGCGCGTCGCCCAGCAGACGCTCCAGCTCCGCGAGGGCGACAAGGTCGTCATGACCGGCGGCATCACCGACGGCACCTCCGGCAATACCAACCTCATCAAGGTCGAAACCATTTAACATCAGGCGGCTTCCTCTTTCCATAGAGGAAGCCGCCTGTTTATGCCTTGCCGGTTTTGCACCGCACCATGCAGGGGCGGACGACCCTGTCCGCCCCTCCTCGCCGCAGCGACCAATCCCCCATACCCCCTAAAAAAGGGTCGGGGGAGCGCCGGCCCGGCGCTCCCCCATAGGAAAGAGAGAGAAAAATGGAATTATTCTTCGACGACGTACTGTCCGCGATCCTTCAGATCCTGAATGATCTGGGCGTGCAGCTTATTGTCCAGCTTGTAGGACACGAACAGGATGAAGCTGATGGCCGCGAGAATGGCGGGAACCAGGTTCATGACGACGTTCATGGTGGACAGGGCGCCCGCGGTCTGCGTGGCAGCGCCTTCCGCATAGCCGTTGGCGGCGAGCATGGCGAGCAGCATCGTCGGGGCGATGGCGCCGCCGAGCTTCAGCATGAAGCTCGTGCCGGAGGAGCACAGGCCGTCCGCGCGGACGCCGGTCTTCCACTGGCCGTATTCAACGGTGTCGCCGATCATGCCGTAGAGCAGCGCGGTGCAGAAGCCGTTGAAGATGCCGGTGCCGAACAGGAGCACGAGCACGAGCGTGGAAGAAGCATTTTCCGGGGAGAGGAAGAACAGGATGATGTTCAGAATGAAGCTCAGGCCATAGGAGAGCAGCAGCGCGCCGCGCTTGCCGCGGCAGAGCTTGACCAGAGCCGCGCTGAAGAACGCAGCCACGGCGCAGATCAGGCCGTTGACGGTCGCGTACAGCGTGAACAGGCTGACATCGCCCCAGACGTAGGTGAAGTAGTACATGCCGACGGTCATGCGGCCATAGTTCAGGAAGCCGTAGACGAGGAAGGCAAAGCACACGATGAGCAGGGGCGGGTTCTTGGTGAAGCAGGCCGCCATCTCCTTGGCGTGGAACTTCTGCTTCTGCTGGGGAGGCGCCTTGACGACTTCCTTGGTGCCAAGGATGGACGTGAAGACGAACGGGATCGCCATGCAGCAGATCACGAGCGCTGCCAGCAGGTAGCCGCGGACGGTGTTGCCCTCGGCGCCGGAGAACTTGGTGACGAACGGGATGAAGAGCGCCGTTGCAACGGAGCAGGCGATCGAGGAGATGAAGATACGATAGCTGGAGAAGGAGGCTCTCTCACGCGGATACGGGGAGATGACGCCGTTCAGCGCGGAGAACGGGATGTTCCACGAGGTGGAGGCAACAACGGTAACAAAGTAGAGGATGCAGCCGTAAGCGGTACGGGCGCCGACGCTCCAGTCCGGATGTGCCCAGAACAGCAGGACGACCAGCGGGATCAGGCCGATTGCGCCGCCGAGCATCCACGGGCGATAGCGGCCCATCTTGGTGTTGGTGCGGTCGGCCAGAGAGCCGATCATCGGGTCATTGATGGCGTCCCAGATCCGGCAGATCAGGAACAGGATGGAGACGGCGCTCGCCGGGATGAGGGCGATATCCGTCATGAAAAAGGCCAGATACGAGCTGACCAGCATCCACGGCAGGTTGTAGACCAGCTCGCCGGATGCGAAAGCAAACTTTCTTGCCACGGCCTTGCCGCCGTGGTAATAAGTCTTTTCCTCGGTTCCAACCGTGGTTTTCGGTTCGTTCGACATAAATTTTGTCTGTATGGCTGTCAGGCGCCATACATACTCCTTTCTTTCTCTGTAATCAGCTTGGGAAATGCTGAGGGAAAGCTGAGGCTATCCGCACGTCCCGGCGCATAGCGCGGGACGGCGGGCACGCCTGTTATTCATCCATCTTGATGACGATCTTGGCGTACTTTTTGGTGTAAAGGTCGGCAAATGCGTCCTGATAACGGCTCAGCGGATGCTCCTTCTGGATGAGCGCCTTGAGGTTCACGCGCGGGGCGAGCTTGATGGCCTTGGGGAACAGGCCCGCGCCCATGATGACGCCGTGCAGGTGCTTCTGATCCCAGTAGAAGTCCGTGTGCAGATTGACCTGCAAATACGGGTCTTTGCCGTACATTGCGAAATAGACGCCGTCGCCGTTGCGGGCGAGGAGCTTGAGCGCGTTCTCCGCGGAGGAGACAACACCGGTGCCCTCGAGCACGCAGTCATACGCGCCGCCGGCGACCTTCATCGCCTCTTCGAGCGCGCCTTCCTTGCGCGGGTCAAACGCATAGTCTGCGCCGAGCTGCTTGGCCAGTTCACACTTCTCTTCGACAAGGTCGAAGACCGTGACACAGGACGCGCCCGCCAGACGGGCCAGCTGCACGAGCATCAGGCCGATGCCGCCCGCGCCCATGATGGCGACGGATTTGCCGTAGGAGATGTGCGCCTGCTCGGCGGCGGCCAACGCGATGGTCAGCGGCTCGATGAGCGCGGCGGTCTCCAGATCGTAGTTTTCAGGGAGTTTGTGAACCTGCGTGACATGATAGACCGCATATTCTGCAAAGCCGTTCATGCAAAACTGCACATGGGAACACAGGTTTTCATGCCCGCTGCGGCAGTTGTCGCAGGCGTAGCAGTATTTGGCGTAGTTGGCGATGACCTTGTCGCCGACGTGATAGCCGAGCGCTTCGGCCTTCGGGCCAACCTTGTCGATCACACCGGACAGCTCATGACCAAAGGTCATCGGGAGCATCGCTTTGGTGCCTTCTTCGAATTCACCGAGGTGGCCGGTCAGGGTGTGGGCATCAGAGCCGCAGATCGAGGAGTAGATGATCTTGATGCGGACTTCGTCCTCTGCGGGTTCCGGCATGGGCATTTCCCGCATCTCGACAGTTCCCATCGTGTTTTTCTCAAAGTCGCGGACCGACGTGATGAACAGCTGTTTCATAATGGCCTCATTCCTTTCTCTTTCCCAGTTTGGGGGAACGCTCTGTCGGAGCATTCCCATAGAACGCAGTGATCTGAACCGGGGCGGCGTTCCGCCGCCCCGGCACAAACTATGAATGACTTCTCTGGATTCCGGAAGCTTGACGCTTACTTCAGGACTTCCAGCGCAGTTTTGTAGATGCCGCTGGCGTCCATGCCGAGGGCGGGATAGATCTCTTCCGGATAGCCGAACTCGATGAACTTGTCGGGCACGCCGATCTTCTTCAGCTTGGCGAACACGCCCGCCTCGAGCAGGGTGTCGGCCACGATGCTGCCCAGACCGCCGAGGATGTTGTGATCCTCCACGGTGATGATGTTGCCGCTCAGCTTGGCCGCGTGGACAACGGCGTCCTTGTCGATGGGCTTGATGGTGTGCATGTCGATGACGCCGACGCTGTAACCCTTTTCTTCAAGCTGACGGGCCGCCTGGACGCAGTTGTAAACGCCCATGCCGGTCGCGATGAAGTTCAGGTCGGTGCCTTCCTGGATGACGATCGCCTTGCCGATCTCGTAGTCATAGTCATGATCCGCGGCGTAGACCAGCGGCTCTTCACCACGCGGGATGCGGATGTAGATGGGCTTCGGATAGTTCAGGGACTTGCGGAGCAGCTTCTTGCACTGCTCGGCGTCGCACGGGGCCACCATGGTCATGTTCGGCAGGGAATTCATAACGCCGAACTCGATGATGGTGTTGTGCGTGGGGCCATAGCCCGAGGACAGACCGGCGTGGGTGCCGATGAGACGGACGGGATAGTCGTTGTAAGCCACGTCGTTGTGGATCTGGTCGAGCGCACGGACGCAGAGAAACGGGCCGAAGGTCTGCACGTAGGGCAGGAAGCCTTCCTTCGCGAGGACCGCCGCGATCGTGACCATGTTCATTTCCTGAATACCGACGTCGAGGATGCGATCCGGATAGCGGAGCTGCGCCTGCTGGACGCGGCCGCCGCGGCCGGTGCCATCCGCGTTGATATAGCATACTCTGGGATCGTCCTCGATCATTTCCAGAATCTCGTTGGTAACGGTGCCCTTGGCCTCCATCACGGGGCCCATATCACCGCAGCAAAATGTAAATCCACCCATTGTTACACCTCCGCCAGTTTTTTCGCAGTATATTCCTTGATGTCCTTTTCGGCCTCGGCCAGCTTGTCATCATCGAAGCCGCCGATGTGCCATGCGCACGGACGCTCCATCATGAAGCCGACGCCCTGACCCTTCGTGGTGCTGCAAATGATCGCGTTGGGCTTGCCGTTCAGTGTGACCTCCGGCAGCGCGGCGAGCGTCTTGTCGATCTCCTTCATGTCGGTGCCGTCGATGACGGTCGCATTCCAGCCGAACGCGCGGAAGCAGTCCGCCATGCCTTCCGGGCCGCCCTTTTCGCCCCAACGCTCGTTCTGGTTCGTCTCATACGCCGCAGAAGCGTGGTTGAAGTCGACAACCGCAACGATGTTGTCGAGGTTGTGGGACGCGGCGTACAGGATGGCCTCCCAGTTGGAGCCTTCCTCCATCTCGCCGTCGCCCAGCAGCGTCCAGATGCGGGACTTGATGCCCCGGCCGCGGTTCGCGTGGCCGATGCCGCAGCACCAGGACAGGCCGTGGCCCAGAGAACCGGTGGAGACCTCGATGCCCTTCACGCGCTTATGGTTCGGATGCGCGCCGAACGGATGACCGATGGTGTTGTAGGTATCGAGCAGCAGATCCCAGTCATACATACCCATGTCGCAGAAGATCGTGAACAGCAGGATGCCGTTGTGACCCTTGCTGAGGATGAAGCGGTCGCGGTTGGGATCGTCGAGATTTTCGGGATCGAACCCCATGTATTTGTAGTAGATCGCGGTGGTCACGTCGGTCGCGGACATCGGGCCGCCGATGTGGACGTTGCCGATGCGGCGGGTCGCCAGAGCGAGCTTCTCACGGATCTCGCCAGCCTTTTCGACCAGATCCCGCACATTTTCAATGTAAACTTTGGCCATGTTTTGAAAGCCGTCCTTTCTGTTGTGTTTAATAGATCGAATATCCGCCGTCCACGGGGATGTTGATGCCGGTCACGTAGGAAGAGGCATCGCTCGCGAGAAAGAGCAGCACGCCCTGCAGCTCGTCGGTGGTGCCGAAGCGCTTGATGGGAACGACCTCGAGGCACATGTCGTGTCCGGCCTTGTCCATCACGCCTTCATGGATGCCGGACCAGATGTAGCCCGGAGAGATGGTGTTTACGCGGATACCGTAGGGCGCGAGACCCGCCGCCATATAGCGTGCCATCTGGGAGATACCGGCCTTCGCGGTGCCATAGGTGCAGACCGGAGACGGGCCGCCGCCGATGAAGTTCGCGTTGTAGCCGGACAGCGAGGACGTCATGATGATCGAGCCGCCGTGGTTGTGCTTGCGCATGATGTGCTGTGCGACCTGCGCAGTCAAAAATGCGCCGTTCAGGTCGATGTCGATGACCTTCTTCCAGGTCTCGTAGGGGACGTCGACGTCGTCGCCCGGCAGGCAGACGCCCGCATTGATGTGCGCAATGTCCACAGTGCCAAGCTCGCGGACGAGATCCTCCTCCAGCTTGTCGACCTGCGCCTTGTCGGACACGTCGCAGTACAGCGGAATGATCTTCACGCCGTAGCGCTCGGACATCTCCTTGCACAGCGGCTCGAGGCGTTCCTTCGCGGCGGGAATGTCCACCAGCGCGACGTCCGCCCCCGCTTCCGCCCAAGCTGCCGCGACGTTCCGGCCAATGCCTCCGCCGCCGCCCGTGACGAAGCCCTTCTTGCCCTTCAGCGAAAACTTGTCCATCAGCCGGTAGGACGGGTCCTTCCAGCGATCCTTCGGATAAATGTCATAGAATTCTGCCATGTTTACAGGTTCCTCCTTCGTCGTTTTGCCATTACTTTTTCGAAATAACGTGCTGATGAATGGGATCACTTGCAATCGATAAATTTGCACTTATTGCACAAAATATCTGGGACTTGATGTCTGTATTTGCAGTCTATCACCAACACCCACCCTTGACAAATACGGATATTCTATCCCGAACATATAACTAAAAGGCATACTTTCACATATTGACAAAATTCGTTCGTTCAGATATAGTGAACTTGAACAAAAACCGGCGCGCAGAAAGGGGAACGGCAGCCCATGAAAATGAAACAACTGGAATATTTAATTAAAATTGCAGAATGCGGCTCCATCTCAAAGGCCGCGCAGAAGCTGTACATCAGCCAGCCTAGCCTGACGAAGGCCATCAGCAGTCTGGAAGAGGAATTCCACGTGCAGCTCCTGCTGCGCAAACCGCGCGGCGTGGAGCTGACGATTGAGGGCAAGAGCTTTCTGCACTACGCGCGCAGCGTCGTCACGGCGGCCAGCGCGCTCGAGAGCAACTTTTCCGGTCAGGGCGGCGCGGGCCGCTCGCGCCTGTTTATCGCCTCGCAGCAGCTCGACTTTGTCCATCCGCTCATCCTGAAGACCTATCTGCAGAATCAGGACCGCAGCCTGCACTATAACCTTGTGGAGACCGACCGCAACGATGTGACGCGCATGGTGCTCGACGGCAAGGCGGACATCGGCCTCTTCGTCCGCAGCAGCGCCGACGCGAAGAGCTACCTCTGGAATACCGAATCCAAGCGCCTGAGCCTCCATTCGCTCGATAAGGCGGGCGTCTATGTCTGCCTCGGGCCATGTTCGCCCTATTACCATCGAAAGAGTATGTGCTTTTCCGAGGTGGAAAAATGTCCGCAGGTCGTGCTCGACATGGAAGAGGCCGCCACGCAGGATCTCTTCGTCGACAACAAGGACAACCATTTCAACATGGACAAGGCCATCTTCTTCAACTCCGTCACGGCTTGCGAAATGTTCCTGCTCGAGAGCGAGGCTGTGCTCTATGTCGCGAAATGGGCCATCGGCTGCTTCCGCGACGCGCGCATCCGCGTCCTGCCCGTGCTCGAGGCCAGCGAGGAGGAGTCCGAGCTGGTCTGGATCAAGCGCCGCGGCGACCCGCTCACGCCCACGCAAATGCAGTTCCTACAGCACCTCTATCAGTATTTCGGCACCTCCGCCCCCACCGACCTGGAAGATTGACCCTTCCCACCTGAAACAGACGCCGCAGTGGAAACTGCCCAAAATCCGCTTGCAAAATACGCCTCTTTCCGATATGATATAAGGAGCTATAAAAGCATCCGAAGCGGCCCGTTCCGCTTCCCCAAAACCGAATAGATACCGTAATACACGCCGCTCTGCCGTCCTCCGGCCGGAGCTGCAAGGAAGAAGGCATTATGCCGACACGAAACGGTGCTGTGCGCGCGAGGCCACGCCGAAGCGATTGAATCGCCGGGACGAAATGTCCGCCATTGCAGGGAAAACCTGTGAGAAGGTAGGATGTGGCCGCAGGAGCATTTGCTCCCTAACGCAAGTCAGAAGACCTGTATTACCGCAGCGTTTTTGCTGTGAGTGTATGTGCAGCGGCGAGCGATTTCCCGGTTGCACCCGGCAGGAGCAGACTTCCTGCCGGAGCTTTTGCCGCTGATTTCAGAATTGAGATCGGCGGCTTTTGTATGGAGAAATGCCGCCCCAGAACCACGTCACAGGAAGGACAGTCCCCACCTTGGGGCGAACGATACGCATGAACAGATTCTTTTCCAAATTTCCATGGCTGCGCCCGCTGGGCTGCGGCCTGCTTGTCTGTGCCCTTGTGCTCAGCATCTGCCTTCCACTGCTCGGCATGCGCGCGGCGGAGCCGGAGAACCCCATCCTGAGCGCCCAGCCGCAGGAGATCACCGTCCTGCAGGCAGGCAATGCGCCCGGCCATTCCGGCTCCGGCGACGGTCTGAACGCCTCCGGCTCCGGCGCAAATGGCAACACAGAGAGCGATCTCACCGGTGAAGCCGAACAGCCCAATCCTGAAGAGGCGGACAGCGAAGCCGGTCAGAGCACCGAACCCGAACCCGCCCCGCAGGAGCAGCCCGCCCAACCCGACTATTCCGACCTGGACATCGGCACAAACGCTGATTCCAATTCCGGCAGCGAAGGTGAAGAGCCGGGCGATACCGGCGAAACGGATGAATCGCTCCCGCTTCCCGATCTCGACCTCGGCGCGACCCTGACGTGGTATAAATACGGCGCACAGCCCGCCGCCATCGCCTGCACCCCCGGCGAGACCGTCGGCAAACGCATCCTCCTCTCCCAGCTGAACAATGGCATGCTTCCCTATGACCTGCGTCTCACCGGCCTCAACGCGCCGGACGCCCGCATCACCGGGGCCTTCTTCGCCGCCGGAAACGGCGTCCCCAGCCCCATCGACCCCAGCGGCTCCGTCGTCATGACGCTGCCGGACGGCGCGGAATTCCAAAATTACGTCTTTCTCCTGCAAGCCCACGTTACGCAGAAAACCGCAAACGGCGAACCCGTCGAGACGGACGTGGAATTTACCTTCCTCCTCCGTCTGGAGTCCGGCCTCGACCTTGACCTTCGCCTCGCCTGGCAGACAACGTCCGCCCCTGCGGAAGCCACCTGCAGCGCGAACAACGCCACCACACGCACCGTCAAGAGCGACACGCTCACCGACGGCCTCTTCCAGTACAGCTTCGACTTCCTCGGCGAGAGCGCCCACACCGCCGAATTTGTCAGCGCGGACTACCGCGCCGGAGACGGCGAAACGGGCACGTTGTCCCAGTCCGGCGTCCTGCAAATGTCCCCGGCTGACGGACAGGATCAGGAAACCTATTTTCTCAGCGTCACGGCCCGCGCCTCCGGCCAGACCGTCCGCTATTCCTTCGTTCTCACCTATGAGGACGGGCTGGATCTCCAACTGAAATTCTCGTGGCTGGAACGTTCTGTTACCCCCCGCGACACGCTTTGCGCCGCAAACGGCGGTGCCAGCCTCACCATCAAGCACAACCAGCTCAAGGACGGCCTCTTGCAGTATCAGCTTGCCCTCACAGGCCGCAGCGCGGACAAGGCCGCCATCACCTCCGCCACGCTCGACAGCACGACCCTGAGCACGGACGCGGGCAGCATCCAGCTCCAGTCCGCCGCGGGCGGCGCATCCTACACGATTGTCGTCAACGCCGAATCCGGCGGCAAAACCATCACATTCAAGCTCCTGCTCCGCTATCAGAGCGATGTCAGCCTGAAAATGACCTATTCCGTGCTTGAAAACGACATCGAGCGGCCGCGCCAGTTGACCTGCGAAAATGGCCGAACCTTTACCGCCGACGTTATCCGGGACGACCAGCTGGCAGACGGTCTCCTGACGTATCAGTTCTCCATCGAGGGCGAAGAGGCCTCCGACGCAATCATCACCAACGTCGAATTCCTCAATGGCCGTGGCCGTTCCACCTCCTCCACCCCAAGCAGCCCTACCGCCTCCGACACCGCCGCGCTCACCCTTGGTCATGACAACAAGACGACCGGCAATAACACCTTCACCGTCACCGCCAAGCAGGGCGATACGACCTACCAGTTCACCTTCGTCCTGCCCTATAAGCATCAGGGTGAGCAGTCCGTCAAAATTGCAGTCAACAATTACACGGACGGTCAGGAGGTCTCCGTGTCCGCCGACGGCGGACTGGAACTCCGTCCGAGCATCCGCGCCTGGCGCGTAAATGCCGACGGCACGACCAGCGTCATCTACGCCTCCGGCCTGAACGGCTCGCAGATCACCGTCACGCTCTACCGTCTGGACGGTGGCAGCCGCGTCCAGACCTTCGCACCTGAATCCTCCACCGGCCAAGGCTCCGACGGTTCCCAGGAATACGTCTTCCATCCCACGATCCCGGCCAATGCCCCCGGTGAAGATTTCGAATTTGAACTCTGCATCCGCGCCGAAGACGAAGAGGGCAACTGGGGCGAGCAAACGCTCACGCTTCACGCCAAGCGCAGCGAAAAGGGCCAGAAAACCGGCCACACCGCCCAGATCTACATTGATCTCGGCGTCCTCGGCCTCGGGACCTACGGGCCAGTCTCCTATGAGATCCTCTCCGGCGAACCGCTCTCCTACGTCGTCGCCAAGGTCATCCTCAACGAGACCGTACCCGCACCGTTCGACAAGCCATGCGCCCTCCTCCCCGGTGACTGGACCGGCATCACCGAAGGCTCGCTCGACAGCGGTTTTTATCTCGCCGCGCTCAACAACGGTCAGCTTGCCTCCAGCGCAAAAGCCCTCAGCATGGATCAGCTCCCGAACGGCTGGTCCACCTTCAGCGACGATCAGGCCGCCTTCGACTACATCGACGGCCGCTTCGGCGTGGGCACAAATCTCGCCCGCCTCTGGCGCTGTCTCTACAAAAACCGCGTCCCGCTCAGCAGCGGCCGATACTATTCCGATGGCTCTCTCGGCGAATTCAACTTCACCGAGGCATCCGGCTGGATGTACACCACCGGCCAGACAACCGTCTACCCCGGCCACAGCCTCTCCAACGAATCCTTCACCAGCAGCGGCAGCGACGTCCTCATCCTCCGTTATACGCTCGCCTGTGGCTGGGACGTCGGCGGCCGCATGGGCGACAAGGGCAACGGCGGCGCGGGCTACTGCATCACCTGGGAATCCGGTGGCTGGGTCGACCACGGCCACAACTACTCCGCCGAGCCAGATGCGGACGGAAACTTCGTCTGCACCAGCTGCGGCGCAGTCTCCTCCACGAGCTGCACCCACACCGCCCCGCACGAATGGCGTGCCCTGGACGACGGCGAACACCATATGGAATACTGCACCTCCTGCAAACAGCCGGTCACCGGCCTGCAGGAATCGCACGAGAAAACCTTCACAGACAATGCCGACGGCCAGACCCATACCGTCCAGTGCAGCAAATGCTCCTACGTCTTCGAGGCGCAAGCCGCGCACCGCTGGCCCACCGACGAAGAGCTTGCGCAGCAGGCCACCTGTACCGAGCCTGTCACCCTCACGCTCGAATGTAAAGACGGCTGCGGCGCGAAGAAGGACGTGACCATTCCCCCGGCGGGCCATCAAACCAGCGAACAAAAGGAGCACGTGCCCTTCGGCGCGGAAGGTCACCGTGTAAAATGCACTCGCTGCGGCCAGTTGGTCGGCGATCTCCTCCCGCACAGCTGGGTCTACGCCAGTCACGAGCTGTATTGTCCCGCTTGCTACTACACCCACAGCGAAGGCTGCACCGGCGAACTGACCGGCACGCCTAATGCCGACGGCGCAACGCACACGATCTTCTGCCCCATCTGCGGCGCCTCCGCCAACGGCGGAGTGCATGACCAGAACGGCGAAGGCGGCACTTGCTCCGTCTGCGGCTTCGCCTCGCATCCCGTTGAACCCATCGATCCGCCTGTCGACCCCATCGATCCGTCCGAACCGGTCGACCCCACCAAGCCTACCGAACCTGAAACTCCCACCGACCAAGAAGGAGAAACTACAGATGAATGAGAAAATCCAGAATATTTTGTATAAAAAGACAAAACTGGAGGATACATTTGGCGTCAATATGCTGGCGATTGCGAATGGACGCCCGGAGACGCTGAATTTAAAGGGAATCTTAAAGAATTACCTGGATTTCCAGTATGAAAATAATACCCGCAAGTATCAGGTGCTTCTGGAAAAGGAGCAGGAGAAGAAGGAGATCAAGGAAGGTCTGATCACAGCCTGCGACTGCATCGATCTGATTATCGCGATCCTGCGCGGTTCGAAGAATCTGAAAGATGCGAAAGCCTGCCTGATGGAGGGCGATATTTCCAAAATCCAGTTCCGCACACCGGGATTTGAGGAAGACGCCAA
>ERZ780195.2199-NODE-2199-length-13806-cov-7.056941_pt1 | contig 13806 bp, 8 predicted proteins | sample MGYA00511017_ERZ780195 | MGnify/ENA primary metagenome ERZ780195 (study PRJEB29588, sample SAMEA2159974) | human gut metagenome | biome: human gut; feature: human-associated habitat; material: faeces | place: Denmark | collected 2008/2010 ...
GGTCGTAATCACGGCGCAGCAACACCTCGACGAGCTTATAATTACTCGGATTATCCTCGGCAACCAGCAAGCGGGGACGGTTGCCGACCGGATTTACACTATTGTCACACTCCATCGCTTCATCGGTTTAACAAAATCGCCCGACAGAGGCAAAGACCGGACAATTGCACAAAAATACCATTTTTTTGATTAATAATAAAATATTTCCCTTTAAAAATTAACAGCACCCCGAAAACAGGACGGGAAATCCGGGCGTTTTTGACATATAAATTACCTTAAAAGTTTATAATGCCAATTTTTTTACCGATATTTGCACGGGGTATCCGGATCAGGAGCGGGAAACGACACGGGTTGCAACGCCCGCTCCGGAATTCCAGGTAAATTTAAATAAACTTTCAAGAGATTAGCAGGATAGCGCAACGAGAGGCGTAAAGTGTTGGTTTGTAATTAATAGCGCGTTAATTTGCGTTATGCGGGAATTGGTTCGATACGGTTTTACAGCCTATCGCCGACAAAGAATCGTTACCAGATCATTACGCGGAATTTACTTCGCTATTGAAGCGTAACACATTCTTTTTCTGTGTTTTGCACAATTTTACATCTTGACAAACGGCCCGACAGGTATTAACTTTGTAACCAAAAATCGGGTTTATTATGCGAAGCACGTTTCGGGTCTTATTTTACGTGAAGAAAGGCAGCGCCCGCCCCAACGGCGATCTGCCTTTGATGTGCCGTCTTACAGTAGATGGCGAGGTCAAACAATTCAGTTGCAAAATGGACGTTCCTCCGCGTTTATGGGATGTCAAGAACGGCCGGGCGACGGGCAAGAGCGTCGAGGCCATGCAAATCAATCTTGCCGTCGATAAAATCCGCGTCGAGGTGAACCGCCGCTATCAGGAGTTGATGCAGTCGGACGGCTATGTCACGGCCGCCAAACTGCGGGATGCCTACCTCGGTATCGGAGTAAAGCAGGAAACGCTGTTGAAACTCTTCGAACAGCACAATGTCGAATACCGGAAAAAGGTGGGTTTCAACCGTGAGGTCGCCACATGGAAAAAGTACTGCTGCGTGTGTAAGCGCGTGCGGGAGTTCCTCGCCCATACCTACCACCGGGAGGACATCCCGCTGAAAGAACTGAACCTTACCTTTATCAACGATTTCGAGTATTTCCTGCGCACGGAGAAGAAATGCCGCACAAATACCGTGTGGGGCTACATGATCGTCTTGAAACATATCGTCGCCATTGCCCGCAACGACGGGCGCCTGCCGTTCAACCCGTTTTCGGGCTATATCAACTCTCCCGAAAGCGTGGACAGGGGTTATCTCTCGCAAGAGGAGATCAAGGCCGTGATGAACTATAAAACGGCCAACAAGGCGCATGCCCGCATCCGCGATCTGTTCGTCTTCTCCATCTTCACGGGGCTGGCTTATGCCGACGTGAAAGGGCTGACCACGGACAACCTTCAAACTATGTTCGACGGTAACCTGTGGATCATCACGCGACGTAAGAAAACCAATACCGAAAGCCGTATCCGCCTGCTGGATATTCCCAAACGCATCATCGAGAAATACGCGGATCAGCGGCTCGACAACCATGTCTTTTATATGCCGTGCAACTGCCATTGCAACGACATCCTGCGCGAGATCGGCAAGCAATGCGGCATTAAAAACAAACTGACCTTCCACATGGCGCGGCATACCTTCGCCACAACCATCACGCTCTCGCAGGGTATGCCTATCGAAACCGTCAGCTGCCTGTTGGGGCATACGAACATCAAGACCACCCAAATCTACGCGAAGATCACCAATGAAAAGATAAGCCGCGACATGTCGGCGCTCACCGAACGCCTCGGCGACAAATACCGTCTGGCGGAGTAACAGCCCTTCCGCCCTTGTGCGCCCTTCGGGATTTACGGAGGATCCCTCCGGGCGCACAGGGGCACGGGCTTCCGGGCCGTCGGTTCGCTTTCATCGGCTTCCCCTGCTGACGGACATGACGGCGGCACCGTCGCCCACCCATCGGCCGCTTCGCGCCCGCGCCTTTTTACAAAAGGCATAGCCTATTAGGGCATTTTCTTTCCGCATTGCTCCGCAACGCTGAAAATGCCCCATTAGGCCAAAGGGGCGGCGCCCCTCTGGACACCCCTTGCGGCGGCAACTCCGCAAGCCGGACGGCCGGGACAACTCCGAATCCTTATCCGCTTCGCTCCGATGCCGCCGAGAACAGATTATCCAAACCACCTGAAACTATACCGCTATGGGCTATGTCGTATTGCATATCGAGAAGGCAGCCGGAACGGACGCCGCCATGTCGGGACACGTCGAGCGGAGAATAACACCCGCCAACGTCATAACGACACTTACCTACCTCAATGAAGAATTAGTAGAGTTTCCCAAAGGAGTTACCAACCGCACCGAAGCGATCCAGCACCGGCTGGATAACGCCAGACTGGAACGCAAGATCGGAAAGAACCAAGTGCGTGCCCTGCGTGTCATGCTCTCCGGAAGCCCCGAAGATATGAAGCGCATCCGGCAGGCCGGACAGTTGGATGCTTGGGCCAAGGATTCCTGCGGCTGGCTGCAAAAGACCTTCGGAAAGGAAAACGTTGTGTCGGCAGTCCTGCATCTGGACGAGAAAACACCACATATACACGCGACCGTCGTGCCGATCACACGGGGCGAACGCAGAAAGGCCAAGCTGGAGCGGGAGAAGAACGCCCAAAGCGGAAAGAGAACCTATCGCACTAAGAAAGACCGCCCGCGTCTATGTGCCGACGATGTGATGGCACGGGACAAACTCAAAGCCTACCAGACCACCTATGCCGAAGCGATGGCCAAATACGGACTGCAACGCGGCGTCGAGGGATCGGAAGCAAAACATATTTCCACGCAGCAGTATTACCGCGAGGTGTTCGTCCGGAAAAATGAAATGGCCGAACAGATCGAGAATCTGAAAGAACAGCAAAAGACGCTCACGGTAGATATTGCCGCACTCCAAGCACAGCAACGAGCCGCGCAGACAGACTGCAACATTATCGACGAACAGCGGAGGAAGAAGAAAGAAGAATTGGAGAAAGCCGAAACGGAGTTGGCACAGACGCGGCGGGAGATCAAGACCGACAAACTCAAAGGCGTGGCCGTGGATGCCACGACGAAAGCCGTAGAAAGGATCGGAGCGTTATTCCACGACCCCAAGCCCGCGAGGTATGAAAAACAGATTGCAGATTTGCAAGGGGTAATTGCCGACAAGGATAAGTGCATCGGGCAACTGCAACAAGAGATCAAGACCATGCAGGCCGGACACGATAAAGAGGTGGCCAACCTTAAACAGGAAGCACAACAAGTCATAAAAGCCTTGATGCGTGTCGATGAGTTGTGTCCCTATGTAAAGGGGCTGTTGAAATGGGAAAATTACTGCAAGGATGTCGGGTTGGACAAGGAGCGGACCAAAGCGTTGTTTACGATGCAACCTTACAGATATACGGGCGAGCTGCATTCGATAAGGTATAATCATACGTTTCGGGCGAACGATGTCATTCTCCAATTCAAACCCGACAAGGACGGGCCGAGCGGGTTCCAGTTCACCATAAACGGAAAGGACTGCGACGAGTGGTTCAGACAGCAACGAAAGGAGTTTTACGAGCGGATAGGAATTGACATCGAACAAACGGAGCAAAGGCGCGGGATGAAGATGTAACCACGAGCGGGACGGAACCAAAAGGCCGTCCCGTTGTTGTTTTAGGACGGCGTATTCCGTTAAAGCCAGAACATGGGCTATTCGGGCGGCATAAACCCTACGGCACAAAAAGTGCCCGCAACATATTGCGGATTCGAATTTTTTGTGCTACCTTTGGGACAAGCGATCCGCTGTAAAGGCGTGAATCGCGTTGCTGTTTGCGTAAACGTAGGAAATTTACAGTCTGCGGCAACAAGAGAGTCCTTGTCGGGTCGTACCACGCCTTGACGGGGCAGTACATTTAAGGCAACTACACCTGACGGGCGTGGGCCTCTTGTGTTACGAAGTCAGACGGGTTTCCTACGACCTACGCAGCGTAAGTAACGCAAGCCGCATACCTTTCTTGTAAAGGACAGCGGGGTTCTTCAGAGCCGGGTTCACGTTTCGTCATTCTTTTATGGCATCAGTCGGGTCGCATAACTAAAATTGAAAAAGATATGTTACCTTTGCGGATGAAAACGGCGCCATAGCCGTAACATATTCATAAGGTTAGGACAACCTTTATACCAGCGGTAAACTTGCGACTATTATAGCGATATAATAGGTTTTAGGATTGGTGTAAAATTTGTCTGAAACCCTTGTCATGCCTGCGGCTTTGTGCCGTGGGCGGGCACGGGCGTAAGGGCAGTTACCAATCCAAGGCTCGCAAGGCCGACCGTTGGGGCTGTACCTGCGTTCCGTGCTTTTTTATGTGTTTAGGCCGGAACGAGGATTTTAATAACGAACCCTTAATAATACGATGTTACGGCCATATACTCCCAATCGGAAAGAATCACGTTCCGCCGACCCTCGGTCGGTGCGGGGTGGGGCGCCGTCATTCGCTGTAACGAGAACGCTCGCCGTCGATAATAATCCCGCTTTAAAGGCACCTAAATCTGGTAACGGCGGGCCGTTCTCCGAACTGGGTGCGGGACATTGGAATTCTTCATGTCGAAGTTGCGTCACTATTTTTTTCATCGACAGTCCCGCACCCGTTTTTCATCATGCAGGAACCGCTAAAAAAGAGAGTGACAAGGGAAGTGATGTAGCTATCATGTCAAGTAAGTCCGTTGCGGTTCCTGCTTCTTCTGTAACAATGCTTCCGAAATCTCCTGCCTCCATAGGCTCGCGTTTCGGAAGCCGAGGGGCGGACGGAAACGATAAGCCGAAGGATGCTCTTTTTCGTTTATCGTGGTGTGAGGCGTACCAGTCCGTTACCGCCCCTCTTTTTCGATACTTCAATTTTACGATAACGGGTGCGGGATACTCGAATCTTAGCTTCATATTTTCCCACTACTGACTTTACTGTTTCCGCACCTGTTTTTTTACGATATATTTTGTATTCTCACAATAATTTAAGATATTTGTTAAATGCAATGCCGAAACTCGATACGGACTTACATCATCACTGTCACACAACCATCGCCTAACGTATTTGGCATTGTCTTTTTAATAGAAAAAGGGATGACCAACCACGATTAGTTAACAGACAATCGTTATTTTATTGCAATTACAATTCGGTCGTCCCTTTATTTTGTATTCTCGAAGTGCCTATAACCTTTGCGTACGTTTAAGAATTGTTCTATAAACCCATAACTACTGAACCATGCCACAAAAATCCTATACGCTGGGGAATCTGCTTCAAGACTGTTTGGATTGCGACATCCGCAAAAGCGACATCCGGCAATTTTTCGATGATCTGAAAAAGAAGGCGCATTTTGTCTATGCAATCTTGTGCGGTGCTCCGAAATCGGTATTTTGGATTACGCTGGACGATGAAGAAAGCCATCCCGACGAAAAGACATTTTCAGTTGCGGAGTTTAACGACAATTACGAAAACTTCGACAGCCGCATCGATTCTTTCCGGGTTAATTTCAATGCCTATTTTTTTCGCGAGCAATGGGCCACGAAGTTTCCCGAATGGGAATTGATGGAGAACCCTTTCAACGGGGAGGAGCGTTTCTGCGCTACGAGCCGCAAGGAGCTGACGGTAGAAATTTTCGTAACGGAATATCCGCATTTGTTGGCTTACCTGTGCCGTCGGGCGGTTCTGGAAAACGCGCCCTTCGAACTGACGCGCGAAACGATTAAACATTACGGATTCAGCCGCGAAGATGTAAAACTCCTGCGCGATTGTATTGCAAGCAACAACCGACGGATCATCGACGAGTTGCGCGAGGAATACGAGCGGCTGAAAGCCATAGACTGCCTGCAGGTAGTGCCTCCAAAAAGGCGGGGGCGGAAGCCTAAAGCCGAAGTGTCTGCCGAAATCCAGCCCATAGCCAAAAAACCGAGGACGAGGATCAGTCGAAAGAAATTCGTGCCGACACGAAGCGTAAAAAGTTAGGCGTAAACCATCGGAAAACGCAGAGTACTCCTCACCAATTAGCGGAGATGGTTTTCAATATAACAACGAGAATAATTTGCAAATATGATTATCCGTATAACGTCCGTTAATATTTTTAACATAACACGAATAAATCATGCGTAAAATTTATACAAAGACATTTGTGTATTTTGCTGAAATTCAATATATTTATAATGAAATAAACAATCGAAATATCATTATGGACATACTGAACTTCACGTATTATTTTTTAATATATAATTTGATATTTAATTAAAATATATTTATCTTTGATTTCATAACACTACTTTTTAACATTAAAATATGCCGCTATAACACTGCTTTTTCTATCAAACCAAAGATACGGCGTCACTCCGGAATCTTTACTCTTGTTCAACTAAAACCCACTTATTTATGAGGAAATTAACCAACCGAGCACTTTTCATCTGCTTTGCTCTGATGACGTCCTTTTGCCTCATTGCGCCGGCTACCGCTCTGCGTTCCTACGCGCAGGAGGGGGGGGCAGCACCCTTGAAGGCCTGATCAAAGACGACTCCGGGCCGCTTCTCGGAGCAACGGTGATTGTGAAGAACACGACGCGCGGAACGACAACCGACATGGACGGCAAATTCCGTCTGGAAGGGTTGCAGCCCGGCGACGTACTGCAAGTAACCTACGTAGGATACGACCCCTACGAGGTGACCTACACAGGTCAGACGACACTGGACATCCTGATGACGACGACCGCCAACCAGCTGAACGCAGTCGTAGTGACTGCCATGGGTATCGAACGTCAGTCGAAAACACTCTCCTATGCTGCCGAAACGGTCGGCGGCGATGACGTGGCCGACATCAAGTCGGTCAATATGATCAACGCGCTGCAGGGCAAGGCCGCCGGTCTGCAGATTACCCCGAACTCGACGGGCGCGGGCGGATCGTCGAAAATACTCTTCCGCGGTAACAAGTCGATCAACGGCTCGAACCAGCTGCTGGTCGTCGTCGACGGCGTCCCCCTGATGATGAACATCACGTCCGATCAGGTCGACAGCAACTGGGGCGCCCAGCGCGACGGCGGCGACGCCATGTCTACGATCAACCCCGACGACATCGCCTCGATCTCCCTGCTGAAAGGCGCGTCGGCCGCCGCCCTCTACGGTGCGGTAGCCGCCAACGGCGCCATCATGATCACGACCAAATCGGCCATGGCAGGGCGTCTGGCGGTGAACGTATCGAGCAACACGACCATTGACACCCCGCTCTCGCTGCCCGAATTCCAGAACACATACGGGGCGAACGGCCAATACAGTTGGGGCGACAAACTCGCGTCGAAGGCTCCCGATTACGCCGAGAAGTTCTTCCGTACGGGCTGGACGACCAACAACTCGATCTCGATCAACGGCGGCGCCGAAGACCTGCGAGCCTACTTCTCCTACGGCAACGTAACATCCGGCGGCATCACCCCTGAAAACGACTACTCGCAACACACGCTCAACGCCAAAGTCGGTTTCGACCTTTTCAACGACCACATCAAGGTCGATTTCAACGCCAAATACGTGAACCAGCACATCTCGAACCAGCCGGCCGGCGGTTTCGTCTTCAACCCGCTCGTCGGCACCTACACTTTCCCGCGCGGCGGCGACTGGAACGGCTACAAAAGCAACTTCGAGACCTACAACGGCGAGCTCAACGCCAACGTCCAGAACTGGGTGACTACCACCGACGAGACCAACAGCAACCCCTACTGGCTGCTCAACCGCGAACGCCCCGTCGTCGAACGCAACCGCTACGAATTCGGCGGATCGATCAAATACCAGATCATCGACGGACTTTCGCTCACGGGCCGCATGCGCTACGAGCGCGCCGACGAACACTACGTACGCAACCACTACGCGTCGTCCTACGGCAATAAATACACCTACGGCAAAATGGACGACAACCGCTACTTCAGCGAACAGCTCTATGCGGACCTGCTCGCCCAGTACAACCATACGTGGGACGATTTCTCGCTCAACGCCACCCTCGGCACCAGCATGATGCAGACACGTTCGAACAACGTGAGCCTGCTCTACGAGCAGAGCAAGTTCGTCGCTCCGGGCAACGGCGGCGCCTACTATCCCAACATCTTCAACCCGTCGAATTTCTACATGAACGGCACGACCATGGGACTGGAGCGCAAACGGCTCAACTCGGTCTTCGGAGCTGTCACGTTCGGCTTCAAAGAGGCGCTCTTCCTCGACGTGACGGCCCGTAACGACTGGTCGTCGGCCCTCGCTTACACCGACGGCTACTCGTTCTTCTATCCTTCGGTGGGCGCCAGCCTTCTGCTCAACCGTTTCGTGGACATGGGCCGGAATATCGACCTGTTCAAATTCCGCGGTTCGTACTCCATCGTCGGCAACGACGTCCCCGTCTACAAGACCAATCCGCGCTATACCTACGGCGACCAAGGCGCCATCAACCCGCCCGAATCGGTGCCGTTCCGCACGCTGAAACCCGAAAAGACCCACTCGTTCGAGGTCGGTTTCGACGGAGAGTTCTTCCAGCACCGTCTGCACGTAAACGCCACCTATTACAAGACCAACACCAAGAACCAGTACTTCGAGGTGACGCTGCCGTGGGAGAGCGGTTACAAATCGCAGTTCGTCAATGCGGGCAACGTCCAGAACCAAGGCTTCGAACTGACGGCCGGCTGGTTCCAAGACTTCGGCAACGAATTCACATGGTCCACCGATCTGAATCTCTCGTACAACGACAACAAGATCATCGAGCTTTTCGACGGTATCCAAGACGGCGTAACGGTCTCCAACTTGGGCGGCGCCAAAGTGATCCTCTATGAAGGCGGCCAGTATGGCGACCTCTACGTCCGCACGCTCAAACGCGACGAGAGCGGCAAACTGGTGACGGAAACCCCCGAAGGCGCCGACTACCAGATCCCCGTAAACGGCGGCGAGCAGAATTCCGACCTGAAATACATGGGCAACATGAACTCGAAGTGGAACATGGGCTGGAACAACACGTTCCGCTACAAGGACCTGACACTGAGCATGCTCATCGACTTCCGCATCGGCGGCAAGGTCGTTTCGATGACCGAGGCCACACTCGACGGATACGGCGTATCGGAACGCACGGGCCGGGCGCGCGACCGCGGCTACGTGATGCGCGAGGGCATCAAATTCTCGAACGTCAAGGCTTACTACGACGTGGTGGGCGCGACAAGCTTCAACTCGGTCTACAACGTCGAGGATTACGTATACGACGCGACCAACGTCCGTATGCGCGAGATTTCGCTGGGCTACACTTTCCGTAACCTGTTCGGCCAGTCGAAGAACCTGACCCTTGCGTTCATCGCCCGCAACCTTTTCTTCTTCTACAAAGACGCCCCGATGGATCCCGACGTGTCGATGGGTACGGGCAACGGCCTGCAAGGCTTCGATGTCTTCAACCTGCCGACCACGCGCAGCTTCGGTCTGAACGTGAAACTGAATTTCTAATCAAAAGCGTTTACACATTATGAAACTCAAGAATATTCTTAGAAACGTTACCGCAATGGCGCTTCCCCTCGCACTGTTGGGAAGTTGTACGGGAGATTTCGAAGAGCTGAACACCAATCCCTACGAGATCGACCCCGAAGAACTGCCGTTCGAAGCGCAGTTCTCCACTCCCCTCTCGTTCAGTTACCCCACCCACCAGAACCTGTTCCAGTACTGGACCTCGTTGTCGATCGACAACTACGGCGGTTATTTCGAGGTGCCGCACAGCAACTGGACGATGGCGCGTTACGACCTCGCCCGCGGGTTCTGCGGCGGCATGCACGAGAACTTCATGCAGAAAATATTCAACAACACCCGCCGGCTGATCAAACAGTGCGACGCCGCCGGACAGCATGACTTCGCAGCCGTAGCCCGCATCGTCGAAGCGTATAACCTGCTCCAGTATACCGACACCTACGGCCCGGTTCCCTATTCGTCGGTCCTCGCAGCGGACGAACTGGCCGAACGCCCCAGCAGCTACGCCTACGACAAACAGGAAGATATCTACAAGGCGATATTCGCACAGCTGGACAAAGCGCTCGAAGGACTGGATACGGAGACCGCAGGTCTCGCATCGTTCGACTGCTGGTGCAACGGCGACCGCACGCTCTGGAAGAAGATCGCCAACCAGCTCAAGCTGCGCATGGCGCTGCGCATCGTCAAGGTAAACCCCGTCGATGCTGAAAAATACGCCAAGGAAGCCATTCAGGCCGGAGTCCTCGAAGACAAGGACATCCTTATCAACAAGTCCTACTCGAACGAACTGCGCCGCATGATGGACTGGCTGGATTCGGGCATCGGTTCGTCGATCGTAGCGTTCATGAACGGCTACAACGACCCGCGCCGCCCGCTCTATTTCACCACCAACGTCCGCCATCTGGTCAAGAAGACCGCCGAACCGACAGGCGAGAAAGACCAGAACAACGAGGACATATACAACGAAAGCGACATCCTGATCCGCAAGGGAGCGCAATACATCGGAGTTCCCGTAGGCTGCGAATTGGGCAATAAGAACGGCGGCAACGACAACCAGCGCGTCTACTACTCGTTTCTGGCCGGCGGATATGCGACGCCGCAGCCCATCATGTTCGCCGCCGAAGGCTGGTTCCTGCGCGCCGAAGCCAAACTTCGCTGGACCGACGCCGGGCAGCAGAGCGTAAAGGAACTCTATGAAAAGGGTATCGAGGTTTCCATCCGCAACCAGAAGAGCTACCGACAGTCCGACGCCGCGGCAGCATGGACCGAGAAGAAACTGACGGCCCCCGACTGGGCGGCTATCGACGATGCGGCTATCAGCAGCTACATCAACGACGATACCTCCTCACCTGAGGGTTATACGGACCCGTGGAAGCCGGAATACAACTCCGATCCGACCACCAGTATCACGGTGAAGTGGGACGAAGGCGCTTCGAATGAAGAAAAGCTCGAACGCATCATCACCCAGAAATGGATCGCCAACTTCCCGCTCTCGACCGAAGCGTGGGCCGATTACCGCCGCACGGGCTACCCCAAACTCTTCCGTCCGAAGCAAAATCTGGCCCCCTCGATCATCGACACGCAGCTCGGCCCGCGCCGCCTGCTGTACAACGAAACGGAACTGAGCTCCAACACCGTCGAGGTGAACAATGCCATCCAGCTGCTGAAGGCTGAATCTTCCGAAGTGAAAGGCGACGGCGACACCGGTGGCACCCGTCTGTGGTGGGACCGCAAGGACAAAGGCAATTTCTAACCCCGCCGATCCGTTTCACTCATAAACCGGGACTCCGTCGTATAACGACGGAGTCCTTTTTTCCATCCGACACATCCGAATCGGGCTCCGGCGCATTTCCGACCACTATCATGCGGCATACCATTTTTTCATGCCCCCGAATGGCTCGTACCGGAAACGGACAGATGATTTGCAAATATCAACTATTTTGTATTCATTTGTAATGAAGATAAAAATTAAGGTTAAAAACTTGTTTTAGTTGTAGCGGTAGCGACAGAGTTGTGAAACACCGTCGCTACATTTTTATTACCGGAAAATAGGCTATATATCAATTATTTTTCGTAATTTGCAGAAAACCATTTTAATCTTATTGCCCATTCGTCATCAAAGCCATCTAACACGGTAACAAGAAATAAAAGGGAAGAAGGTACGAGGCTCATAACCTCGTGCCTTCGTTTTGTATTTAGCACTTAAATCGAATATTTTTGCAAGTTCAAAGAAAATTCCTACCTTTGTTTTTGACAAGGGTTATTTGACAAGATGATTACGCAAAGTAGCGAATTTCGCACATTCTCCAAATCGTTACTAAAACCCCTGTAAAATCTTCTTAAAAGTCTGTTTGTCAGATTGATATATTTATCAACTGATTTATTAAAATAGAAGTTATGGTAATTCTGGTTTTAAACTGCGGCTCCTCTTCGATCAAATATCAGGTGATCGACATGGAGGACGCGTCGAGCAAACTGCTCGCAAAAGGCATCGTGGAACGTATCGGCCTCCCGGAAGGCGACCTGACCCATAAACCCGTCGGCAAGGAGCCGTTCGAGCTTCACCAGCCGATTCCCGACCACACGACCGGCATCAAGCTCGTGCTCGACGCCCTCACCGACCCCGCCCACGGCGTGATCGCGTCGCTCGACGAAGTGAAGGCCGTCGGCCACCGCGTAGCCCACGGCGGCGAGTTCTTCCCCGAGAGCTGCATCGTCACCGAGGACGTCAAGGCGAAGATCCGCTCGCTGTTCGAGATCGCCCCGCTGCACAACCCCGCCAATCTCGAAGGCGTGCTTTCGATCGAAAAGGTCCTGCCGGGCGTGAAGCAGGTCACGGTGTTCGACACCTCGTTCCACCAGTCGATCCCGGCGGTGAATTACATGTACGCCCTGCCCCACGCCTATTACGAGAAATACCGCGTGCGCAAGTACGGCTTCCACGGAACCAGCCACAAGTATGTGGCCAAGGTGGGCGCTGAACTGGCCGGACTGGATTTCCACAACTCGCGGATCATCACCTGCCACATCGGCAACGGCGCTTCGGTGACGGCCGTGCTGAACGGCAAGTCGTTCGACACGTCGATGGGCTTCTCGCCCGTGGACGGGCTGGTGATGGGTACCCGCTGCGGCAACATCGACCCCGCGATCGTTCCCTACATCATGGACAAGGAGGGCATGTCCACCGCAGAGGTCGCTGCATTCATGAACAAGAAATGCGGATATCTCGGCATTACCAAGGGCTATTCCTCCGACTCGCGCGACCTTGAATCCGCCATTGCAAACGGACCGTCCGATCCTCACTACGAGCTTTCGAACCTTGCCGTAAATATGCTCAAGCACGAGCTGAAGGAATTCATCGGCGCCTACACTGCGCTTATGAACGGGCTTGACGCTCTCGTGTTCACCGCCGGACTCGGCGAAAACAACCCGCGCCTGCGCAAGATCGTGTGCGCCGACATGGACTTTTTCGGCATAAAGCTGAACGACGAGGTCAACGACCGCACTCTCCGTCAGTCGAATATCGTAAAGATCTCAGCCGACGATTCGAGAGTTCCCGTTTACGTCATCCCGACGGACGAAGAGCTCGTCATCGCCCGCGACACAGAGGATATAGTGAACTCCATCAAAAAATAAGGAATAAAAAACAAGAGGACTGCCGCGCACCGCGCGGCAGTCTTATTTTATCACATATCATCCGTTTTTACAAGTAGTGAGCCGAAAACTCCTCCGCCGCGGCGAGAGATGCCGCCTCCTTGGCGTCAAAATCCATTGCCGCCGAATAAATTTCCTCAAGCGCAAAATGCGCCCTTGCCGCGTCCGACATTGCCGAAAGCGCCGCGCTCACAGCACTGTCCGACAGCGCCGAGATGCGCGCATACTCTCCGCTTATCGAGCGAAGCCCCGAAGAGTCGATAAAGCGGCGCATCCCGACGCGGTGAACGGCAGCCCCCGTCACGGGCAGCCCGTCAGCCCTGTCGGCGGTGTATACCCCCCCGCCGGTGACAAACGCCGCGCAAAGCCCGGGGCAAAGCGGGTCGGGCGATATGCGGCAGCGCATTCCGCTCTTCACGGCGGCATCTGCGACCGATGTGAGGAAAAGCTCGCCGATGCCGGGGAGTATCCCGTCGGATATGACATATATCTCCCGGGCGCCGCAATAAATGCCGTCGAGCGACACCGCGCCCTTCATACCGAGCGAACGGTGCGGCGAACGCAATACAGCTCCGCCGCGGCGC
>ERZ780195.2203-NODE-2203-length-13785-cov-3.967371_pt1 | contig 13785 bp, 6 predicted proteins | sample MGYA00511017_ERZ780195 | MGnify/ENA primary metagenome ERZ780195 (study PRJEB29588, sample SAMEA2159974) | human gut metagenome | biome: human gut; feature: human-associated habitat; material: faeces | place: Denmark | collected 2008/2010 ...
TGGAGTTGGACTGCACCATGCAGCCGAAGAAGCCGAGCGCCAGAATGATGGCGACGGCGAAGAAGCCCGCGAGGAACTTGCCGAAGCCGCCCTTGAAGGCGGTGGTGATATAGTAAACAGGGCCGCCGAGGACGTTGCCGTCCTTATCCACGGTGCGCGTTTCCTGCGCGAGCGTGGCTTCCGCGTAGATGGTCGCCATGCCGAGGAAGGCGATGACCCACATCCAGAAGACCGCGCCGGGTCCCCCGACGACGATGGCCGTGGCGACGCCCGCGAGATTCCCCGTGCCGACGCGGCTGGCCAGCGACACGGCGAAAGCCTGGAACGACGAGACGTGCCGCTCGCCCTCCGGGCCGCTTCCGGCCGACTCGCCCAGCACGCGCATCATCTCGCCCAGCAGGCGGAACTGCACGCCCCGCGTGCGCAGGGTGAACCACACGGCACACCCCAAGAGCGCCGCGACCAGCACATAGGTCCACAGCACGTCGTTCACGCCGCCGATCCAACGGGAAATAGTCTCCATCAGCATACTTTACACGATCCGACAGCAAAGTTAATGCTAAAACGCATTTTCCGCCGGACATTCGCCGGAAAGATACGGCGCGGCACGAAAAAAACGCCCCGCCTGCGCAGGGGCGTCCGTCGTCACCGCGCCCGCAGGGTATACTCCCCGGCCCGCTCCGTAACGGCCTTCTGCAACTCCCCGAGGCCGATTTCCGGCCCGGAGAACTCCACGGCGGCCACCGGAGGGTCCAGCGTCACGACCGCCTTCACGCCGTCGAGGGCGTTCAGCGCATGTTCCACATGCATCCGGCAATGATTGCACGTCATGCCGTCCACGATAAATTCCTTTTTCATCTTTTCTTCGGTTTCAACCGGTTCGTCATGTTCACACTCATCGCCGATCCGCCGGCGTTTCAGCCGCAAGCTGTTGGCCACGACGCTCACGCTGCTCAAGGCCATGGCCGCCCCGCCGATCATCGGGTCGAGCAGAAACCCCCAGAGGGGATAGAGCGCCCCGGCCGCTACGGGAATGGCGACGAGGTTGTAAATGAAGGCCCAGAAGAGGTTCTGGCGAATCGTCCGCACGGTGAGTTGCGACAGCCGGATCATCTCCGGGATTTTCCGGAGGTCCGACGAGAGGATCGTCACCATCGCGGTATCCATCGCAATGTCGCTCCCCTGCCCCATGGCGACGCTCAAATCGGCCTGCGCGAGAGCCGCGCTGTCGTTGATCCCGTCGCCGGCCATGGCCACCGTCCGGCCTTCGGACTGCAACTGCCGGACGAATCCGGCCTTTTCGTGCGGCAGGACGCCCGCCCGGAAACGGGTGATCCCGGCTTTCCGGGCCGTTTCACGCGCCGAACCGGCGTTGTCGCCCGTCAGCATCCAGACCGTGATTCCCAGCGCGTGCAGCCGGGCGACGGCCCCGGCCGACGAGGGTTTCAGCGCATCGGCAAGGGCGAGCACGGCGAGCGTCCGCTCCTCGTCGGCGAACCAAACCACGGTCTTCGCCTCCTGCACCCACCCTTCGGCCAGCCGTTGCAGGCGGGCGTCGGGCACGATGCCGTGGCGGGACAGCAGCGCGTCGTTCCCGGCATACCAGGTCCGCCCCTCCGCGACGCCCCGGACACCCTGCCCGGGAATGCTTTCGAACCCGGTCACGGGAACGTCCCGCTCCCCGCCGAGCGATTCGACGACAGCCTGCGAAAGCGGATGCCCCGAGCGTTTTTCGAGGCTGAACAGAATCCGCCGCGCCGTCTCCGACCCTTCGGCCCACGCAGCGTCCACGACCAACGGACGGCCTTCGGTGAGCGTTCCGGTCTTGTCCAGCACCACGGCGTCGACCTTCCGGGCCACCTCCAGGCTCGCAGCGTCCTTGACGAGGATGCCCTGTCCGGCGCCCTTGCCGATCCCGACCATGAGGGCCGTGGGCGTAGCCAGCCCCAGCGCACAGGGGCACGCGATGATCAGCACGGTCACCAGCGCCAGCAGCCCGCGGGTGAAGCCCTCCTCCGGCGCGAAAAGCATCCACGCCGCGAAGGTCAGCACGGCGAGGACGATGATGGCGGGAACGAAAACGCCGGCGATCCGGTCGACGGTCCGCTGCACGGGGGCCTTGCTGCCCTGCGCATCCCGCACCATGCGGATGATCCGGGCCAGCACCGTGTCCTGCCCCACCCTGTCGGCCCGGAAACGGAACGCACCGTTGCCATTCATCGTTCCGGCGAACACCGCCGCACCCTCCTGTTTGCAGACGGGGAGCGGTTCCCCGCTGAGCATGCTCTCGTCGACATACGACGCGCCTTCGGCCACCGTGCCGGCCACGGCGGTGCGTCCGCCGGGATGCACGGCGACCAGATCCCCGGCGCGAAGCTCCGCAACGGGCACGGAGCGTTCGCCCGAAGGGGTGATCACCGTGACGGTTTTCGGTTGCAGGCCCATCAGTTTCGCGATGGCCGTCGTCGTGCCGCGTTTCGCCCGCTCCTCAAGCAGCCGCCCCAGCAGGATGAAGGCGACGATGACGGCTGCCGACTCGAAATAGACGTGCGGCTCGATGCCCCTCGACAGCCAGAATTCCGGGAAAAACAGGTTGAAAAGGCTGACCAGATAGGCGATTCCGGTACTGACGGCAACCAGCGTATCCATGTTGGCCGCCCCGTGGCGGAGCTGTTTCCAGGCGTTGACGAAGAACTCCCGTCCCAGTCCGAAAACGACCGGGGTGGAGAGCGCCCACACGGCGTATTTCACGGCCGGAGCGTCCATGAACAGCATGCCTCCGGCCACGATCGGAAGACAAAGCCCCGCCGCCCAAAGAGTCCGCCGTTTGAGCGCCCGGTAATGCGCCGCACGGACGTGCGCCGCCTCGTCCTCCGCCGGGCCTTCCGCGTCGGTCAGCAGGTCGTAACCGGCCGCCTGCACGGCCCGCTTCAGCACCCCGGGAGAGCACTCCCCCGGACGGTAGTCCACCCGCGCCGTAGCGGAAGCGTAGTTCACATGCGCAGACTCGACGCCCGGCAGGCCGTTGAGCGCCTTATCGACCCGGACTGCGCACGAAGCGCAGCTCATGCCTGCGACCGGGAACGTATTCGTGATGATCTTACTCTTTTCCATGGGAACAAAGGTAAGGTCCCGACACGCTCCGGGTGTTACAGAATTATGGATATGATTTATACCTACACTTCATCCAGCGGTTTCAGGCCGCGTCCTTTCAGCCGGCGGAATTCAGTGGGCGACATCCCGGTCTGGGCGCGGAACTGGGCGCTGAGGTGCGCCACGCTCGAATAACGGAGTTTGTCGGCGATCTCGCTGACGGTCAGGTCGCCGTAGGCCAGCAGTTCCTTGACCCGCTCGATCCGCTGGGCGAGGAAGTATTTCTCGATGCTGATGCCGTTGACCTCCGAAAAGAGCTTGCTCAACGCACTGTAATCACGGTGGCAGCGTTCGCGCAGGTAATCCGACAGGTTGACTTTCGAGGCATCTTCGCTGTAATGCACCAATTCGATCACGGCCGTCCGGATCTGCTCGATGAGGCGCATCCGGCTGTCGTCGATCAGTTCGAACCCGTAGGCTTCGAGCAGTTTGCGGAACGCCTCCCGCTGCTCCCGGCCGGGCTTCTCCTGCACGACGACCGTTCCCAGTCCGACATCGAGGGGCGTGAACCCCGCTTTTTCGAGCAGCCGGGTGACGACCAGAATGCAGCGGTTGCAAACCATGTTTTTGATATGAAAGACGTTCTCCCGTTCCATAACCGCATTCGTTTTATCCGTAAATATAACACAAAAACGATTCCGTCCCGCCGACCGTCTTCCAGCCTTTCAGGTTCCGGCCGTTGAAAAGCGTCGGCCACGGGACCTGCGCTCCGACGAAGGTGCAGGGTCCCCAACAGTGCAAGAGTCTCTTTTTCCTATCAGTCGGGCAGTTTTGATCGTACGAATATAGTCTATTTTTTTCGGGTCTTCAGCCTGTCCCCCTGCAAAATTAACCTCTGACCCGCTCCGTATTCCGAAAAAGTTTCGTAACTTCGGCACAGCAAACCCATAGACGAAGCCATGAAACATGCGCACATCCTGCTGCTGCTCCCTTGCGGCATGCTGCCGCCGCTCGCCGGGGCGCAGCGCACGGAGCCGCCCGACCGGTTCGACATCGCACCGGAATAACCACCCCGAAAACAAGCAAACCAACCAAAAACAACCATGAAGAAAACCGCAATCACCCTCTTTTTCCTGCTTCAGGCCGCGTGTCTGTTTTCGCAGATCCCCCGCCCGGAATATCCCCGCCCGCAGTTCGAGCGGACGGACTGGATCAACCTGAACGGCGAATGGACCTACACGTTCGATTTCGGCGCAAGCGGCCTGGAACGCGGCTACGCCGGCTCGAAGGGATTCGACGGCAAAATCATCGTGCCGTTCGCCCCGGAGAGCAAGCTCTCGGGCGTCGGCCACACGGACTTCATCGGCCGCATCTGGTACCAGCGTACGATCGACATTCCGGCAGACTGGTCGGGACGCAACGTGATGCTCAACTTCGGAGCCGTGTACTACACCTCCGAGGTGTATGTCGACGGCCGCTTCGTCGGCCGCCACTTCGGAGGCAGCACGTCGTTCTCCTACGACATCACCGCATTCGTGAAGCCGGGCGGCAGCCACAGTCTGGTCGTCTTCGCCACGAGCGACCTGCGCAGCGGCAAACAGACTGCCGGCAAACAGTCGCTGCAATACGCCTCGCACAGTTGCGACTACACCCGCACGACAGGCATCTGGCAGACGGTGTGGATGGAGGCCGTGGCTCCCGAGGCCCTCGCACGCGTCCAAATGACGACCGACATCGACCAGCAGCAGCTGATCGTCGCCCCGCAGTTCTTCCGGGAAAGCCCGAACACGCTCCGGGTGACCCTTCGGGACGGCGGCAAGGTCGTCGGCACGCGGCAGGTCCGGGCGTCGAACAGCAGCGTCGTCGTCATCCCGGTCAAAAAGGCCCGGCTCTGGAGTCCCGAAGACCCGTTCCTCTACGACCTGACCTACGAGGTGGTCGCCCCCGACGGCCAGGTGCTCGACGCCGTGAAATCCTATGTCGGGATGCGCAAGGTCCACATCGAAGGCAACAAAATCTACCTCAACAACGAACCCTATTACCAGCGGCTGGTGCTCGACCAGGGTTTCTACCCCGACGGTATCTGGACCGCCCCGTCGGACGACGCCCTGCGCCGCGACATCGAGCTGGGACTGGCCGCCGGGTTCAACGGCGCACGCCTGCATCAGAAGGTTTTCGAGGAACGCTACTATTACTGGGCCGACAGACTCGGCTACATCACCTGGGGCGAAAGCCCCAGCTGGGGAATGGATGCCAACGACGTGGAGACGGCCCGCAACTTCCTCTCCGAATGGGCCGAATGCGTGGTCCGCGACCGGAACCACCCCTCGCTGCTGACGTGGACGCCGATGAACGAGGAGTGGTGGCCCGACAACACGCAGTTCCCGCGCTTCGCCTCCGACGTCTACGACCTGACGGGACGCCTCGACCCGACGCGCCCCGTCAACACCGTCAGCGGCGGCGCCGTCGTCAGGACCGACATCTGGGCCGTCCACAATTACGAGCAGAACCCGGCCAAACTGAAAGAGAAAATCTTCAGCGACGGCACGTTCTTCCATCCCCGCCTGCGGACGACCCGCGACCAGACGCGCAACATCGGATTCAACGAGGTGAAGGCGACCGCAAACTACGCCTGGCCGCAGTACGATGGCTCGTGCCCCTACCTGGTCGATGAATTCGGCGGCATCAAATGGGTGAAGGACCAGGAGAAGCAGGCCACGGATTCCCAGACCGAATCGTGGGGTTACGGACAGGCGCCCCGTACGCTCGAAGAGTTCTACACGCGGCTCGAAGGCCAGGTAGACGCGCTGCTCTCGCTCTCCGGACAGGTGTGGGGCTATTGCTACACCCAGCTCACGGACGTGGAACAGGAACAGAACGGCATCTATTGCTACGACCGCTCGGCCAAGTTCGACATGGACCGGATCAAGGCCATTTTCAGCAAACGCCCGGAACATCCCGCCCGATAACGCGCCGGACAGCCGCCCGCCCGAATGAAGCGCACCCCGAAAATCCGGAAAGGGATTTCGGGGTGCGCTTTTTATCCGGTTCGTCATCGTCCGCCCGCGGCAGAGCCTCGTGCACGAATGCGCCCGGAAACAGAAGGCGTCGCTGAATTTCTATTCGCGTGTTTTCCCGGTTTCAGAGTCTCGATATAAAGTATTCCTGCATATTCCAACGATATGCCCTTGATGAACGCTGCAATTGGAGATGCTTCATGTCGGTGCGTCGCACGGCGAGTGGCGGACGGTCCGACATGCGACCTTCTGTTTTCGGCACCATGAACTCCCGAAGGCAAAAAGCCACAGCGCCGGCACACTCCGCAATAGCAACCGACGGTTTTTAAATTATTCACGAAATATAAAAAAAGTCTCCACGGAGTACGCGGAGACAATAGGTTGAAAACCTTCGGCATATAGCCTTATTGTGATAAGATGTAGAATTCTTACACCACAAATATAGTAAAAAAAGATGAATTTCTGCAATTTTTTATTTAATTTTACAGAAAACACTTTCTTCATATGGCAAAAGTATTGGGTTTGGACCTTGGCACCAACTCACTGGGATGGGCCCTTGTCGATGAATCGGAGAACGAATATACGCTGATTGACAAAGGTGTAGACATTTTCCAGGAGGGAGTTGCCCGCGACAAAAACAATGAAAAACCTGCCGTTCAGGATCGGACGAGCGCCCGGGCACTGCGCCGCCACTATTTCCGGCGGCGTCTGCGAAAAATCGAACTGCTCAAAATACTCATCCGTTACGACCTTTGCCCGCCGTTGCCCGAGGAGCTGTTGACCGCCTGGCAAAAAGAGAAACGTTACCCGCAGGACAATGAATTCCTCCGTTGGCAGCGAACCGACGACAATGGGGATCGAAATCCTTACCACGATCGTTATGTAGCCCTGTCCGAGCGGCTCGATCTCGGGAATCGCACACAGCGCTGGCTGCTTGGCCGGGCGCTTTATCATTTGGCACAGCGACGCGGATTCCTCAGCAATCGCAAGGAAGCAGGAAATGAGAAAGAAGACGGCACGGTCAAGGAGTGTATCAAAAATCTGTCGGCTGAAATAGCAGCGGCAGGGTGTCGGTACCTCGGAGAATATTTCTACGGACTGTACCAACACAAGGAACGAATCCGCGACAAATACACCTCGCGCAACGAACACTACCTGGCCGAGTTCAATGCCATCTGCGACCGGCAGCAATTGCCCGACGAATGGCGTAAGGCGCTGCATCGGGCAATCTTTTTCCAGCGCGACCTCAAATCGCAGAAGGGGTCAGTCGGCCGATGCACCTTCGAGCCGACGAAGAGTCGGTGCCCCGTTTCGCATCCCCGTTTTGAGGAGTTCCGGATGCTGTCGTTCGTCAACAACATCCGGATTACAGGACCGGGCGACAATGCTCCACGACCTTTGACACAGGAAGAGTTCGAGACGATTCGTTCGCTCTTCTTCCGGAAAAGCAAGCCTTATTTCGATTTCGAAGAGATCGCCCGCAGAATCGCCGGCAAAGGGAAATATGCCTGCAAAGAGGAGCGTACAGAAGCTCCTTATCGTTTCAATTTCGCCCGCACGGCCACCGTATCGGGATGCCCCGTCACGGCATCGCTGCAAGCGATCTTCGGAGACGACTGGATTACGGAGATTCGCAGCCTTTACCTGCTTGGAGCAGGAAAAAACGAGGACCAGATGTTGAATGACGTATGGCACGCCCTCTTTTCGTTCAACGACGAAGGTCGGCTGCGTAGCTGGGCCTGCGAAAAATTGCAACTCACGGATGAACAAGCCAAAGCGTTTGCAGCCATCAAACTCCCGCAGGATTACGCGGCGTTGAGCCTAAATGCCATCGGCAAGATTCTGGTCTATCTGCGCTGTGGCTATCGGTACGACGAGGCGGTATTCCTGGCCAACCTGCGGGCGGCACTTCCGAAGGAGGTCTATGCCGACGAAAGCCGTCGGCATGAAATCGAACAGGACATCGCCTCGCTGCTGCTTGACTACAAGCGAAATCCGTATAACAAGTTCGATTCAAAGGAGCACCGCATTGCCGACTATTTCAGCGATCATGGATTGGATGCCTCTCGTCTGATCCGTCTTTATCATCCCTCGAAAATCGAGACCTATCCGGATGCGCAACCCAAGGCAAATGGCATTCTGCAACTCGGCTCTCCACGTACTGCGACCATTCGCAACCCGATGGCCATGCGGGCCCTGTTCCGATTGCGCAACCTGATAAACACGCTGTTACGCGAAGGCAGGATCGACCGAGACACGAAGATCCGGATTGAATTCGCCCGCGGACTCAATGATGCGAACAGGCGGAAGGCCATCGAGCAGTATCAGCGGGAACGGGAGGTTGAGAATCGGAAATATGCCGAAGAGATCCACAGCCAGTATGCCGCCGAAACCGGCCGCGAGATAAAACCCTCGGACGACGAAGTGCTGAAATACCGGCTGTGGGAAGAACAGCAGCACGTCTGTCCCTATACCGGGCGGCAAATCCGCATTTCGGACTTCGTCGGGTCGGCTCCGGATTTCGACATCGAGCACACGCTCCCGCAGGCTCGCGGCGGCGATGACTCGCAGATGAACAAGACGCTCTGCGAAAACCGGTTCAACCGGGAGACAAAACGGGCGAAACTGCCGGCCGAGTTGTCCAACCATGTCGAGATCATGGAGCGGATCGAATCGTTTGGTTGGCGGGAAAAAATGGAGAGTCTGCAAAAGCAGATTGAAGCCCAGGTTCGCAGGAGCAAAAGCGCAGCGATTAAATCCGAAAAGGACGACGCCATTCAGCGCCGTCACTATTTGCAGATGCAACTCGACTACTGGCGCGGGAAATACGAACGCTTCACCATGGCCGAGATTCCCGAAGGATTCAGCAATCGGCAGGGAGTCGACATCGGCATCATCGGCAAATATGCACGGCTCTATCTGAAGACGGTTTTTGACCGAATCTATACGGTCAAAGGTTCCACGACCGCCGCGTTCCGCAAGATGTGGGGACTGCAGGAGGAGTATGCCCGCAAGGAGCGCACGAACCACGTCCACCACTGCATCGACGCCATCACGATCGCCTGTATCGGCCGCCGGGAGTACGACCGCTGGGCGCAATATGTCGCCGACGAGGAGCGATACGGCTACGGCGAAAGCGGCAAACCCCGCTTCGAGAAACCCTGGCCGACCTTTACCGAAGATGTCAAGGCGGCGGCCGACGAACTGCTCGTTGCCCACCACACGCCCGACAACATGACCAAACAGACGCGCAGGAAGTTACGGGTTCGCGGCCGGATAAAGTTGAATGCCGACGGGGAACCAATCTACCAGCAAGGAGACACGGCTCGCTGCCGGTTGCATCAGGATACCTTCTACGGCGCTATTAAGCAGGATGGAGAGATCCGCTATGTCATCCGCAAATCGCTCGCGCAGTTACAGCCGACGGACATCGACAAGATTATCGACGATGCAGTCCGGGATCGCGTACGGGAGGCAATCGACGAGGTCGGATTCAAGACGGCGATGAATCCCGATGAATACACGATCTGGATGAACCGGGAAAAGGGCATTCCCATCCGCAAGGTGCGGATCTTCACACCGAGTGTCAAACATCCGATCGCGCTAAAAAAACAGCGCGACCTATCTGCAAAAGAGTACAAGCGGGATTATCATGTCGTAAATGAGGGGAACTATTGCACGGTCATCTATGAGGGCCAGGACAAAAAGGGCAAAACGAAACGCACCTTTGAACTCGTCAGCAACCTCGAAGCTGCCCAATATTTCAAAGCCAGCGCTGACCGGGAAGCCCGCCCCGATCTGGTACCGCAGACCGACACGAACGGTTTCCCCTTGAAATACATCTTAAAAACGGGGACCATGGTCCTGTTTTATGAAAATACCCCGGCAGAACTTTATGAATGTACCCGCAAGGAGTTGGTAAAACGACTCTACAAGGTAACAGCAATGGCTGCAGAAGGACGGGTACAGTTCCTCTTTCATCAGGAGGCCCGAGATCAGAAAACACTTACCTCCTTATATGGAGCTGGGACCTCTCAATTCTGCCAATCCAATCCATCACCGAAATTGCGCCTCAGCGTTTCCAATTTTAACATGTTGGTGGAAGGTTATGATTTCGAACTGACCGTAACGGGCGAGATAAAATTCAAAGATGACCGGCCATGCTGAAACGAACCTTGTTTTTTTCGACACCCTACTGTTTGAGCCTGCGCAACGGCCAGATGATCATCCACACGCGCGAGGCCCCCGACCAACGGAAAAGCATCCCGATCGAGGATATCGGCTTCGTGGTGCTGGAGGACCAGCAGACCTCCATCACGCTGCCGCTCTTGAATGCGCTGTCGGACAACAACGTGGCAGTTATCCTGTGCGGAGAGAACCGAATGCCGAACGCCTTGTTGATGAATTTGGATTCAAACAGAACGCAAGGTGAACATTATCGGATGCAGATCGCTGCATCCGAACCGCTGAAGAAGGGCCTTTGGAAACAGATCGTCGAGACCAAAATCCGCAACCAGGCTGCCTTGCTGCGGAAGCTGGGGTATGACGGAGACAAACTGAAACCCTGCTACATGAATGTCAAGAGCGCCGACGCCGACAACCGGGAGGGCATAGCAGCGAGAATCTACTGGTCAGAACTGTTCGGTGCCGAATTTTACCGTTCCCGCGAAGGTTCGCCGCCCAACAACCTGCTCAATTACGGCTATACGATCCTGCGAGCCGCCGTGGCCCGTGCGATCATGGGCTCCGGACTGTTCCCAGCATTCGGGATCTTCCATCGGAATCGTTACAACTCCTTTCCGCTGGCCGATGACGTAATGGAACCCTATCGACCGTATGTCGACGAATTGGTCTGCCAACTTTACAGAAACGGGAATACACAACTGACCAAAAAGGTGAAAGGCGAACTGTTGCGGCTCCTGTTTGTCGATACTCGTTTCGACAAGGTTGTGCGACCTCTCGAAGTAGGACTTATGTTTTCAGCCTCTTCCCTGGCTAAATGCTTTGCTGGAACCCAAAAAAAGATTGCATATCCTTTATTGGAGTAGTCGAATGTCAGAAGTACGCTTGAATGCTTATCGAATCATGTGGTTGTTTGTCTTTTTTGATTTGCCAACCAATACAAAAACGGAACGACGTCATGCGGTGCAATTTCGCAAGGCGTTGGAAAAAGATGGTTTCACAATGATGCAGTATTCAGTCTATGTGCGCCATTGTGCATCGAAGGAGAATATGCAGGTTCACATTAAGCGGGTTCGACGATCGATGCCTCCGACAGGATTTACAAGTATTCTTGCTGTAACGGACAAACAGTATGGAGACATATTAAATTTTTGGGGTAAAAGCGAACGAGCAAAACCGGAAATTCCGCAACAATTGGAATTTTTCTGATAAATCGTTATTTTCGTTCTTTGAAATACGGAAAATGCATCAAACTGGCTTCGTCGGAACACCCGATCGTATTTTTATAGTGGCAGACAGCCCGTAAGTAACACTTTATCAATCAATATGAGGCCCGACGTTGTGGTTTGATGTAGAATTTCGATAAGATACAACTGTTTATCGCATGCCTAACCTTGGCCCTGGTTGTGGTTTGATGTAGAATTTCGATAAGATACAACTACTCTCCTGCACTTTAAGAACATCTGCAGTTGTGGTTTGATGTAGAATTTCGATAAGATACAACTCCTCGTATGACGAGGTTTTGGGGCAGCTGTTGTGGTTTGATGTAGAATTTCGATAAGATACAACCCGTATATAGTATGTCTATTCCCGTCGCTGTTGTGGTTTGATGTAGAATTTCGATAAGATACAACTACAACGAGTAAGCTCGCGTTCAAGGCGAAGTTGTGGTTTGATGTAGAATTTCGATAAGATACAACTTTGGGTATTCAATATTTTCCCATGGCCGTGTTGTGGTTTGATGTAGAATTTCGATAAGATACAACAACAGAAAAGCAGAGGAGATGAGGGATTCGTTGTGGTTTGATGTAGAATTTCGATAAGATACAACCCTCTCGAATCATAACGAGTTGTCAGTGAGTTGTGGTTTGATGTAGAATTTCGATAAGATACAACGCTGAACGAATCGTGTTGTAGAGAACGTTGTTGTGGTTTGATGTAGAATTTCGATAAGATACAACGCCGGCCGCACGAGACATGCCTCCACGAATGTTGTGGTTTGATGTAGAATTTCGATAAGATACAACGACACACGTTCATGTTGTTATTCGCCGCGTGTTGTGGTTTGATGTAGAATTTCGATAAGATACAACGATCTCTCCAAAATTGAAGAATATCCAAATGTTGTGGTTTGATGTAGAATTTCGATAAGATACAACCAGGGGAAAATCTGGGGCGGAAATCGAAAGTTGTGGTTTGATGTAGAATTTCGATAAGATACAACTGTATTGTAAAGAACATTTGTGCCAAAAAGGTTGTGGTTTGATGTAGAATTTCGATAAGATACAACACTTCCAGGAATTTTCCGTTTATTGGGTTTGTTGTGGTTTGATGTAGAATTTCGATAAGATACAACCTGAACCCAATAAGCATAAAGCGGAGTACCGTTGTGGTTTGATGTAGAATTTCGATAAGATACAACTTAATAAAATCGATTCGCACCGGATACAAGTTGTGGTTTGATGTAGAATTTCGATAAGATACAACCTGTACCCAATATGAATAGACAGGCTTAGGGTTGTGGTTTGATGTAGAATTTCGATAAGATACAACGTTGCTGCCCATTTTAGAATCTGCTTGATGGTTGTGGTTTGATGTAGAATTTCGATAAGATACAACGACAATTTCCCTAACGCCGTCAAGTTCATAGTTGTGGTTTGATGTAGAATTTCGACAAGATACAACAAGGCGTTCGAAACGTCCAACGTCCCAACCGTTGTGGTTTGATGTAGAATTTCGATAAGATACAACGACGGGGCAGACTATGTCGCGTTCTTCGTGTTGTGGTTTGATGTAGAATTTCGATAAGATACAACGTTGACGTGGAAATAGATTCCTTCGCCGTAGTTGTGGTTTGATGTAGAATTTCGATAAGATACAACGGTGGCAGTGAAATACGAACGTCAAACACTGTTGTGGTTTGATGTAGAATTTCGATAAGATACAACCCCAGGCTATGACTCCTGGGCGTTCGGCTTGTTGTGGTTTGATGTAGAATTTCGATAAGATACAACCGATAGCGATATACGACGTTCCAGTTCAGTGTTGTGGTTTGATGTAGAATTTCGATAAGATACAACTCTTGATGTCGATCTTCGCATCGTGGTTGTGTTGTGGTTTGATGTAGAATTTCGATAAGATACAACTTTTTTTGGCGACATTCAATACATTTTCCGGTTGTGGTTTGATGTAGAATTTCGATAAGATACAACTGGAAAAGAAAGTATTTATAGTAACGCGAGTTGTGGTTTGATGTAGAATTTCGATAAGATACAACCAACCCATCCTTCATGGATGTGGTCATCTGTTGTGGTTTGATGTAGAATTTCGATAAGATACAACGCTTTTTTGCGTTTGTGCCGCCGCCGGGAGGTTGTGGTTTGATGTAGAATTTCGATAAGATACAACGCTTTTTTGCGTTTGTGCCGCCGCCGGGAGGTTGTGGTTTGATGTAGAATTTCGATAAGATACAACGCTTTTTTGCGTTTGTGCC
>ERZ780195.2205-NODE-2205-length-13778-cov-2.666399_pt1 | contig 13778 bp, 11 predicted proteins | sample MGYA00511017_ERZ780195 | MGnify/ENA primary metagenome ERZ780195 (study PRJEB29588, sample SAMEA2159974) | human gut metagenome | biome: human gut; feature: human-associated habitat; material: faeces | place: Denmark | collected 2008/2010 ...
ATTTAATAAAATTCATGGATTATACCCACTTTTAAAGCTGAAAAATAACCTCTTTTTACATTTGGTTTTTGAAAGAATATAATTTAAAAGACATTTTATTTTGCTAATTTAAACGGAAATCAAAAGATTTTTGAATATTTCTAAATTTTTCCTATTGACAAATTGAATATTCATGAATATTATTAAATTACAGATTCGAATTTATTCCAAAACTCATAAAAATTTAATAAGATCATCAGATGATAATTCTTCATAGGAGGCAAAAAATGATTCAATATGAAAAAGTAACGGGTGATTTTCGCTTAGATGGAAAAGCGGCAATTGTCGTCGGTGGTGCAGGAGGCATCGGTGAAGCGACTGCCCAAATGTATGCGCGCAAAGGCGCTAAAGTGGCAATTGTGGACTGTAAAGAAACATGCGAAGAGGTAGCGCAGTCCATTGCCAAGGAATTTGGTGTACAGACAGTGGGGATTCCATGTGATGTAACAGATCAGCTGAGTGTAGATCACATGATGCAGGGCGTATTAGAAGCATTTGGAGAAGTTCATATCTTAGCATGTATGCCTGGGTTTGTGGATTTATACCGGGCGACAGATATTGAAATCAGCAATGTTGAAAAGCACATCTCCATTAATGCGGTAGGCGTTTTTCGGGTATGCCAGGCAGTGGCAAACCAGATGATTAAGCAGGGGAAAGGCGGCAAGATCGTATGTGTCACCTCTCAGGCGGATTTTATTGCGATCAATAAACATGTGGGATACACCATGAGCAAGGCAGCTTTGGTGGGGATGATCAAGGTATGTGCTCTAGAATGGGCGGAATATGGCATTAACGTCAACGGTGTAGCGCCGACGGTAGTCAACACCTATATGGGCGAACGCGCTTGGCAGGGGAAGGTAAAGACGGATATGATTGAGCAGATCCCAGCCCATCGCTTTGCGGAGACGGATGAGATTGCCGCAGCAGTTCTTTTCCTATCTTGTAATGAGTCTAACATGATAACTGGAGAAGACCTGGTAGTAGATGGTGGTTTTACGATTAAGTAAAGCCCGAGGAAGGTGTAAATTTTGAATTTGGAAGTCAAGTAATACTTCCATAAAAAAATAAAAAGGAGAAAAAATAATGAAAATGAAAAAAGGGATTGCACTGCTACTTTCCGTTTTGCTAGTATTGATTGCAGTCGTAGGCTGTTCAGCACCTACGAATAGTGAGGAAGCAAATGAAGGGCAAGAGCAGAGCAGTGAAACAAATCAAGGGTCTGCTCCAGCAGCAGAATCTGACGATGTTGTAGCGCAACTTGTAGCGGAAGCTTCACAACTCTCGGGGATCGACGCATATAATTTCTTTAATTCGCTAGAGGATAAGGGATTGACAGATGATCAAATTATACAGTTCTTTATTGACCTTCCTATCTCACAAGCAAACCAACAAGTGTACGATTTATATATGAGCGATGCGTTGGATATTTACGCGGAGACAGCGCCACAGGGCGTTATGTACGATGATTACACTTGGGAACGCGGTTCAGGCACGGATATCACTGGTGAATTCACCGGAAATGACGTGAAGATGGCATTTACAGACTATGTACCTGTAGAGGATGGGCCCATCGGAGATCCCAATAAAACGTATAAAGTGGGCGTGGTTATCATTGGCATGATCGACTCCTGGATGGCGAATTTATACGATAGCATTGCATGGGAAGCGGCGAGACACGAAAATCTTGAGCTGATTTGGATGGATTATGGTCTGGATAATGATGGATGTGCGCAAGCGATCGATACTCTGATTGCCCAAGATGTAGATGCGATTTTATTGTGGCCCCGCAGTGAGGCACCTACCGGTCCACCAGCCCAACGGGCGATTGAAGCTGGCATCCCGGTAATTACTGTGGACAGACTCAGTGGATATGAGGATGTAACATCCCGTGTACACGGAAATTTCCCAGCAAACGGAGCTCAGGCAGGTATGTACCTAGTCTGGAAACTGGGTCAAGAATCCGGTGGAACGGAAATTAAGGGGGACATTGTTCTGCTGCGTAAAGCCGCTGGTGTTACGGCTGATACCCTTCGGTGCGGTTATTTCTTAAAAGTAATCAGCTATTTCCCGGATATCAATATTCTACAGTCCTATTATGATAACGACGATAGAGAGCAGTCCCTGCGCAATGTTCAGGATGCACTACAGGCTTATGACAATATAGACGCTTTCTTCTGTGAAGGGCTCACTCAAAATCCCGTGGCTTACGAGGCAATTAAGAGTGCTGACCGCATGTACAGCAGAGAAAACGGAGAAAAAATTATTCTGCTAACCATTGACGATACCAAAGAGACATTTGCTATGTTGCACAATGGAGATGTGGAGATGAACTCACCTTACCCGCCACTTATCGGTGACATTGGCTTGAGAGTTGTGGAAAAAATACTGGCTGGTGAAGAAATGCCACAGGATATTGCATTGCCCAACATTCCTATGGTTACCTTGAATGGAGATAAGATATTTGGTCTACAGACACAAGCGGCAACGGATTGGGATCAATACGCTTCAGGCCCTGAATACGAAGGTGGTACTGCCGACCAAGGCACAGAATCGTAATGAAAATGGAAACAGAGCGAAGGATTACTTTCTTCGCTCTGTATTCCACTGATATTTAGTAAGGAGCCGAAAATGAATAGGGAAGTTACTCTAGACAAAAAAAATAATACGGTATTGAAAAGGGCAATTGCGGGAAATGGACTTTCTATTTCTATCATAATTCTACTAGTTTTATTGGCAATAGCAGCTATTCTTGTACCAAAAGTATTTCAAATGCAAAATTTAGATAATGTTTTGCGCTTATATGCTCCGGCAGGCATTATGGCAATCGGTCTTAGCTTAGTGATGTTCACAGCCGAGATTGACATTTCTGTGGGCGCCATAATGAATCTCTCAATGGCAGCTGGTGCATTGGTATTGGATATGAACGAAATAGGCGCCTTTTTCTTGATTTTAGGAGTAGGCGTCGTGTGTGGCCTGGTGAATGGAATATTGGTAACCAAAACTAAAACACAATCACTGATGATAACAATTGGAACGTTATCCGTGTATAATGGTTTGGCAGCTATATTAGTCAATGCGCAACCCAAGTACATTTCAAATATATATACCTTTCTAAATATGATGGGTAAGGAAAATGTATTAGGCCTTCCAATTCCGTTTTTTATCTGCGTTGTCCTAGCGGTGATCTTTTGTTTTTTGATGGCGAAGACTAGGTTTGGAAAGCAGACCTATTATGTGGGAGCCAACAAGAGAGCTGCATGGATGGGCGGAGTGGATATCGACAAAGTGCGAATCATTTGCTTTACCATCAGTGGATTATTGGCAGCGCTTTCTGGCCCTTTACTAGCTGCACAGATCGGTTCAGCCTCCATTGATATGGGGACAGGATATGAGGTAACAGCAATTTCTATAGCGGTTTTAGGAGGCGTATCGCTGGATGGCGGGCGTGGCTCAGTTTTGGGAACGCTGTGTGGCATGATAACCATGGGGATTTTGCTGAATATGCTTTCCCTGTTAGGATTGGGGACCTATGCTGCGAAAACGCTGCAAGGCGCTCTGATTATTGGAATTGTTTGTCTATATGGATTCCTTCGCCGGAGAGCAAACCGATAATCGAAACGCAGATAAAAGAGGTAGATTCATGAATACAACAATTAAAAGAAATGGGAAGAGAAGTCTTTGGAAACTTCTCGTAAAAAATATACTTATCATCGCAATTGTTGCGGAGATTATCATAGGGCAGTTGATTAATCCATCATTTTTAACGACAGGAAATATTGGCGTTATTCTTTATTCCTGTTCAGCTCTGGGCATTTTGGCGATTGCAGAGTCTTTGGTTTTGCTTGTGGCAGAAATCGACTTGACAGTTGGTGCTAGTGCATTTATCTCCCCTGCGCTGGCTATCTATGCAACAAATGGAATTTATGAGGCTACTACTGGCGTGTCGATCATGCGAGGTGGATATATTTCAGATGGATGGGTTTTAATTGTAATTTTCACTTTCCTCATCGCAGGAGTGATAGGGCTTATCAATGGCCTATTGGTGGTAAAGGGAAAGATACCTGCCTTTATTGCCACTATTGGAATGCAATTTACTATTGTAGGAATCGGATTCCTCGTCACCAAGGGAACGCCGCTGTTTTTAACAAGGTTAGAGGGGGCAGAGGTGCTGGGAAATGCAAATATCGGCATTATTCCCGTATGCTTTCTCGTCTTTGCGGCAGTGGCAGCCTTGTTTATTTTTCTCACGAGAAAGACGAAGTTTGGCATGCGCATCTATGCGACAGGTGGCAATCAAAAGGCGACAACGCTCTGTGGTATTAATCCTGGCAAATGGAAAATTATCATGTACTTGTTAAGTGGGCTGCTGGTAGCGCTATCCGGCTTGATCTTTATGTCCAAACTTCAAGCCATTGATGTATCCCAGATTGCAAGTTATGAGATGACAGCATTAGCCATTGCCATTATAGGTGGTATGGAATTGAGTGGCGGCGTAGGAAGCATTGGAGGCACGGTGACCTCAACATTTTTTATGGCAATTCTGCTCAATGTGATGAGCTTGGCAGGACTGTTATCCTATCACGAAACCTTTGTGACGGGATTGATGATCGTGATCTTTGCGATTGCACATAAAAAGAGAGACAGCAAAAGAATGCGCGAACTGAATATCGTCGAAGTATAAATGCTGCTATAAGGCAAGGCCGGATAATAGGTGATTATGATGAATAATAAAGAAATACTTCTCTCAATGAAACATATTAAGAAAAGCTTTTTTGGTGTAACAGTACTCAATGATGTGGATTTTGAATTAAAACATGGCGAAGTGATTTCCATTATCGGATCAAATGGTGCGGGAAAATCCACCTTATCAAATATTATTGCTGGGGTACTTGTGCCAGAAGAAGGCGATATTTACATAGAAGGGAAAAAGGTTAAAATTAGCGATCCAAATGATGCGGAAACCCTGGGAATCGGTATGGTACATCAAGAGCCGACTCTGTGTGAAAATATGAAGGTATATGAAAATATCTTTTTAAATAGGGAAATCCTCAAAAAAGGTTTCATGTTGGATCGGGAAAAAATGAAGGATGAGAGCAGAAAAATGCTCAAATATCTTGGCTTTGAAATAGATGTCTGCAAGGACGTACAGGATATTTCGCTAGTAGGCAAAGCAGTTGTTTCTATTGCTAAGGCCATGATGATGAACCCTAAGATTTTGATTTTGGACGAGGTAACTGCTCCACTCAACAACAACGAGGTAGAACATTTGTTTGAAATCATCGATGGTCTGCGCAAAAAAGGGCTGGGGATTATCTATATTAGCCACAAGATTCGGGAGATTGTGCAGATATCGGATAAAGTCAACGTATTGCGAGATGGAAAAATTGTGGGGATATTTGATGCGGAAGTAGAAACCCTGCGGGAAAAGGACATCATCAATCTGATGTTGGGAGAGAACGAATGGGCAGGGGAATACGCTGAAAGAAATCTAGACCAGAGCAGCGATGAAGTATTGTTGGAGGCAAATGGTCTAGCAAAAGAAGGAATGTATGAAGATATCTCCTTTCAGCTCCATAAAAATGAGATTATCGGGTTAGCAGGTTTAAAAGGCTCGGGAATTACAGAGCTATTATATTCTATTTTCGGGATTATGAAATACGAAAAAGGCACACTGAAAATGGATGGAAAAGTATTGAAGGCAAAAAGCCCAGAGCAAGCAATTAAAAGTGGAATTGGCATGATAACCAATGACAGACAACGAGAGGAATTGGCGTTGATGCTCCCTATCAAAGACAATATTATTATTAGCTCCTTAAACAAGGTGAAGAGTACACTGGGCTTGATAAGCGAGAAGAAGGCAAAAATTGCCGCAGAGGAATATGTGGAAAAGTTAAGCATTAAATCCACAGGGATTAAACAGCCGGTACAGTATTTGTCTGGCGGGAATCAACAAAAAGTGGTAGTTGCCAAATGGCTCATGAAGAATTCGGATGTGATTTTGATAGACGAGCCAACAAGAGGCGTGGATGTCAAAGCAAAAAATGAGATTTACGATTTGTTATTAGCTGAAAAAAAAGATGGTAAAGGGATGATCGTATTTTCACCGGAGGTCCGTGAATTGTTGAATTTCTGCAATAGGATTTTAGTGATCTCCCGTGGAAAGATAACAAGAGAAATAAAACGGGAAGACCCGAATTTCTCAGAAAAAGGCGTGCTGGAAGCAATGCACTCCTATTGATGGAAAGGCGAAAGGAGAAAAGAAAATGCCGGAAATTTATGATCATATGGGAAAACCTGTACAACACAGACGCGCAAGAGTGAACAATATCAGGATGCACTTTGTTATGGCGGGGCAAGGGGAGCCTCTACTGCTGCTGCATGGGACTCCCAAAACCCACTATTACTGGTATAAGCTCATTCCGCTGTTGACAGAAAAGTTTACCATCGTCGCTCCAGATCTGCGGGGGTTTGGGGATACCGATAGGCCCAAAGCCGAAGAGGGATATGACTCCGTCCAAAATGCCAAGGATCTAGAAGAACTGATGACGGGATTGGGATTCCAGGAATTTCATGTTCACGGAGAAGACCGGGGTGCGGAATATGCTTATGTGCTTGCGGCACGAAATCCCGATCGGGTAAAATCCCTTTCGTTTTGCGAGATGCTTTTGTCTGGGAAACGGTTAAATGAAATGTCCTATTTTACCAAGGAAAATACAGAGTTACAGTTTCACCAAAAAGGAACGTGGCAGTGGCATATCCCCTTTTTCTGGATTGCAGATATTCCAGAAATGTTGATTCAGGGGCACGAGCGGGAATTCTGGAGCCGCTGGATGAAACAGGAGACCTGGAATCCCAATGCGATTTCACAGGAATGCATTGACGAGTGGATCCATCAAATGAAGATGGCTGGTGGACTAAGAGGAGTATTAGAGACCTATCGCGCTGCCTTTGTCAACGAGGCCATTAATCGGGAATTGGCGAAGACAAAAATAAAAATGCCAGTGATGGCAATTGGTGCACCGGAATTCTTTGGCTGGACTGTGGCAGAACAAATGCGTGAAGTGGCGGAAAACGTGGTAAAGGCGGAAGTTTTTGAGGAATGCGGGCACAGCCTGGCGCTAGAAGCAGAGGATAGGCTGGCAGCAGCCCTGATAGATTTTATGCTGTAATTGGCTGAATCGCATGGTTGTGTATCGGGTGGATACACGGGAAATTTGGAGAACAGTTTTATGGACAGGATCAACTTGAAAAAAAAGGCATATCAAATGAGAAAGGAAGCCCTGCGCATCATTGAGATGGGCAAAACAGGGCATACAGGTGGGGATCTCTCTGAAGCGGATATACTGACAGCACTTTTTTACGATGTGATGCAGATCGATCCGCAAAACCCTCAGTGGGAAGATCGGGATATTTTTATCCTTTCCAAAGGCCATTGTGTGGAAACCTATTATGCCATCTTAGCTGACTTGGGATTCTTTCCCAAAGCTGAGCTGGAGACGTTTTCACAATTTGGAACTAAGCTGATTGGACACCCTACCAACAAAATCCCAGGCATTGAAATGTGTTCAGGAGCGCTGGGCCATGGACTTTCCGTGGGAGTAGGCATGGCTTTGGCCGCGCAAAGGGACTGCAAAAACAGGCATGTATATGTGCTGATGGGAGATGGAGAACTGGCGGAAGGCTCTGTGTGGGAGGCGGCAATGGCAGCTTCCACATATAAGCTCTCCAACTTAACGGCGATTGTGGACCGAAACCATCTGCAAATTAGCGGAAATACGGAAGACGTTATGAAGCTAGAACCTCTCAAAGCCAAATGGGAATCCTTTGGATTTTATGTGGTGGAAATCGATGGACATGATTTTGCGCAGATCATCCCTGCACTGAACATGAGAAGGAAAGATACGCCCGTGTTGGTTTTAGCCAATACTGTCAAGGGAAAAGGCGTGTCTTTTATGGAAAACATCGCAAAATGGCATCATGGGGTTCCAAATGATGAACAATATCAACAGGCGCTGAAAGAACTGGATGAGGTGATGGGAAATGAATGAGAATAACATTTCAAATAGACAGGCGATTTGTGAAACCTTGGTAGAACTTGCCGGGCAAAATCAGGATATCATTGTGCTCACCAGCGATTCGCGGGGTTCCGCAGGCATGGCGCCGTTTGTAGAAAAGTATCCAGCGCAGCACGTGGAGACGGGAATTGCTGAGCAAAATATTGTGGGAATTGCAGCAGGAATGGCAAGGATGGGCAAACAGCCTGTGGTGGCCTCCCCCGCATCCTTTTTGACTATGCGCAGTATTGAGCAAATTAAAGTGGATGTGGCCTATTCCCATACCAATGTGACGCTGCTGGGAATCAGTGGAGGGCTCAGCTATGGGGCGTTGGGGATGACGCATCATAGTTTACAGGACATTGCTGTAGTCAGCGCCATTCCAGGCATCGACGTAATCCTGCCGGCAGACCGATTTGAAAGCTCGGCGGTATTTTATGATCTCATGTCAAACCCGCGCCCTGCTTATGTGAGAGTGGGCAGGAATGCCGTGCCCGACGTCTATGATGGAGATGCTGGGTATCAGCCTGGTAAAGCGACGATTGTGCGGGAAGGCAGCGACGCTTGCATCATTGCCACGGGAGAGATGGTATTTGCAGCCGCAAAAGCAGCTGACATATTGGAGTCAGAGGGAGTTTTGGTGCGAGTGCTGGATATGCATACCATAAAACCGGTGGACACTCAAGCGATTCAACAAGCAGCTGACACGGGATTTGTGTTGACCATGGAAGAACACAGCATCTTTGGAGGATTGGGCAGCTTGGTAGCGGGTATTTTAGCCCAGTATCGGCCCACGAGGATGAGAATGCTGGCCATCCCAGACGAGCCAGCAGTGGCGGGGACAAGTAAACAGGTCTTTGAACACTATGGACTTACGGCGGAAAATGCCGCACGCATCATTCGAGAGGCGGTGGAAGGGGATGTATAATATCACAATCGACCAGAGTACCTTTTCCACTAAGGCAATTCTCTTCGATGATAAGGCAAATGTGGTAGGGCGCATCAACAAAGCACACCGGCAAATTACCCCTTGCGCCGGCTGGGTGGAGCATGACCCGGAGGAAATTTATGAAAATTTGAAATGGGCTGTGAAGGAGCTGCTGGAGGCCAATGGGGTTCCAAGTGAAGAGATTCAATATCTTTCTATCACCAACCAGCGGGAGACCACTGTGGTGTGGGATGAGACGGGAAAACCGGCATATCACGCTATTGTCTGGCAGTGTGCACGGGCCAGTGAAATTACAGAGCGCCCGGAGATAGCAACCCATGGGGAATCTATAAAAAGCCTCAGTGGCATGAACCTCTCTCCCTATTTTTCCGCGGCTAAGGCTCGCTGGATCAAGGAAAATACTGCTCCGGGTAGGAAGCTGTATTTTGGCACCATGGACAGTTGGCTGATTTTCAAATTGACGGGAAACCATGTTACGGATTACTCCAATGCCAGCAGGACCCAGCTGATGAATTTAAAAGAGCTCTGTTGGGACGACGATCTTGTGGGGATTTTTGGTTTGGAGGATATGGTGTTGCCCAAGATACTCCCCTCGGACAGCATTTTTGGCGAGACGGATTTGGACGGGGTGTTCCACAAGAAGGTTCCCGTCTGCGGCGTAATGGGAGATAGTCACGGGGCATTATTTGGCCAACACTGCTGGAAGCCAGGTATGGGAAAGTGCACCTTTGGAACAGGAAGTTCTGTGATGGTAAACATTGGCGATGTACCTCTGCTCTCAGATGAAGGGTTAGCCACATCGGTTGCTTGGAATCTTTCGGGGAAGACTCAATATGTATATGAGGGAAACATCAACTGCACAGGAGATACCCTAAATTGGCTCCAAAATGAGATGGAAATTTTGCCGGATGCCATGCTTTCTGAGGAATATGCAACTAAGGTGGAGGAGAATTATGGAGTATACTTAGTTCCCGCTTTTTTGGGCTTGGGCGCACCTTATTATGATGCAGAGGCGCGGGGGATCATCTGTGGACTTTTCCGCAATGCGAACAAGTACCACATTGTCCGGGCTGCGCTGGAATCCATCGCCTATCAAATCAACGATATTCTGTTGCTGATGAAAAAGAAAATGTCTTTAGAAGAGCTTAGAGTGGATGGAGGGGCGACTCGCAATGCATTTTTAATGCAATTTGTCTCGGATATCTGCCAAGTGGGGATTGTAAAGAACCAAATAGAGGAGCTATCTGCTCTGGGGGCATATTATGCAGGAGGACTGGGGACGGGGATGTTCCAAAACCGAGAAGAGATCGAAAAACTCTATCGAGCTGATAGGATTTACAGGCCAAAAATGGAAAGGCAAAAAGCAGATTTATTTTATACAGGATGGCAAAAAGCAGTTACCAAGGCTCGAGCAAACTGTAGCTAGCCGCCAGAGGTGATGGTGAGTAAGTGGCTAAAGTTACTAATACACTGTAAGATAGTAGCAATACATTCCATAGCCAATGAAAAGTGACTTTCCAGAGAAAAGCGACAAAAAAGCAAGGCATGTTCATGCCCTGCTTTTTTGCAAAGAGGATTCTAAACAAAAGGGCAGGGGAGAGAATGCTATGATGAAGAAGGGAGATGATGCCATACTCCACCCACCACCCATGAGCATATATACATAATAGCTTTTGCTTTGCGCGTAAGTATCACATCAGTAGGGTACAAGCCTACGCGCAAAGAAGCGCTGTCTCATAGAACAAGGGATATTCGTCTAAAGAGCTTATTTGGAGTAATCCCCCTGTTGAACTAGGACGCCAGGATTCATGATGCCTTTGGGATCCATCATTTTCTTGAGATTTTCGATTAAGAAATAGGAAGATCCATGTTCGCTGGGAGCGAATTTTACCCGCTGTTTGCCCATACCATGATGATGGACGCAGCCACCGGTTTCCGTCTTTAATACTTCCTCGCAAATAGCATCGATCACAGCTTGGTGTTCCTGCTTATATGTCTGCGGGGATTTTACTTTGATGCGGTAGACAAAATAGATATTGAGGCCCGTCTGGTATGCGTGGGAAGCATGCCCACCCAGTAGCACCAGATTGTCGATTTTTTGTGGGACGTTTTTGATTACATTCTCATAAATGGTGCGAATATCGGTGTAATTGGCCGAGATCTCATTGGTAGCATAGAAGATTCCCGTTTCCCGATATCTTTGGCGCAGCTCTTCGGAGCGGAAACTGTTGCAAAGATCGTTGCGGTGAATGAGCCAATGGTCAACGGCCTCTGTGCCAATATAGCGGGCATGGGCAGCTTTTGCAAAGGAGTCAACTCCATGGCCTGTGGCTTGGGCGATTTCTGGTGGACCCTCTGCCACAAAAAACATAAATGCCTCGCCCTCTTGTAACTCTACGCTGCCAAAGTTGGCGTCAAAGTCGGCCTTATCATATAAACGCACCACAGAGGGACGATACCCTGCTGCCATGATATTGCGGATGGTTTCTATCCCCGTTTCCATATTGGGAACAATATAGCCGCCTTTCCAAAAATCATTGGGATAATACTGAAATATTTTCACTGTCACTTCCGTAATAAAGGCAAAGGCGCCCTCACTGCCAAGAAAGAGACTGCGCAGGTCAGGGCCAGCGGACCGACGGGGCACGTTGCGAATGCGCAGAACTCTTCCATCCGGCATCACTGCCTCTAGCCCACAAAGCAGATCTTCAATACCCCCGTAATAGGTGGAAAATTGCCCAATGCTTCGCGTTGCTACCAGACCGCCCATCTGTGCCACGGGCAAGGATTGAGGGGAGTGCCCAGTAGTATATCCTTTTTGCCGCAAAAGCTCTTCTAGCGTGTTGAGAGGAACGCCGCATTGGCAAGTAGCACACATATTGTACTCGTCAATTTTTAGAATTTGATTCATGGCAGAAGCGTCAATCATAACAGTTCTATCATTGATGGCAGAGAGTAGCCCTTCGTAAGAGGAGCCGCCGGTTCTGGCAATGACACTAATTTCATTGTCGTTACAGAAAGCCAGTGCTTTTGCTATTTCGTCTTTAGAATGGACATTTAAAATGCAAATGGGTTGATAGGGACTATATACCCCAAAGGCTTTTGCATATTTTCTGTTGTCTGAGTCGTGTTCCAGCAGAGCCTGCTCATTGGTAATGACATTTTCTGCCCCAAACAGCGACTGGAAATGAGAGATAATTTGATCTTTACTGAAATCCGCACTTTTAGTCGTGTTCGCCATTTTAAATTTCCTCCTGTGAGTTTGAATAAATGATTTGGATTATAAATATATAATATTTTGTACATTGAGGTAAGCATATCACAAAAAATTTCATTTGTAAATACTGAATATATAAAAAAATGAAAATTAAACTTAAAAAATACTGTATTTTTTTGAGAAAGAGGACTATTTTCCTAACTTTTACTCAATTTTACAAAGAATAATAGATAGCATGGACTTTCAAATATTTCTTAGGAGCATGGATGCCGAACGGTACAGATGTTTTCAGACGATAAGAATAAGGGAGTCAGTCGCCTTGTAATCCCACATCTGAAAGATAGAAACAGTCAAATGAGAAAGAATCTAGTAATAAAGAGGCGGCATTGTACCGTTAATGACCTGGTTTTGCACCTCGAGAATTTTATCAGCCTGCAATACGTGGGTGAGCAACTGGTCAATACCGTAATTATTAGAGGAGGCGAGGACGACAGTGTTAGTAAAAGCCTCTACCTCTTCCGATGTATAATCGGGCAGGCATAGGTCAAAACATTGGGAGAAGTAGATGGGATTAATGGCGTCCATCCTAGCAACGGTAAAGTCAGCACTTCCGTTGATGACACTCAAGCGGGTATTGATATAGGAAGTCTCAAAGCGGCGGATATCTTTGCCTTGACAGACTAAATTGGTCAAATAAGCCTGGTCAATAGAGCTGGAATCCAACGCAACAACCATGCCATCTTGCACTTCAGTCAGCCCACTGCGGAATAGCAACGTGTATTTTCCACTATAGGCACAGCCATGTAAGTCCATCACCTTGTGGATGGATTCATATTGGTCCAGAAGAATGGAACTAGTGAGCTGAGAGGCGATGACAAAATCGTATTTATCCTTGCTAAGCCCCTCAAGGCGGGTGCGCGAGCCCTGAATAAAGGCACAGTTGAAGGAAACTTTATCTTTTTTCATGCATTCGCATATCCCTGTGGCGAGGCCGGAGACCAAGGGGTTGAGAGGGAGCGCCATGGCCCCTGTGAGAGTGCCAAAGCCAGAATAATCCCATAGGAGGGATTGGTTTTTATCTAGCAAAACGGTGCCTAAATGCCCTCTAAATTGTGTGGAGATACACTGCTTCTGAGATAAAAATAGCATAGCTGCTTGAATCGTTCCGCGAGACATGGAGAACGCGTTGACGTAGTGGTCAATCGTCGGGATGGTGTCTCCAGGCTGGATCACAAGAAAATCTCTTGCAAGATTCATGACCGCTAATTTATTTTTCAGAAAGAAATTATCAGATATTTTCATACTTCATACCCATCTTACTGTGATATAGACTATTTTAGCATATAATTTGATTAAGGTACAATATTTTGTTTAATACATTTCAGAAAGTAATAAAAAATATTCAAAAGATAAAAAATTTAAAATGAGGTAAAATAGCAGAAAAAAGGGGATATTGAAATAATTATTTAATTTTCAAAAAAATGAAAATAATGATTGACAAATATGGAAAAGAAGTTAT
>ERZ780195.2211-NODE-2211-length-13754-cov-4.048033_pt1 | contig 13754 bp, 10 predicted proteins | sample MGYA00511017_ERZ780195 | MGnify/ENA primary metagenome ERZ780195 (study PRJEB29588, sample SAMEA2159974) | human gut metagenome | biome: human gut; feature: human-associated habitat; material: faeces | place: Denmark | collected 2008/2010 ...
TATATCCCGCTATTTCGGCGCGCGTGACGCGGACAACATATCTCGCGCGGTACATACGAACATCGCGTTCGGGCTTGTGAGCAGCGTTATACTGACCGTTTTCGGTGTTGCGTTCACCCCGACTTTTTTGCGGTGGATGAAAACTGACCCGTCGGTTTTGCCGCAGGCAACGGAATATTTCCGTTATTATTTCCTCGGCGCGATCGCGATGATAATGTACAACGTCTGCCGCGGCATCATGAACGCGGTCGGTGACAGCCGCAGACCGCTTTATTATCTTATTTTTTCGTCCGTTCTGAACGTCGGGCTCGACGTGCTTTTTGTCGGCGCGTTCAAGTGGGGCGTTTGGTCGGCTGCCGTCGCAACGGTCATATCTCAGGCTGCAAGCGTCGTTTTGTGCTGTATTCAGCTGATGAAAAAAGGGCAGATATACAGCGTTTCTTTGCGCAAAATACGTTTTCACAAAGACATGATGATAGAGATAGTCCGTTACGGGCTTCCGTCCGGCATACAAAACTCCGTTATCGGCTTTGCCAACGTTATTGTTCAGACGCAGATAAACTCGTTCGGAAAATTCGCGACCGCGGGTTACGGCGTTCATGCCAAGATAGAGGGCTTCGCGTTTTTGCCGATAACGAGCTTCAATATGGCAACCACGACATTTATCAGCCAGAACCTCGGCGCGAGAGAGTTCGACCGCGCCAAAAAGGGCGCGCGTTTCGGGATTTTGGCGGCGACCATAGCCGCAGAGGTCATAGGCGTTCTGAACTATGTTTTCGCCCCCGCGCTTGTCGGATTTTTCGACTCGACGCCCGAAGTGCTTGACCTCGGAGTCCGTCAGGCTCGCACGGTCGCGCTGTTTTACTGCCTGCTTGCGTTCTCGCACGCGATAGCCGCAATATGCCGAGGCGCGGGCAAGGCGTTTGTGCCGATGACAATTATGCTTTCCGTTTGGTGCGTGTTCAGAATAATCTACATCGAGGCTGTCGTTCATCTTTTCCACGACATAAGTTATATCTATTGGGCTTACCCGATAACGTGGGGTATCAGTTCGATAATATATATGATCTATTACAAACGTTCGGACTGGGTACACGGCTTTGAACATGAAAAAAAGTCATTTTTTGCCCGCATAGCCGAACTGTTCAACCGCAACAAGACAGCTTCGGAAATTCCGGAAGAGGAGGACAACTGATGGAAAACACAAAAGGAAAAACCGAAAAAAGCCTCAGTGTGCCGCAATATTTTTCGTGGGTGAACCACAACAACGACGGAACGACCGAGGAGATCACTCTGACGAACCTTGATTTTTTCGCGTGGCTTAAACGCGAGTTCGGTATGAATATCGAAATTTACGCTTTCGACGCGGGAAATTTCGATTCTCCCGATTATAAGTTTTTCGACCCCGAAAACGAGCAGTTCAAAAAGAATTTCCCGAACGGCTTTTCAAAAGTCGCGGAAAGGGCGAGAGAACTCGGCATAAAGCTCGGCTATTGGTGCGGTCCGGACGGCTTCGGCGAAACGGAAGAGGACGCCGAAAAGCGTTCCCGTCAGATAATCGACCTCGTTGAAAAATATGAAGCGGGACTTTTGAAATTTGACCTTGTAGGCGGCGATATACGCCCCGAAAAGATACCGATGTTTGAAAAAACGATTATCGAATGCCGCAAGATCTGCCCCGAACTCATCGTGCTTATTCACCGTCTCAATATCGGCGACGCGCAGCGTTTCGCGACCACGTTTCTTTGGGAAGGGCTTGAATCGTATACGGACGTGCTTATCCGCAACAGAAACTGCGCTCCGCATCACCGTGAGTGCGGACTTCGCCGCGGACTTGTTCCCGATATGCTCCGTCTGACGGAGGACCACGGCGTTTGCCTTTCGTCCTGCCTTGATTACTTTGAAGATGAACTTGTTGTTCAGGCTTTCTCCCGTGCGCTTATACTTTCTCCCGAGATATACGGAACTCCCGCGCTGCTGCGTGACGATGAGTTCCCGCGTCTTGCGCGTATATACAATCTTGCCGCAAAATACAGAAAACAGCTTGTCGAGGGCTTCCCGCTCAAAGACGATGATGTTTGCCGCTTCGGCGAAAACGCCGTGAGCAGGGGCGACGCAAGAACCCGTGTTATGACTTTCAAGAACCTTGAATGGAAGCCGTTCGAGGCGGTTATCCGTCTTGATGAGACAATAGGTCTTTCCGCCGACGGCGATATAACCGTTGTGCAGTATCACCCGACGCAGCGTCTGCTGGGCACGTTCAAAAAGGGCGATATCGTCCGTGTGCCCGTGGCACAGTTCCGCACCTGTCTTGTCGTTGCTTCCGTTGACGGGGTTGACGATATATTGCTTTCGAACTGCGATTACGAAGTTGTTCGTGACGTTGCGGGCAGCCCCGTAACCGTGAACATCGCCCGCGCAAACGGCAATGTCCGCGTGCTTTCGCCGGGCTTCAAGTCTGCCTCTCTTGACGGCAAAAAGATGCCCGAATTGCTTGCTGACGGCACGGAAATAAATGTGAACGTTATAAATAAAGAACCCGAGTATCTCGGAAAATTCGAACTCTGCGACACTCCCGACTTCGCGGAAGCGCTTTATGAGGCGGATTGCTTTGCCACGGACGGACACAGCCTTGAAATGCAGTCCCTTATCCGTGCGGGCAAGACGAAATATCCCGAAGTCGAAGCCGCCAGAAACGCATTTTTCGGTCAGGAGGGCTATTGGATAAGAGGCTGCGACCCCGAATATATGTTTGACGGCAAGGACGAGACGTTTTATGACGCGCGTTCGAGAAAATACGGCCGTCGCATAAAGAACGGCTGCCTGCGCGTCGATCTCGGCAAAGAAATCCTTGCGGACAGCGTTCGCATCGAGGTTTTTGCCGCCGATGAGGGCTCTGAGGGTTGCGTTCCGAATGTTTTCCCCGACTTGGGACAGACCTCGAGGGATCGCATTTCGTGGCACGATATGCCGCTTGTTTCGAAAAAGGAACTCCGCCGCGCCGAAGAGCCGTTCCCGATAGAGAACGTGGACAGAAAGATATATGACAAAGGCTCTCGCGTTGAACTTGTTTATTCCGCCGCCGCGCCGTTCCGCTATCTTCGTCTGCCCTCGCCGCCCGACCATATCCACGCGCTTGAATTTTATAAGGACGGCAAAAAACTCGATGTCGGAACTCCGAAAGCAAGCAATATGCTTGCCGCATTCAAGGATTTTGACCGCATTGTAAGCACCCGCAAACTTACGGTCGAAGTTCCCGCCGACGCGTCGCCCGATGCTTTTATAACCGTTGCGGTTGACGATATTTACGGCAACGACAGCCTTTATGTTGCCGCCGTTTGCGACGGGGAATATATCGGCTGCTTTGACCGTGCGCCCGCACACCCCGTCAACTGGTGGGGACATTGGGTTGTTGAATGCTCGCACAAATCCTCGCACTATATCCGCGTCGATGAAAATATGCGCGGTAAAAAGATAGATATTTACGCTCTTCACTTCGACTTTGATATGGAGGACTTCCGCGTTTTCGCATATCTTTGTGAAAGTAAAGGCACCATGCTCGGCTCGGAACTCAAATTGGAGAGGTAACGAAGATGAAAAGATTCTTTGCAATGTTGCTGCTTGCCGCCGTTTTTTGCACGTTTTTGGCTGGGTGCACTGTGGGCAAACGAACCGAAGAAACGACCGAAACACCCACAGCGCCCGAACCGCCCGAACCGGAGCGCGAACGCGATGAAAACGGGCAATTTGTTTTCGATGTTCCCGATGTCATGAACGGGCTTTACTGCTCCCCGGGGCTTGACTTTGCAAACTCCGAAGATGTCGAGGGAACGGACTACATCAACTGCGTGATTCTTTCCGCTTATGCACAAGACGACCTTGCGGGGCAGATACGCCTTGCGATAAAGAACGGCAACGCATTTTGGATAAACACCCAGTTCCTTGAAAGAGGAATTGTCAAAGATAAGTGGGGCAAACGCTATATGGCGATTGCCGAAGATTGGCAAAGCGAAATGGACAAGGTCGTTGCGACCGTGCGCGAAGAGGGCGCGTTCAATTACTTCCTCGGTTTTTATATGGATGAGCCGTTGCTCAACCGCTTTTCCGTCAAAAACATCTATGACTTTTCAAAATACAATCACGACACGTTCGGCAAACGCTACTTCATCTGTTTTGCGGTTGAGGGAATAGTTCCGTCCGAATACAACGACGGCGTGACCAACGGACATATGACAAAACAGTATTCGACATATATCACGGACGCCGCCTACGATATGTATTGGGATTTTGAAACGTATAAAGATAAGTACGAGCGCATAAACGAAAAAATGAAACTTGAACTGCCCGACGCTTGCCGCATTTGGTATATCCCGTGGGCATATACGACTGCGGACAAGAGTATGCCTGCCGTCAGACTTATGGAAAATCAGTTGCTTGCGCATCTGAACGGAATGAAAGAGTTCCTCGACGGCGAAGAACACAAGGGCGGCTTGATGACGTTTTGCTGGAAAGGCGAACATCTCGGTTTTTACGGCATGAAAGAAATCACCGAACAGGGATATTGGCAAAACTTCTTTGACAGATTCAAGCAGATAGGCAGAGAAATTACGGGCGAACAGCCAGAATAAACAGAATAAAAAAGGATTTTGAGGTGTATTATGGGAGCGTTTTTCAACAATCTCCATATCAGAAAAAACGAAACGGCGGATGTCGGTTCGGTTAAGAACGAATTTACTGAATATCTTAAAAGCAAAGGGTATCAGCCGACGGAAAACGGTGATGACGCCGACGATACGGCGTATATTTATACGTCCGACAACAGCGACTGGATAACCGTTTTTTCGGACGTGCTGGAAATCGGCGACGAACAGACTTTTGCCGAGATTCTTCACCCGTTTTCGAAAGCTCTGAACACCGACGTGCTTGCCGTTGCCTGTGCTGACAGTGATTCCTTTTTATGAACCTTATTAATGACGGCGACGGAACCGACGCTTGGGCAAGAGTCGGCTCCGCCGCTGGCACGGGCATACGCCGCCGCTCGAATTTAAGCGCGTGGAAAAACAAGGTCTCGGATTTTGAAGCTTTCAAAAGCGCGATGAAAGAGCAGTATGTTTTTGCGGAAGAGTCTCTTAAAGCGCTTGAAGACGGCGCGAATCTTCCCGTGTTTCAGGCAACCGCCTGTTCGGAAACAGCAGACGAACTCGCCAAAGAGGGCGAACTCGTTACAGTATATCTGAAAGGCATTTCCTAATAAAAACAAAGAACGGACACTTCCGAAAGGGTAGTGTCCGTTCTTTGTTTGCGCCGCCGAAAAAGGGAGCCCTTTTCGGCTGTCTATGTATTGCAACTTTCCGAAAATTGAAGTCTGTCTGTTTTTTTGTAACTGACGGTGAAATATGCGATCTCCGCAACAGCCGTGATAGTCCATGAGAAAATATACAGCAGATACAGGGACGGTATCGTATGAAAATGGGCAAAAACGGTATATATCCACGCCACACGGAATACGCATGAGCCCATAATAACAATGACGGTGGGCGCAAGGCTCTTGCCGATACCTCGGCAGGCGGCTATCGTGCAGTCCATAAAAGCGCTGACGGCATAGGAAAAACTCATTATTTTTATTCGTTGAAGTCCCGCCTCAATAACTGCTTCGTCGTTGGCGAACATGGACAAAAACTCTCTTCCGAACAGGAACAAAGCGCCGCCGAATACCGCCCCTGCAACGAAAGAATATGTAATGCCGATAAAATAACTTTTTAGCACTCGTTCCCGTTTTTTCGCCCCGAGATTTTGCCCCATGAAAGTAGCGCAGGCTGTATAAAATGCCGCCATAACGTTGTAGATTATCGCATCTGCGTTTGCTGCGGCGGAATTTCCCTCGACCATAACGGAATCAAAGGAATTGACGGCGCCCTGTATAAATAGGTTCGCTATTGCAAAAACGGCATTTTGGAGACCTGCGGGAATACCGAGACCGAGAATATGTTTTCCCTCGAATTTGTCAAGCCCCTTTTTCAGGTCACGGAAACGGAACGTGCAGTCGTTCTCCTGCCGTCCCATGTGTATAAGGATAAGCCCCGCGGATACATACTGTGTGATGATGCTGGCAAGCGCGACGCCGTCCTCCGCCATACCGCAAACGATGACAAAAAACAGGTTAAAAAGAACGTTCAGAATGCCCGCAATCATAAGATATGTAAGCGGACGCTTCGTATCGCCGTTTGCGCTGAGTACTCCGTTGCCGAAGTTGAAAATGCCGAGAGCCGGCATTCCGAGCGCATAGATGCGGAAATAGAGCACGGCGCCCTCTATAAGGTCGTCCTTTGTGCCGAGCAGTTCCAGCATAAAACGTGCGGAAAGGAGGCAAAGAGCCATGATAATGACGCCCGTCGCAAGACATATCACAAACGATGTGCGGATTGATGCAGCTGTGCGCGCTTTGTCCTTTGCGCCGAGATGGCGCGCGACCTCAACGTTGACGGCGCTTCCCATTCCGATGAGAAAGCCCGTGAAAAGCGTTACAAGCGTCGTCGTCGAACCGACCGCTCCCAAGGCTTCCGCACTTGAAAATTTGCCTACGACCGCAACGTCCGCCATATTGAAAAGCACCTGCAAAAGTTGCGACAGCATAAGCGGAATGCTGAAAAAGAGCATATTTTTCCAAAGAGAGCCCTGCGTCATTTGTATCTCGCCGCGTTCTTTGTGAACGGCAGAAGAATGCATTGCCATTTTGGATTTCCTCCGAAAATCCGCGCCTGCGGATATTGTCAATAATGATATGCAGTCATTATTATATTACAGAGAACGCTTTTTTGCAATAGGTCAATGATATTTTTTCTCTTTTTCCGCGAAAACGGGCTTCATGAATCCCTGTATCACAGCCAAAAAAAAACGGACACGACCCGCTCGGGTGTGTCCGTTTTTGTATCGCGCCGCCGAAAAAGATATTGCTTTCAAATCCGGAAGGCATTACCGAATACCTGCCATTTTTAGGTTCGCTACACAGCCGGCTCCGACTTTATCTATGACTGCAATTATTCTCGCAGTATATTTTTTTAACCTGCGGTTAATCCCATATATCCAAACAATGCCTTTTCAAAAAAACTATTTTATGCTATAATAACATTGGAAGCAGACGTCGGCTTACTATTTTGGTTTTAGCGGAGGTACAGTTATGGAAATGACTATCGGTGCAAACATAAAACGTTTGCGTTCAGCCAAAAATATTACGCAAGAGCAACTCTCTGTTGCAATGAACGTCACGTGCGCTGCGGTAAGCAAGTGGGAGCGCGGCGAAACCTATCCCGACATTACACTTCTTCAGCCGCTGGCTTATTTCTTTGAAGTAACACTTGACGAGCTTATGGGATACGATCAGAAAAAAGTTCAGGCTGATATTGATGAAACAATCGCTCTTTACAGAAAGCATTGGAAAGATAGCAAAGGACGTGAAATTATCGTAAAGGCATATCATGATTATCCGAACGACTATCGGATCATGCATTACTATATGTGGAATATCGGAGGTGATATGGCAGACAACAACCCGACGGTTCTGATAGAACACAAGGAGGAATTTCTTTCAATCTGCGAAAAGATTCTGGACGGTTGCACCGAAGACGCATTGCGGCTGAACGCATGGAACATGCGCGCCAAAATTCTTCACGCGGAGGGAAAGACGGACGAAGCACTCCGGATATATCAGACAAAGTTCGCGGATTGGTATACCACAAGCGGGCAGAAAACCGAGCAGTTGTTCGCAAAGGACACAGACGAATACTATTTTCACGTGCGGAAAAATATGTATGAGCTTGGTGATTTCGCGGCAGATAAACTCGGGCGAACCGTGTTCTTTGATCCATCACTTTCTATGTCAGAGAAAACAAAACGTGCAATTCTGTACGGTGAGACGATGCTGAACGCTTACAGAGAAACCAAAGAAGAGTTCTTTCTGATGCTTGCGGAATCTTTTCTCGAGAGAATGGAAAACGATCTTTACTATCGCGGCGGAACCGACGAGCAGATCATCGCCGTTATGGACAGAGAACTTTACGCAAAAAAGCTGTTGGAGGAGGCAAGGGGCAAAAATGCGCCTTTGAACAGGGCTTTTGATAGCTATTCCGAAGGGGTGCGGCAGAATATTCTCCGATATACCATTGCCTGCCGCACGGGCGCTACCGATGGCAGGCGAGCCGAGCTTCTGAAAAATCCCAAATATATAGCTGTTCTGGATAAATACAGGTGAAAGAGCGAAAAAAGAGATCTACCCGGACGTTGTTCAGGTATCATCAAATGCCAATGTTGCAAAAGCACATTAGCGGTAAATGTCACTCAAAATACTTTCATCGTAAAGTAGCTGAACTCTTCGGAGAACACAAAATAATAAAATCCAAACTTCGTATGTACCGTATCATGTGAGATATAGCACACACTCTTTTGAAATCATTTTTCATTTCTTGCTTATGCTGTTTTCCGCTTCTGGAAGACGCGGTCAGGAATAAACGCGATTATCCCTTACTGTTTGCAATCGCCTGATCGATAAGCTTCCGAAGCGTTTCTGCCTGCGCTTTGCCGGTTATAGCGCCAACGATTGGCTCACCTACAATATTGCCGTTCTTATCGACCACATAGGTTGTGGGGAATGTATACAACTCCGAAGTAAACTTTCCTGCCTCACCATTTGAATCAAACCAGACATTTTTATAGGTTACGCCTTTTTTCGTCAGAATATCCTTTGCATCGGATATTGCCGTTTTGTCACCGTCCAGCGTAAAGGAATTGATGCCGACTACCGAGCCGCCCTTCTCGGCAAGCTCCTTGTTCAGCGCTTCCAGATCGGAAGCCACCTCCCGCAGCACATTCTCGTAGGGGTTCTTCTCTTCCCCCACGCCCTGCAGCAGCTGCCAGGCCTTGTACAGCTTGCCGGTGTAGGTGACCACACGGGGATTCAGGATCTCTTCCAGCGCGTCCAGCAGCGGGGCCACCTCCGGCACAAAGGCCAGGGTCGGCTCGCTCTCGTAACTGCCGGGCTGCTCTTCCAGCCAGCCGGTGCGGCGCAGCCGCAGCAGAAAGCCCAGCGCCAGCGTATGGGGGTCGCGGGTGGGCTGTTCCTCCTCATCGCCGGCACCGTCTGCGTCCAGCGTCAGGGGCTTTGCCAGTGCCGCAAAATAATCCTCCGCGCGGGAGACGGCCTCCGCACGGGAAATGCTGTAGTCGGCCGTATGGCGGCACTCTTCCCACAGCAGGAGCAGCAGCTCCGCATAAAACGCCCGGTTCGGCCCCGCCAATGGGCGGAACAGCCGTGGGCTGACCAGTTCAAACAGCTGCATGGAACGTTCCTTTCTGTTCACATCAGAATACGGTTTTATTGTATCACAAGCGGCAGAGTTTGTCACAAAAAGGCGCAAAAAAGCCCCAGGAGCGGGTGCTCTCCGGGGCAGGAAGATCCGGGTTTATTTTGCGGCCATCTCGGCAGCCGCCGCGGCGCAGCGCTCCGTCATCGGTTTACCCCCCTCCGGAGCCGGGTGCACCATGCCCGGAACACCCTGTTCTGCGCCCATGGAAGGAGGATGCGCAGTTTTTTTCAGATTTCGTGCCGGAACTTTTAAAAATTACACAGTTCTACCATTTTTTCATGCTAAAATGAGGTCGTAAAAATAACAGGCAAAGGATGATCTCCCCATGCAGCACTGTCCCGCCCGGGCAGCCCGGCAGCTGGCGGCAGCAGCACTTGCGCTGGTGCTGCTGCTTGCTCTTGCCGCGCCCCGCGCCCACGCCGCCTTACAGGAAAAACACGGCATCCGGCTGCTGACTTTTGACCACAGCCAGATCCTTTCCATCGGCAACCAGACCTCCGGCAAATGCAGCTGGTATGCACTGCGCTACGCCCGCACCATTCTGGACGGGCGGGCGTGCTCCGGCAGCGGCATGTGGTCCAACGGTGCCGTGTGGTCCGCCGGCGGCTACACCGGGTATTCCGGGGACCTGTCCGCCTGCCTGCATACCATTTACAACGAGCTCTCGGCCGGACGGCCGGTGATCGTGCACCTGAAAAACACCACGGTGAGCGGTGTGAACAAACACACCAACCGCACCTCTACTTACGAGTATCACCTGTCCGGCTCCGGCTGGACCCAGGTGAACTACCCGCACATTGCCACCAGCGACACCTATGGGCACTGGGTCTGTGTGGTGGGCATAAGCCCCACGGCAGACCCCGATCACCTGAAGGAAAGCGACTTCTACGCGCTGGACCCGGCCCGTGTTTCGGCCAACGGAACGCTGGCGCTGACCCGGCTGCTGGACGGCACCATCTGGACTGCCAACTCTCCCCTCAAAATTGCAGGCTGAAGATAGAAAGAGCAAAACGGCGGACGCACTTGCGTCCGCCGTTTTTGCATGCATCTGTGATTCAGTAGCCGCGCACCGAGAAGCCCCGTTCCCAGGGGTCGGGCGGCAGGTCCTTCTGCCGGATGTCGGTGATGCGCACATAGTCGCTGCGCTGGATCATGGCGAACAATTCCGGGAACTTGTCCGGGTCGCCCTGCACCTCCAGCGTCACGCTGCCGTCGTCCTCGTTTTCCACCCAGCCGGTCAGCTCCAGCGCCTGGGCCGCGTAGCGCGCCCGGTAGCGGAAGCCCACCCCCTGCACCTGCCCGGAGATGGAAAAGTGCCGCCGCACCGTGCCTTCCGGCAAAACCGGCGGGGTGCGGTCCTTCTGTTTCAGAAAATCAAACATCGCAACCTCTTGGGGAATGATGGATCGCACCGCGCGGTGCATCATTCTTACAATTCCTGATAGGCCGTCATCAATGCGGGGATGAACTGCTTTTTGCGGCTCACCACGCCGGGCAGCGTCCAGCTGCCGTCCTCTGCCGGGTGGGTGTCGAACCCGTCGGCCAGCACCTCAGCGGCATAGCGTCCGTCGCTGATGACCACGCTCTCCTCCTTGGGCACATCGGTGAGCAGCATGTAGATGTCCTCCACATTCTGCTTGTTGCGGGCCTCTTCCAGATAGGGGCGCAGCAGATTTTCGGCGGCCAGCAGGTTCTTGCGGGTCATGTAGCTGCCCTGCGCCACACCAAAGCGGATATCGCCGCACATGAACACCTTGAAGTCCTGCAGGAACACCTCTTCGGCGGTCTTGCCGTCCAGCTTTTCACCGGCCTCGAACATCTCATTGGCAAACTCGTCGATGTCCACCCCGGCAATGCCGGCCAGACGGTTGGCTGCGTTCACATCCACTGCGGTGCAGGTGGGGCTGCGGAAAGCCAGCGTGTCGGACAGGATGGCGGCCAGCAGCAGGCCTGCGGTCTGGGACGGGATCTCCACGTCGTTCTCGTCGTACATCTGGGTGATGATGGTGGCGGTGCAGCCCACGGGCTGGTTGCGGAAGTAGACCGGGCCGCTGGTTTCCAGACTGCCGATGCGGTGGTGGTCGATGATCTCCAGGATCTCGGCCTGATCAAAGCCCTCCACGGCCTGGGTGGCCTCGTTGTGGTCCACCAGGATGATGCGGCGTTTTTGCAGATTGATGATGTTGCGGCGGCTGACCATGCCGCAGTATTTGCCTTCCTCATCGAGGATGGGGAAATAGCGGTGGCGCACCTTTGCCATCACCCGCAGCACATCGGCCACGGGGGTGACGAGGGTGAATTTGAGGATGTTGTCCCGGGTCATATAATAGGAAATGGGGGCGCACTGGCTGATGAGCTTGCCCGCCGCGTAGGTATCCACGGGGGTGGTCATAATGGCAACGCCGGTCTCATCGGCAATGCGCTGGATGGTGCGGCCCACCTTGGCCCCATTGCAGATGATGAGCAGGGAGGCTTCCTTTTCAATGGCGCAGAGCTGGCTTTCGTACCGGTTGCTCAGAATGACGATATCCCCCTTTTCCACGCTGCTTTCCAGCATCTCGGGGGTGGCGGTGCCGATCTTGATGTGGCCGGTGGTGCAGACCGCGTCGGCATCGCCCACCACCATGGTGCCGTTCAGCGTTTCAAGGATATTCTTATAAGAGGTACGGCTCTTGGCCAGCACCGCGGTATCGAACACGTCCATGTTGGCGGTGGCAAGATCCTTCACGGTGATGATGCCCTCCAGCTCGTTGTCCGCGCTGGTGATGGACAGGGTGTCGATCTGCTGGTCGCGCATGATCTTCCACGCGCGGCGCAGGCTGGTGGAGCCCGGGATGCCCGGCATCTCGCGGTAATCCACGTCCCGGATCTTGGGGTTCACGTCGGTGCACATCCGGGGCGGCGTGACACCGAATTTTTTCAGGACGAACTCGGTCTCCTGATTCATTTTACCGGCACGGCGCGGCTCACAGACCAGCGTGCTGGTGCGGTTTTTGAGCTCCGCATAGGCAATGGCGGAGCAGATGGAATCGGTATCGGGGTTGCGGTGCCCGATGACCACGACCTTGTGTGCTTCTTTTGGCATAGGTTGTTCCCCTCTCTGGGTCAGATTCATTTACCTTCCGATCGGCCCCATACCCCAAACCACCGGGCACGGCTGCCAGCTACATTTTAACACATCCGGCACCGGGGGTAAAGGCGGCAGATATCTTTTTCTTGACAGCGCCCCAAAAATCGTCTATCCTTGACCTGAATTTTTTCTCTTTGGAGGTCACCCCATGAAAAAGCTGTTCCGCGCCCTTTCCCTCTGCCTGACACTGGCCCTGTGCGTGTCCGGCAGCACCGCCGCGCTGGCCGAGGCTCCCGCCGCCACGCCCGCCCCTCAGGACGAACGTGTCATCACCGATGTAAGCCCCCTTGAGGATCAGATCCGCAACATCGTCGGCTTTACCACCAGCACCGGCGGCCCCTACGATTTTGAACAGGCCGACCATAGATCTGCCGTGCAGGCCTACGGTGCAGAACCCGCCGAGGGTGCCGTGGCCCTGCTGCGCATCTACGCCCGGGCCGAGGACCGGGGCGATGCCTCCATCAATTCCAGCGGCCACTCCTTCCTCTCGGTGCGGAACGTCTCTGACCACGACATCGAGGTGGGCGGCCTGCGGATCGCGCCCGACACCGAGATGACCTTCAGCCCCCGCGGCAACCGCTGGGAGCACACCGGCATCTGGTACAATCTTGAGGGCTACTACAAGCGCTATCTGGCCGATTCCTACTACCAGAACATCTATGCTGTCCAGACCTCGCTGGATCAGGGCCAGCTGGACGTGGTCAACCGCAACCTTGCCAAATCTGACCACTGGTCGGCCTACTTCAACTGCGCCGCCTTTACCGAGAGCATGTGGAACGCTGTCTGCGCCGACACCCTTTCCGCCGGGCAGCCCTACACCCCGGAGAACCTGCGGAACGACATTCTGGCCAAGTACGGCGATCTGGCCGCGTACAATCCCCAGGTCCCCTACGACTACATTGTTTATTACGGCACCAGCCTGACCCCCAGCAAAGAGTTTGCCTGATTTTCAGGTTTGTTGGATACAACATCTTGATTTTCACGTCATTCCGCGCTATCATGGGTGTGTTTGAATCCACGCGCCAAGGGAGGACACCATGACAGACGCATCGACCACATCAAGACCGCTGTTCAACCGTCAACAGCTCATTTCACTTTTCCTGCCGCTGGTGGCAGAGCAGGCCCTCAGCATCTCCATCGGTCTGGCGGACACCCTGATGGTCTCCTCGGTGGGCGAAGCCGCCGTTTCGGGCGTGAGCCTGGTGGACTCCTTCAACGTGCTGATGATCCAGCTGCTCAGCGCACTGGCCACCGGCGGCGCGGGG
>ERZ780195.2212-NODE-2212-length-13753-cov-3.790553_pt1 | contig 13753 bp, 10 predicted proteins | sample MGYA00511017_ERZ780195 | MGnify/ENA primary metagenome ERZ780195 (study PRJEB29588, sample SAMEA2159974) | human gut metagenome | biome: human gut; feature: human-associated habitat; material: faeces | place: Denmark | collected 2008/2010 ...
TAAGCGGGATCGAACCGCTGACCTCATGACTGCCAGCTGCTATCGGTTCGTGATTTCTGGTGATTTTGAGTACAATATGTCCGTTCAGTCAGTGAAAAGTGCGGAATTTTGCGAGGTTTTGCCCACTGCGTCCACCCGCTTTCACGCACACTTGGGTCACAATCTGGGTCAGGATAAGCAGGAGATTTGGAGAATTCCCGATAAAGCCGGGGCGGACCGTAGCTTGAAATATATGATCAGCCGAGACTAAAGGAAGCTGGGATTAAATTAAGAAATCCCCAAATTCCATAAAAGGAGAAAACTGCAGGCGCTGAGTAGAACAATTGCGATATTTGTATGTTATGCCTATATTTGTTGCTTTTTACAAAGAGGTTTTGTATAATAATCGAAAATGGGCTGAAAGACCATCGTGGTAAAGCTATCGGTATTTCGTGTGCTACGGACGTATCCTCTGTCAGTGCGTGGGTCGTGTCCGCCATGCAGTGGGCGGTCGGGCAGGACCTGATTCAGGGCTCCAACGGGCAGCTCCGCCCGCAGGCAAACGCCACGCGCGCCGAGGTCGCCGCGATCCTCATGCGCTTCTGCGGGCTGATGAACCGATAACGCAGGATCCCGCCCCGAAAAACCGGGGCGGGATCTTTATTTGCGGCGGCCGCTGCAGAGCCGCTCCGCGGGATGTTCGTTGACGAGGCGGAGGTTTCCGGTTATAATCAGAGCATCAAATGCGTGCGGAGGAATGGCATGACAGAAATCGTAACACTGCGGCACGTGATGGAGAAAACGCCGCTGGGGGAGGCACGGCTCCTCGCTGGGGAGGCGGGACTTGATAAAGAGGTCCGTGAGACAAATATTATTGAAGTGCCCGACACATTCCGCTGGATGCGGGGCGGCGAGATCCTGTTTTCTGCCGGCTATGCCTTCGGCGGCGACGGAGCGCAGGGGGCGGAGCTGATCGGCGCGCTTGTAAAAAGAAGGATCACTGCGCTGGTCCTGAAACCCGGAAAATATATGCCCGTGGTGCCGCAGGAAATGATAACGCGGGCGGACCAGCTTGGGTTCCCGCTGCTGGAGATGCCGGAAGATATGCCGTACAGTGTCTGTATGGAGGCGACCTATGACCTTCTGAAAGACAGCAGACTGTTTGAACTGCGCATGGTGACGCATCTGCACAACGAGCTGCTGCAGGCCGGGATCCATGACGGCATCCGCGGAATCTGCAGTGCGCTGGAAAAACGGCTGGGCCGAACGGTCGCCTTATGGGATGCCGCCTGGCGGATGTGCTATGGAAGCGAACGGTTCCCGCTTTTGGACGAGCAGCTGAAAGAAGGCGTACAAAGCGAGAAAACCAGAAAAACGATCTCATCATTTTATATTCTGCCGGCAGAAACGGACGCTGCCGGGCCGAAGCTGTTTTTGGGCGTACAGTGCGCGGAATCCAGCCTGCAGGAAAGCGAGATGGTCGTGCTGCGCTATGCGGCATCCCTGCTGAGCCTGGAGGCCCTGCGGGAGGAGGAGCTGGAGCAGCAGTATATCCGGCTGAACGGAACGCTGCTGGACAATCTGCTGATCGGACGGCGGACGGATCCGGCGATCCTTCGCCGTCAGCTGGCGGAGTATCACATCGGATGGTATAACAACTGGGTCATATTTGCATTTCGCGGCAAAAATGAAGAATTGCCGGAACGTCAGCTATGGCATATTCTGCGGCAGCGGGCGAGAGAACATGAGATCTCTTTTTTGGTGACCAGAAAAGATAATTGTCTGATCGGCGCGCTGTTTTTCGACGGGAAAAGCCGCTTTGACTTCCGACGGCTGCTGGAGGAGCTGCCGGTCGAAGGAAAGTTCGGAATCAGCCGCCGCGGAAGCAAGCTCGCTGATTTTGCGAGTTATGCGCGCGAAGCGGAAACAGCATTGGAGGTTCTCTGCCGGGTACGGCTGGATAAGCGTGTCGCGGCGCTTTCAGAACTTGGGATTTATTATCCGCTGAGCGAAATGCAGGATCTAGCGTCCATGCGGCAGCTGTTTGAGCAAACGCTGGGAGCCGTTACAAAATATGACAGGGAAAATGAGAGCGCGCTGCTGGAAACACTGGAACAGTATTTTTCATGTGGCTGCAACCTGAGAATGACCGCAGAAAAAATGTTCTTGCATAAAAATTCGGTATCTTACCGTCTGCACAAGGTGGAAGAGCTGACAGGCCGGTCGATGGACGACATTCAGTTTCGGTTGGAATTGCAGCTGTGTCTCCTCTATTGCCGCCTGATCTGAACGGCGCTTTGTGCCATTGAAACAAAATCCGATCCGTATCTTTTAGAACAGTCGTCCATTGTGAGAGGGAAATTTTCTGTGTCATAATGGAACTGCCAAAGGACCGGGGAAGTCTTTACAGGCTTCCCCGGTCCTTTTTGATTTCGGACATGAGCGCAGGAGGTAGTACCATGAACCAATTGGAGAAACTGGACCGCTGGATCGAAGGACATGAGAGCGAAATGACGGAATTTCTGGTCAAAATGCTGCAGATCCCAAGCGTGACTGGTCAGGAGGGAGATATTCAGGCATTTATGGCAAAAACGCTGGCCGAGAACGGAATGGTCGTGGATGTATTCGAGCCGTCTGTAGAGGAACTGCGGAAGCATCCGGCTTTCGTGGAGCCGCAGAGCAGCTATGAGGGCCGGCCGGATGTGGTCGGTGTTCTGCGAGGCGCGGGAGCCGGCCGCTCTCTGCTGCTGAACGGGCATATCGATGTGATCCCGGAGGGCGCTGCGGAAAATTGGACGCATGGGCCGTGGTCCGGCGACGTGGAGGATGGAAAGATCTATGGCCGCGGCGCGTCCGATATGAAGTCCGGTGCTGCGGCAATGACGATGGCGCTGCGGGCCTTACAGCAGAGCGGGATCCGGCTGCGGGGCGATGTGACAGCGGAATATGTGATGGATGAGGAACTGACCGGAAACGGAACGCTGGCCTGCGTTCTGCGGGGCTATCATGCGGACGCGGGGATCTGCTGCGAGACCTCCAGCATGTGTGTGCAGCCGGCGTCGATCGGGCGGATCTGGTTTGAGATCCGTGTGAAGGGAAAGAGCGCCGGCATCCAGAAGCGATATGAAGGGGTAAACGCCATCGAGCTTGGGTATTTGATCCAGCAAGCGGTCGCGGCCTTTGAACGGACAAGGACCTCCAGTGTTTCTCATCCGCTGTATCCGGACATGCTCTCGTCGATCCCCTGTATGGTCGGCAGTTTTCAGAGCGGCAGTTATGCCAGCGCCTTTCCGGATGCATGTGTGCTGAAGGGGTCCCTGGCGACAGTCCCGGGCGAATCCTCCACGCAAGTCAAAGCAGAATTTGTCCGGTTCGTGACGGAACGTGCTGCGGCGCAGTCACCGTGGCTCCGGGTACATCCGCCGGAGATCCTGTTTACGGGATATTTTGCCGAGCCGTCTGAGATCGCAGTGGATGAGCCGATTGTTCGGACGCTGATCGAACAGTATCAAACGCTGATGCAGAAGGAACCGGTCGTCAGCGGACGCCAGGGCGCGGCGGACATTCGCCATTTGAATCAGTACGGACATACGCCGACTGTGATCTTCGGGCCGGGACTGACCGAGCAAATGCATGCCAACAACGAATGGGTTTATCAGCGGGACTATCTGAACGCGGTGCGGATTCTGGCACATACGATCGTGGCGTGGTGCGGGATCGCGGAATGAGCACGGGATTTGTAGCGACAGCACAATAAATTGCGGCGTTGTTTTATTCGTTTGTCCAATGACGAGGCGGGAATCTGTGTGTTATGCTGAGTTCACCAAGAAACAGGGGGGACAATTATGGCAGATTTGAGTGTCAATTATTGCGGCGTAAAATTTAAAAATCCGCTTGTGTTAGCATCGGCTACACCGGGCTGGGACGGCGAGGCGATGCGGCTGGCTGCGGAGGCCGGGATCGGCGGCGTCATCCCAAAAACGATCGGACCCAAACAGGATTGGGCCGCGCATCCGAGAAACGGCCGGATGTTCCTGCATCGTGTGCAGGGGCGCCCTGTCGGCATGATCAATATGGAGCTGTTCACGACCATGAACCGGGAGGCCTGGATCGAGCATGAGCTTGCGACCGCAAAACAGGGCGGCGCAGTGATGCAGATCAGCATTCTTGCAATGCCGGAGCCGGAGGAAACGGCAAAGCTCGTAGAAGAGCTGCAGAGCACCGGAATGGTGGACCTGTTTGAACTGAACGTTTCCTGTCCGATGCCGGCGTCTACCGTCGGGATGCACATCGGTAAGAGTGCAGAACGGACCTATGCGCAGGTGAAAAATGCGAAGACCGCCAGCCGGATCCCGATGACGGTCAAGCTGACGCCCAATGTGGCGGATATGACGGAGATCGCGTTGGCTGCGCAGGAGGCCGGCGCAGACGGGATCACGATCGCCAATTCCGTGCGTTCTTTTGCGGGAGTCGATATTGAGACCGGTAAGCCGTATCTGCGCAGTTATGGCGGATATACCGGCGGCGCGATCCGTCCGATCACGATGCGCCACGTGTCTGAGGTGGCCCGCGCGGTCCGGATCCCGATCTCCGCGGTCGGCGGCGTCACGAGCTACCGCGAGGTCGTGGAATATGTCATGCTTGGTGCAACGACGGTCCAGCTCTGCACGGAGATCATGTGGAACGGCTACGGCGTGGTCGGAAAGATCCTGAAGGACCTGAACGATTGGATGGACCAAAAGGGCTATGCCACGCTTGATGAGATCCGGGGGATCGCGCTGCCGGAGATCACAACGGTCGAGAAGCTTGCGGAGCTGCCGCCCAAGGCCGCATACATTGATCCGGAGCGCTGCGTCGGCTGCGGGAAGTGCAAAACGGTCTGCATGTATCGCGCGATCAGAAAAGAAGGGGAGGTCTATTGTGCCGATCCGAAACAGTGCGACGGCTGCGGCCTTTGCGCACAGTGGTGCCCGAAGGGTGCGATCGAACTACAGTGACCAAGGCGGTGGAGACTGCTGAATATCAGAAAGGATGAGTTGTATGAAAAAGTTTAAAACATGGAAAAGCCTGCTTGGCCTGCTTCTGGCGATGATGGTGCTGCTGTCGGCATGTTCTGCGGCAGCGCCTGCGGGCAGCTCCGGAGACTCCGCAAGCGCGGAGACGGCAGCGGCGGACGAAACACAGTCGCCTTTGCAGGAGGAACCGGCCGAGCAGACGCAGGAACAGCCGACCGACGGTACAGATGTCCGCATGGCGGTCGTTTTTGCGACGAACCTTGGCGACAACGGTTTTTCGGACCTTGTCTGGAAGGGCATGAACGAGGCCAGCGAGGATCTGGGCATCGAGATTAAGAGCATCGAGCTGATGGGCGATGCCACGAAGCAGGAGCCCACGCTGATCGAGCTGTGTGAATCAGAGGAATGGGATGTCATCGTGGCCGGCACCTTCAATATGAAGGAAGCAATCCAGAATGTCGCGGATGAGTTCCCGGAGCAGAAATTCATTGTCTATGATACACAGCTGGATTATTCCGACGGAAAGTATCAGAACTGCGTGTCCGTGATGACCAAGCAGTATGAGGTCGCGTTTATGGCCGGCGCACTGGCGGCAGAGATGACCTCCCGTGAGGGCGAAGGCCTGAATGCGGAAAAGGTCGTTGGATTTGTCGGCGGTGCAGAAAACAGCTCGATCGACGACTTCCTGGTCGGCTATATCGAAGGCGTGAAGTATGTTGATGCTGACGTACAGGTGCTCTACTCCTTTGTCGGGGACTTCAAGAATACGGCGAAGGCCAAAGAGCTGGCGCTTTCGCAGTATCAGCAGGGGGCAGATATCGTCTTTGCGGTGGCCAGCGCAGCGAGCCTCGGTGTGCTGGATGCGGCCAAGGCGGCCGATGCCTTCGCCATCGGCGTTGACCTCGATCAGGCCGAACAGCTGGAGGCCAACGATCCCGAGATCTCGGCGCACATCATGACATCGGCAATGAAGAAGCTGGATACGCTCCTTTATAATCTGGTCTCCGATTATCTGGATGGCACCATCACATGGGGCCAGCATCAGCTTGCCGGTCTGTCGGACGGCACTATGGCGCTGGCGGACAACAAGTATTTCCGTGCCGTGGTCCCGCAGGATGTCATCGATCAGATCGCACAGATCGAGGCGGATATCATTTCCGGTACGATCCAGATCCCGACGGCGATCGGTATGACCGCAGACGAACTTCAGGCAGAAAAAGATAAGGCCTGATCAGACGAGCCCTGCGCCCCAAAAGGCGCAGGGCTGTGCAAAATGAGGAGAATGTCTATGAGCGAGAATGCAAAAGAAGTCGTCCTGGAGATGCGTGGCATCACAAAAGTTTATGAAAACGGCTTTGTCGCCAACAAGGACATCCATTTTTCTGTTCGCCGCGGGGAGATCCATGCGCTGTGCGGTGAAAATGGTGCAGGGAAAAGCACCTTGATGAAGGTGCTCTTCGGGGACGAACAGCCGGACGCAGGACAGATCATTTACCAAGGAAAAGAGATTCGGATCACAGGGCCGCTTCATGCGTTGGAATATGGGATCGGCATGGTCCACCAGCACTTTATGTTAGTTCCGTCTTTGACGGTCGCGGAGAACATGGTGCTTGGAATGGAACCAAAGCGCCGCGGTGTTTTTCGTCTGCGGGAAGCGATCCGGATGGTGCAGGAAGTGTCCGAAAAATACAACCTGCCGATCGACCCGGAGGCAAAGGTCGCGGATCTGCCGGTAGGCTTCAAGCAGCGGGTCGAGATCCTGAAGATCCTTCTGCGCGGTGTCAACATTCTGATCCTAGATGAACCGACGGCCGTCCTGACACCGCAGGAGACCGCAGAACTGTTTACGGAGCTGGTCCATCTCAAAGAAAAAGGATACACCATTATTTTTATTTCACACAAACTGAACGAAGTAAAGGCGATCTGTGACCGGCTGACGGTTTTACGGGACGGCCGCGTGATCGGTACGGCGGATGTTGCGGATCTGACGGAACAGGATATTTCCCGTATGATGGTCGGCCGCGATGTGACGCTTACGATCGACAAAACACCTGCCGTGCCGAAACAGCCCGCGCTTACCGTACAAGATGTCAGCTGCACAGATGTAAACGGGAAAACCGTTTTGGATCATGTGTCTTTTCAGGTGCGCCGGGGAGAGATCCTTGGGGTGGCGGGCGTGGAAGGAAATGGTCAGCGTGAACTGTCTGAGATCGTTACGGGACTGCTCCAGAGGTATGAAGGACGAGTCCTTCTCGGAGGAAAAGAGATCCGCGGCATGACGATCCGCCAGATCCGCGAGGCACATACTGCACATGTTTCGGAAGACAGGATGACCTACGGTACGGTTGGGAACGCGACAGTTTCAGAAAACATGATCTCCGACCGGTTCTATAAAAAAGAATATAATCGTCATCTCCTGCTGGATCGGAAGCGCATCGCATCTGAGGTGGATGCGCTGATCGCAGACTATGGCGTGAAATGTGACGACCGGGACGCACTGGTCAAGACGCTCTCCGGCGGCAACATTCAGAAAGTGGTTGCGGCGCGGGAATTTTCATCGGAACCGACTGTGCTGATCGCCAATCAGCCGACGCGCGGGATCGATGTAGGAGCAAGCGAATTTATCCGAAAAAAACTGGTGCAACTTCGGGACGAGGGGACGGCCATTCTGCTGATCTCAGCGGATCTGCTGGAATTGCTGGAGGTCAGCGACAGCATCATCGTTATGTGCGGCGGGCAGATCGCCGCGTATTTCCCGGAGGTGCATCAGCTCAGTGAAGACATGCTGGGAGAGTATATGCTCGGCCTGAAGAAGCAGAGCGCGGAAGAGATAGGAGGCGTTGTGTTTGAAAAGTAAACGTATCGATCAGAAATTCAATCTGATTCGAATGCTGGTCGCAGTGGCAATTTCCCTGGCGCTGGCGTTTCTGCTGATCGTATGTGCCAGCAGCACACCGCTCGCTGCGCTGAGCGCATTTTTGATTGGGCCTTTGCAGACCGTGCGGCGCATGGGGAACATCGTTGAGATGATGATCCCGCTGTTGTTTACCGGCGTCAGCGTGAGTATAATGTATTCATGCAATCAAATCAATATGAGCAGTGAGGGCGCATTCTTCCTTGGCGGTGTGGCATGTGCGTATTTTGCAACGACGATCGCACTGCCGGCCGGAGCACATCCGGTGGTCTGCATTCTTGCGGCCGGTGTGGTCGGCGCGGCGATCTGCGCGATCCCGGCCCTGCTGTATATCCGGTTTCGGGCGCTTCCGGTCGTATCGTCCCTGATGGTCAACTATGTGGCGCTTTATCTGGGCCTGTTTATCATCAATTATATCATCCGAGATCCACAGGCGGGCTATCTTTGCTCCTATGAGTATCTGGACAGCGCGGTCCTGCCGCATCTCTTTTCCAAAACGAAGATCCACCTGGGGCTGATCATTGCGGCCATTGTGGTCGTGCTGAGCTATTTGTTCCTTTACAGAAGCAAGGTCGGATATGCGATCCGGATGGTCGGTATGAATCCGAATTTTGCGAAATACTCCGGTATGAACGTCATGTTTACCATACTTGGCTGTCAGCTGATGGGCGGGTTTATCGCGGGGATCGGCGGGGCGGTCGAGCAGCTTGGCATGTATAACCGCTTCCAATATCAGGCACTTTCAAACCACGGGTTTGACGGGATCATGATCGCGATCCTTGCACACTATAATCCCAAATTTGTACCGCTCGCCGCGCTTTTCCTGGCCTATATCCGGGTGGGCGCGGATGTCATGGCGCGAACTTCGGATGTTCCGGTCGAGATCGTCAATATCATTCAGGCGGTCGTGATCATGTTCGTGGCAGCGGAGCGGTTCCTGGAAAGATGGAGACACCGCCAGATTGTCTCTTCTTCGCAGGCGCAGATCGCGGCAAAAAAGGAGGCGTAGTTTATGGAGGCACTGAAAAGTATTCTTTCTGCGCAATACCTGTTTTCTATCATACGCGTCACAACGCCGCTTTTGTTCGCATCCATGGCTGCAGTCGTGATCCGCAGAGCAGGGATTATCTGCATCGCATTTGAAGGGATGATGTTGTTTGCGGCATTTGGCGGGGTGCTTGGCAGCGCGCTGACACAGTCCGTGCTCGGCGGGATCGCCTGCGGCGTGCTCTTCGGAATGCTGATCGCAATGGTCTATGCGTACTTTGTCCTTTCTCTGAAGGCGAATACATATTTGACAGGGCTTGCGATCAATATGCTGGGCAGCGGCGGGACTGTGTTTCTGCTCTACCTTTCGACGGGGGATAAAGGCGTATCGACTGCACTCAATAGTCTGGTCGTTCCGTCTGTCGAGATCCCTCTTGTGAAAGATATTCCGATCCTGGGTGAGGTGCTGTCCGGGCATAATACACTGACCTATCTGGCCTTTTTGGCCGTGATCGCGGTGTATTTCCTGATTAACAAAACAGTGCTCGGCCTGCGGATCCGTTCTGTCGGTGAAAATGCAAGCGCCGCAGCGTCCGTTGGTATCAAGGTCGTGCGAACGCAGTTCATTGCCATTGTGATCGGGGGACTGCTTGCCTCTTTCGGCGGCCTCTACATGTCGATGGGGTATCTTCCGTTCTTTACCAGAGATATGATTGCGGGGCGGGGATTCATTGGCATCGCGGCACAGAACCTCGGCGGAGCGATGCCGATACCGACAATGCTGGCGGCTCTGGCGTTTGGCGCGGCAGAAGCAGCTTCGAATATTCTGCAGTCGCTCCGGCTGCCGGCAGAATTTATGCAGATGATCCCATATGCGGCCACATTGATCGGGCTGATGCTGGTCGGCCGCCCGGATGTGCCGAAGCGGCCGCATGGGACAAAAAGAAACAGGGGAGGAATAGGTCATGAATAAAACTCCAATTATTTTTGATTGCGATCCCGGGCATGACGACGCTGTGGCTCTGCTGATCGCATTGGCGTCTGATGCGGTAGAGATCAAGGCGATCACGACCGCACAAGGCAATCAGACGATTGAAAAGACGACAGAAAATGCACTCAAAATTCTGGAGCTTTGTCATCGGACAGAGATCCCTGTGTCAACAGGGCTGCGCAAACCGTTGCTTCAGAAACAGATCGTTGCCGGAGATGTTCACGGCAAGAGCGGGATGGATGGCCCGCAGCTGCCGGTGCCCGTCACAAAACCTTCACCGCTTGGCGCAATGGAAATGATGGAAAAGGTCATTTCAGAGAGCCCGGTCCCGGTGACCATTGTTGCAACAGGTCCATTTACCAATGTTGCGGCATTCCTGCTGTCCCATCCGCATTTGAAATCGAAGATCGAGTGCATTTCCGTGATGGGCGGCGGCGTTTGGGAAGGAAGCCGGACGGCTGTGGCGGAGTTTAACATCTGGAACGACCCCGAGGCGGCACAGATCGTGATGATGTCCGGGATCCCTGTGATCCTGTGCGGCCTGGATGTGACGCACAAGGCACTGATCCGGGAGGACGAATTTCATCTGTTCCGTGAAAAACAGACGCCGATCCATCAGTTTGTCGCGGATCTGCTGGACTTCTATTCCATTTGCTATGTAAAGGAACGGAAACTGGCCGGCTGCCCCATGCACGACTCCTGTGCCATGGTCTCCATTCTGGAACCGGACATGTTTACATATCAGAACGCCCACATCGAAGTGGACCTGGACGGTGCAGCATCCCGCGCGGGCTGTGTCGTAGATCTCCGAACGCCGAAGCGCCGCGGCAAGCCGGACAACGGCAAGGTCGCGCTGGATGTAGATCGCCCGCGCTTTTTCCGGCTGATCATGGATTCCTGTGATCGGCTGGCCGCGGAACTGGAGGGATGATTGGATGAAAAAGATTTTGCTCAACTGCGCACCCGGTGTGTCGGATGCGATCGCAATGCTGCTGCTCAGCCGCAGCAGCGAGCTTCAAATTACGGCAGTTACGACGAGCTATGGCCGGTGCAGCGCAGAAAGGGCCTTCTGCAATGCCGTTTTTTTGGCAGAGAAGCTGGACCTTTGCGTTCCCGTTGTGCAAGGCGCAGAAAAGCCGCTGTTCGGAGAACGGCTTTCGGAATGGTGCAGCGCGGACCGGCTTCCTGCACTGCAGGACCCGGAGTGCCGCATGGGATCTGCCGCATGGGCATGGGATGAGATCTATCGTCAGGCAAAAGCGGCGGATGGAAAGCTGACGATTTTGACAACGGGTCCGCTTACAAATCTTGCGATCGCGTTGTTCCGCTATGAAGATCTGCCGCAGTATCTGGACGAGGTCCTGATACTCGGCGGCAGCGCAGGAAGCGGAGATGTGACGGAGTTTGGTGAATATAACGCGGTCAGCGATCCGCAGGCCTTTGAAGTGGTGCTGCGTTCCGGAATACCGGTGCGGATGCTGGGGCTGGACGCGCTGGAAACGGCGAGGCTCAGCGATGAAGAGTATCAGCAATTGCAGAAGCGCCTTCCAACGCCATTTTCGACACTTCTTGCGGAGCAGTATTGTGCACTGCAGGAATGGGATGGACCGGGGACCACACTGCCGGGAGCTGTGTTGGCGGCGATCGCAGAACGGCCGGATCTTGCGGACTCTGTTTCCAGGTCTGTCCATGTGGAAACTGTTCGTTCCAGCATGGTCGGAAGAACGATTGTGGATATCCGGCGTCATTCCAAAGAGCCGCATAATGCGGATGTGATTGGGGCGATCCATAAAGAAGCGTTTTTGAGCTGGCTTTTCAGCCGCCTGGACGCCGGGAAGTAGAGGAAGTGCCATGGCAAAGGTTTTGAATTTTGGCTCGCTGAATGTGGACCATGTTTACACGGTCGAGCATTTTGTGCGCCCCGGCGAAACGATCAGTGCCAAAAAATTGGAGCTGTTTTGCGGTGGCAAGGGGCTGAACCAATCCATCGCATTGGCAAGAGCCGGCGCCGAGGTCTATCATGCAGGCGCGGTTGGCGCGCAGGATGGCGATGCATTGCTGGCGACCCTGGAACGCGCTGGTGTGCATACGGAATTGATCCAAAAGCTGCAGACGGAAAGTGGCCATGCGATCATCCAAGTAGATGCAAACGGCCAGAACAGCATTCTCATATATGGCGGAGCGAACCGTATGATCTGCAGGGAATGGGTGGAAGATGTGCTGTCCCGATTTTCGGAGGGAGACTTTCTCGTTTTACAAAATGAGATCAACTGCGTCAGAGAACTCATTGAGCTGGCACACGCCAGGAAGATGAAGATTGCATGCAATCCCTCTCCGATCGATGAGAGCGTGCAGCAGCTTCCACTGGAAGACTGTGATTATTTGATCGTGAACGAAGTGGAAGGGCAGGCGCTTTGCCCGGATGCGGCCGCAGGTGAACTCTTGAGCCGGCTGCATACAAAATTTCCGCACAGTGCGGTCCTCTTGACACTTGGCGCAGACGGGGCACGGTATCTGGCTCCCGGCATGAATGAGCCGATCAAACAGGCTGCGTACCGCTTGCCGGTCAAGGATACAACAGCGGCGGGCGATACGTTCATGGGATATTTTATTGCGAAAATTTCCAATGGGTACACTGCATCAGAGGCGTTGCAATTTGCCTCTGCGGCGGCAGGAATTGCCGTGTCGCGCGACGGAGCGGAAGCATCCATTCCGACTTACGCAGAAGTTGAGGCAATGCTTTGCGAAAAATAAAGAAAGGAAGGACAGCGCAGCATCGGAGACACCGCATCAGCTGCACTGATTGCCAAACATAGAAAATGATCGATCTGACCATCAACAAAGAGGGCCTTGCGCATAATATCAAGAAGGCCAAGGAAAACGGCATCATCATCCCGACCATCGCGGAGATGCAGCATCCGGAGACCATTCCCGAAAAGATCCAGGAGAAGCTGAAATCCGTTGGCATGTGGGACGTCAACCCGCTGAACCTGTTCCGCATCACGTGGAAGAACCAGCCCAAGGTCGAGGGCGCGCTGTTCCAGGCCGTCCCGAACTACGTTGAGATCCCGTCCGTTCTGTCCGGCGTGCCCTGCCGCATCATCGCGATGGCCGGCAAGTGGTTCCCCACCGGCTGCCATAAGGTCGGCGCTTCGTTCGGCTGCCTTGCTCCGAGACTTGTCACCGGTCAGTTCGACGTCGACAAGCACAAGGCCGTCTGGCCCTCCACCGGCAACTACTGCCGCGGCGGCGCGTTCAACTCCCGCCTGCTCGGCGCGCAGGGCGTCGCCATTCTCCCGGCCGAGATGAGCCAGGAGCGCTTTGACTGGCTGCACTCCATCGGTGCGGAAGTCATCGCAACGCCGGGCTGCGAGTCCAACGTCAAGGAGATCTTCGACAAGACCAACGAGCTCAAGCATGATCCGCAGTACATGATCTTCAACCAGTTCGAAGAGATGGGCAACCCGCTGTGGCACTACAATGTCACCGGCAACGCGCTGGCCGACCTCTATGAGGCTGTCAAGCGCCCGGGCGACCGCTTTGCAGGCGCCTGCTTCACCTCCGGTTCCGCCGGCACCATGTCCTCCGGCGACCGCCTGAAGGAGCTCTATCCGGGCCTGAAGCTCGGTGTGGGCGAAGCCCTGCAGTGCCCGACCATCCTCGAGAATGGCTTCGGCGGCCACCGCATCGAAGGCATCGGCGACAAGCACATCCCCTGGATCCACAACGTCAAGAACACCGACATGGTTATCGACATCGACGATGAAGACTCCCAGCGTCTGCTCCGCCTGTTCAATACCAAGGACGGCCAGGCCTACCTCAAGGAAGAGCTCGGCCTCGACGATGAGCTGATCGAGAAGCTGACCT
>ERZ780195.2221-NODE-2221-length-13689-cov-3.730453_pt1 | contig 13689 bp, 8 predicted proteins | sample MGYA00511017_ERZ780195 | MGnify/ENA primary metagenome ERZ780195 (study PRJEB29588, sample SAMEA2159974) | human gut metagenome | biome: human gut; feature: human-associated habitat; material: faeces | place: Denmark | collected 2008/2010 ...
AGAATTATAATTATATATATAAGCACCTATACTATCCCTGAATCCTATTGCAGCTGAAGCAGTTCCCTTTCTAAGAACTCTCATAAAAGTTTCAGATACATTAGTGTCATTATTATTAATTACAAGAGTTGTGCTTCCAACTGTATTTATAGTTAAATTGCCTGATAATGTTCCTCCAGTTAGAGGAAGATAATTACTTGTACTACTATTAATCTTTGATACAACCCAATTAGTATCAGCTAAAAATTTCCAAGTACCAGAAGCTCCAGTAGAAGGAGTATATCTTCTATATGCCATTCCAGTGCTATCAATATCTCCCACAAGTTGGAAGGCAAAATCACCTTGCCAGAAGTAAGTTAAAGCAACTCCATCATTTATTACCTGACTACTTATAGGATCAATCCCTGGCCTATTTTCAGAATTATTTACAAATGAGGAAATATGTAACACATCATTTCCAGTCCTTGCTATAGTAAGATTGGAGATCCTAGAATCACTTGTAAATCCTGTGTATGACTTAATAGCTCCTCTAGAATATATTCCATTAGTAGGTACTAAATTTAAAGCATCACTAGCATAACTTACCCCTACATATAATCCTCCAGTAGCTACTTTTTGAACCCCTCCATTTGCATCTAAGAACTGTGTAGCAGATGTACCTCCAATAATATATGGTCCATTAACACCAAAAGTTACTTTATTTGTATGTAAGTTGTTTATATATGCAGCATTAAAACTCTGATCTGAAGTCCCAAGGAAACCTGATCCTCCACTAACTAATGTAGCTTTAGAATGAGGCAATAACCCATTAGTTCCTGCTTTAATATAAGAAAAACTACTACCATTACTATCTAATAGTGTTGGATAATTACTAGCATCTAAAGCATATCTAACTGGATTAGTTAGGTTATATTTATCCCAGATTTCATAATAAGTCCCACCATGTCCAATAGCCCACTTATCTCCTGCATATCCAAATACCCCTAACTGAGATGCTTGTGCATTTATAGCTTGTATAATACAGTAATTATCAGCATCAGTGGACTGTAATCTCAATTTAATATCTACTAATTGTTTTATTGTAAGTTGTCCAGTTAAGGTGCCTCCAATAAGTGGCAAGTAATTAGCTAAATCAGTAGATGTTGCTGGATCTGAGAGATTGAATTTATCCCATATTTTATAAGTATTATTATCTCTATAATGTGTTAAATCAGTGGAATTGGATGCTAACATTAATGGAGTATTTGAATTTCCAATTTCAACATTATTATTAGCATTAACTACTGCTATTTTGATATTACTAGTTCCATCAGTCAACCTTCCAAAAATACCCTTTTGATTGGGAAAAATGATGGATCCAGTCATTGTGCCACCAGAAAGTGGTAAATAAGAACCTTGTATACTAGTAATAGAATTTTGTAATAATTTACCTTGTTCTGCAGATAATACTTTATTTGTTCCACCAGTAGTTAAATTATTTATAATATCTGCATGATATAATACTTCTGAATTATCTAAAGTTCTTCTAAATGTAGTTCCTAAGATAGGTTTCCAAAATCTAAAATTAAGTTTAGTTGTATCTATATTCCAAGAACTTTCTCCTGCAGAATTATATAAAGTACCTTGTGGTGTTTCATCTATAAAAGAGTAAGAACTATAAATATTTTCTTGATAAACTATATCTCCTGAATATCTTTTATAATCAGTTCTTCCAAATAGTAAAGGAGTAGATTCATTTACAATGTTAGTTGTTGATAAAATTTTATCTTTACTATTCCAGCTAATAAAATATCCATCTAACATATTATCATCTGATTCTCTTAAAGCCAAGTTCCAAAGATCCCCTTCTACTCCTGCTTTAAATCTATTATCAGATTCATCAAATACTATAAAATAGTTAGGTTCTGTTCCTCTATCTATCTCTAATCCTGCAATTCCTTTAGTAACTCCAGCTCCTACTTCACCTTTGTTTAATAAAAGTAAATTATCTTTTATTTCTACAGTTTCTGCTTCTGTAACAAAGGATTGACCTTCTACTAAAAGATCTCCTTTAAATGTTGCATTCTTAGCAATAAAATTAACATAATCAGTATCAGCTGCATTTCTAACAGAAATAGCATCACTTTCATGTTTAATCTTATTACCAGTATTATATTTTAATTGAAATGTTGAATTAGTTGTTCCTAAATCAGTATTCTGTTCATGAGTTTGTCCTTCTAATGCTTGAAGTCTATTATCATGTTCAGTATCTTTATTTGTAGATCTAGTGATTTCATTATCTAACTTTGTTTCAATTCTAGATTCTTCTCCTTCAGCTCTATCAGTTTCAGTTTCAATTTTAGTGTTTAAATTAGATTCAGCTGTAGTTGCTCTAGTTGTTTCTGCATCTATCTTTTGATCTAATCTATCATCTTCTGCTGTGGATCTATTTATTTCAGAGTCTAGTTTATTATCTATTCTAATATCTTCATTAGTAGATCTTTCTATTTCTTTATCTAGCTTAGCTTCTATTCTGTTTTCAGCATTAGTTGCTCTATTAGTTTCTGCTCTAATAGATGCCATTGCTGAATCAAAATAATTAGTGAGTGTTTCACTTAATACTTTTCCCTGTCTAGCAGACAATACTTTAGTAGGATCATCAGTAGTTAAATTGTCCACTATATCTTGTTTACTAACAAAATTATCTGGAATATCTACAATAAAATCTTTATACTGATTTAAAAATTTAAGAGCTTGTTCTAAGGTTTTTAAAACTGTGCCTCCATCATCTCCATATAATTGAGATTCCATTTCAGCTCTAAGCTCTTCAATTTTTGTTTGAATTCTTTTTAAAGTATTGTATTCATCAGATGCTCCTCCAATAAGATTAACAACTGCTGTGTTAATTTGATCTAAAGTCCATTGAACTCTGGCTATTGTATCAGGAATATCTGCATCTACTATTTCAGATCTGATCTCCTCACTTGTTTTATGAATTTCTTTATTATTAACATGCTTTTTTAATTCTTCATCAAGTCTTTCAATCTCTTCTTCATCATCATCAATAGTAGGATCTATTAAACTGGTTTGAAAAGTATAGTGTCTTAATTTATTATCTTCATCTAAAGCATAGAAACTTAGACCATAATATCTTTTTTGAATGGGAACTCTCTGAAGATATTCTTCTAAAGTTTCAAATTTGCTTGGGGAAACAATCCTATTATCTATAGGATCATTTCCTTGCATGTTAAAACCAGTTAATATATTACTCATTTTTTAACTTATTATAATTTGAAAATGATTTGGAGTATCCAAATATTTAATTTCAGATGTTCTATATACATCCAATTGAGTAGTCTTATCAGGAGTTAACTCTGATCTTATTAATGTAAAATCACTTTTACAATCAATACCATTATCAGTAATTGCAAATGTAAAAGTAGAAGGTATTACTAAATAGATATATCCATAGAGAGGATTGGGAACTGTACCATCAATATCTTCTTCAAATGTACTTGGAAGAGTCTTAACTAAGAGTTTATCCAATACATGAATATCAGAAATATTCTGAGAGGCAGATATACCAAAATAAACATTCTTATTATTGATAATCTCCTCTGCAGCTATTTCTATTGTATCAATCATTGATGATAGTACATCTATAAGATATTTATAATCTTCAGATGTAATCCTCATTGGACATGTCTGAAATCTCATTCTTAATTCTGCAATAACTGCAGGATCAAAGATATCAATGTCCTTATCTGCCATATTAAGCTTCTTTAATTTTTATACAAAGATCAAATAAAGTATCAGTAATTGCACCTTCAGAGTCCAATTTATCTACTGCTTCTTTTAAGAGTTTAATCTCTTCTGAATTGAAATCTACTTCTTTAGGTTTAGCTTCATTTTTCCAATGAATACCTTTCTCATCTTGTTTGATTTCAAAAGCTTCAATCTCTTTTGAAGTAAAATCAATTTTTTTAATTATGTTTCTCTTATTAGTCATAGTTAAGAGTGCTCCCTTTTCAGGAAGCAACTCTAACATCATTAATCTTTCTTTTATATTTAATTTCATAGTATTTATATTTTAATCTTTATGCCAATTAACATTACCACTTCTTCCTAAGAAAAACCATTTTCCATTTGTTTTAATTACAGAAACACTAGATCCTCCAGTAGTCATTTCCAAGTGATTGGTTGTAGTATTATATAAACTTCCAGCATTATATTGACAGATATTATATATAGTAAGATTATTCTCACTAGCATCACAATCTACAAAAGTAATAATTTGCCCTTCTGTTCCAGAACTATTATTTAAAGTGATTGATTGTGTAGAACCTCCTGTCCATAAAAAAATAGATTGGTAATTAAATGCTGAAGCTTGACCTGAAGCAACACTAGAATATCCAAAAGTATTTCCTAAATTAAGATGATTTCTAATATATAAGTCATTTCCATTAATTCTAACTTGATATTTAGTAGAACCACCAGATTTAAAGTTTCCAGCAAAAAATAATTCACTATTTAATGAAGTTGTTCCATTATCTTTTCTTATATTAATACCAAAAGAATTTGCTGACACTAAAGAAGGATCCAAATACTGTCCTATAGAGACATATCCAACAAATGGTGATTTAGACAATACTCTAATACCATTATTATCTAATGTTAAGCTTCCAAAAGTTGTTCCATTAGCAACAGTAAGAGTTCCACTAAAAGAACCATTAACAGCATTTATTTCTCCACTAAAGATACCATTTTTAGCAGTAAGATTACCATTAGGATCTACATAGAAGTTTCCATTTTTAAGACCAAAGCCTCCCCCTTCTTCTGTACTATAGATATTAAGATTTCCAATCATACCACTAGTGGCAATCACCTTTCCTTCAGCATCTATATTGCCTTTAAAGAATCCATTATTGGCCCAAATATCTCCATGGAAATATCCATTATAACAAAGAACAGAACCATCTTGTCTTACAACAAATGTAGCTCCATTGTTATCTTTAGGACTATATTCATAGAATTCTTGAGCAGTAATCTCTTTATCTAGTAATTGTTGGAATTTATTAGACCATGTTTGAGCTGATTCTAAATTACCTCCAGAATAGATTCTTACAGTATGATCTTCAAATCCATAAAGATCTTCACCTCCATAGATACCTGCTTTCTCATCTTCAAATTTAACTTGAAAATCATTAATAGCTGTAGCATGTCCTAATCTAATCCAAGTAGTTAATACTAAACCTTGATCAATACTAGTAATATATTTAAGAGCATCTTCAAGATAAAAATTCTCTTCATTAACTTTTCTCCAAGTAATAACTTTCAAGAAAGAAATACCAGAATCTTCACAATAAATTCTTAAAGTGACAGATAAATTAGCTTTAGTATCATCAAAAGCTGTTGGATAAACTTGACCTGTAGATGTAATTGCAATAGTTAATCCTTCATCTATTTTCTCTTGTACTATAGAATAATAATTTTTACCTGCTGTAGTTCCAGCATTTGCTTTATATGTCAAAGCATTAGTACCTTTTAATACAGTATAAGTAGTAGCAACAGTTTTTCCTAATTTATCAAATTCAAAGTAATCAGGATTAATAGTGAATTTATAACCAGTAAGTGTAATTAGATCATGATAATCTTTATCTGATACTATAGAATAAGAATCCTCACCTTTATCTCCAGTAATCTTAATAGGAGTACTCCAAGTTTCACCTTCTTTAACTTCACCAGTAGAAGGATATTTAAGAATCTTAGTCATCCATACTGCTTGATCTCCTGTAGGTTGAGGTGGATCATCTGTCCAATTATCACCAGGACTCTTACCACTAGGATATTGAATAGAAGGCATATTAACACTTAAAGCATATTTAAAGTCTGTATACCAACCATCTTCTCCATTAATACCATCAGTAATCTTAACAATGGTATGAGTATCATAATAGTCTCCTACATCAACTCTATAAGTGACATATTTAATACTATCATTAGTCCATCCATAATCAGGATCTGTAGGACTTACAGTAATTTTACCAGTAGAAGTATGCATTGTAGTCCATTCACTAGACTCATTCTTATACCTCCATACATACTCAGGATCTTCAATATTCTGAGTTTCTACTATTAAATCTATTACATTAGGAATAGGATCACCTTTAAAGTCATCCTTATATTTAAACATCTGGTCACCTTGAATAGTAACCTTCCTTGCAGGTACACCAGTAGCAGCTTGTTTTAAGATTTCTGAAATAGAAGGTTCTGTATTATCACAAATATCCATTCTCTGACCCCAAAATTGTACTTCTGTTCCAACTCCTAATGCATAGGATTGCCAACATCTATAACTTTGAGTCTCATCAGTACTTCTATATTTGAAAGTCTTAAAGTTATTTATATTTAAGATTCTTCTACCAGTTTCAGGATCCCATACACCAGAATCTTTCTTAGCACCAGTATTGTCTTCAGAACCATTAATATATCCTACTAAGAGATACCATTTATTTATTTCAGGAACATCTCCAGCCCAGAATATACCATCAGACACAACTTCAGTTCCAGCTTCCATTGTATTAGGATCACAACCAAAAGTAATGTAACCATCCCTTTGCATTTGTTTTACCCAAATAGAATATCTATAAGTATAAGTATTATAGATAGGAATATTAATAGCTTCAAATCCACCATCAATATCACTATTAGCTGTAGAGATACATTTCCAAACAACATCAGGCATATTGAATGGACTTTCAGCTACATCTCTTTCATTCTCAGCATTAGTACCCATCATAAGATACTTACCATCATTACCTGTACCTGTATGCCATAAGAATCTAAAGAAATAGTTAGTAGTATGTTCATCTACCAAAATAGGTGGTGTCCATTGTCCTGAAGGTGAACCATCAAGAGAATTTATATTAAATGCTTGCCATAATAGTCCATACCAGTCATCAAATGTCTCAGGATTATTAGCCCATTTAGCTGGACTAGATCCTACAGGTTGAGCTGGTTCAAGCATATCTCTAGTATATATTGCTAAGCTACTAGCACCATCAATTAAGTCTGCAATAGTAATCCTACCTTTAGCAACAATATTATCATATTGATCTCTTAATCTAACTTCAAAATTAGATTTCTGATATACATCATCAGAAACAATCATGATAGTCTTATTGATCCTATTAAATGTAGGAACTGCTAAACCATTCTGATCATATTGAATCCAATCATAAATCCATCTAGAACCATCTAAATCAAGTTCCTCACCATTTCTCCATACTTCAGCAGTAATAGTAATAGTACCTTGACTATTCTTAAAGATAGTTCCTTCAGGAGTATCAAAGAATATTTGTAATGGATCCTGTTGATCTAAGAATGAAGCTGTTGCATATACAGTATCATTATATGTAATTGACTTAGAATCTAAGTCTCTTATAACACATTTAAATGTAGCATAGTTTACAACAGCACCTTCTGGAATTGTTATTTCATTAGTAGTATATCCAGAAATACCACCAAATGTATTTTCATTAGTAATTAAAGCCCAACCTTCACCTCCATCACTATCATAATATGGATTAACTATATTAGTTCCTATAGGAACATCATTAGTCAATTCTGATTGTAATGCTATTTGAGTGTCTGAATTAACTGAAGCTACTCTATAAGTAGATCCAAATAACCTTATTTCAGACCCTCTAACCATCCCAATTGTATTAGTTAGTGTTAAGACATTACTTCCTGATTTTGCTTCAGCAGTAGTGTTCTTAGGAGGAAATACACCAGGTTTCTCAATAAACCATTTATAACTTACATCAGTATTATCTATATAAGAACCTCTCCACATATCACAATGTGCTTTAAGATAAGATATATCATCATTCTTAAAGATACTACCTAATGGATAAGTCATAATAGCTTGTATAGTGACTCCTGATGTTTCAACTCTTACAAAAGATAAAGAAGCATAGAATGGAGTCTCCCCTTCAGTTAAAGGATCTATATATACACCTGATATAGCATATCTAATGTTAGGATTAAGAGTTAACTCATTAGTCTTAATAGTAAGAGTAAAATCTTCACCAATAACATGAGTTGCACTATTCTCAATCAATAAACCATTCTTAGTCCACTTAAAATCTTTAATATGATCTTTCTGAGAAATCAATAAGTTATCTTCAGTATCTCCTGCCCATAGACCTGGAGTTAATACTAAATAGGGGGAAATAGACCAGTCAGGATTAAGCTTATTATCTTCAGTATTATAAAGTTGAGTAAGAGATTTATTAGATTCCATTGTAGCACTAATAGCTGTGGTATCTAATTGGTCTAAGATAGTTACTTGACCATTCATTATCTTAGTGCCATCTATAAGAACAGTACAAACAAATGTTGCTCTTTTCTTAACATCAGCACTAGTAATTCTTATAGTCTTTCCTTTAAGACCTTTATTATTCCAAGCTGTGTCACCAGCACTATCATCACTTACTCTTTTCCAAGTAAAATTAGCTGTTTCAATAGTATCTGTAATCTCTTCACCTGCAATGTAAACATGAGCTGATAACTCAGTATCTACTTTATTATTTTGAAATATAGTACCATTAGAAGAAGAAACTTCTACACTATAAGCTCCATATCCATCTCTTACTTTAAGAAGAGTTAATTGATTAGTATATATGTCATTTACTGTATATCTCATTGAGATCATATCAGTATTATTCCATAATGCTGAATCTGGAGTAATAGTTAGATTATCTGATGTTGCACCTTCTATAACTTTAAACTCACCTCCATTTGAATATTCCCATTTCCTAGGAGTATTGGGAGAAGGAGTAAAGTTATAAGCAATAGCTTGTAAGTTTATTTGATTAGGAAATACATTACCCTCACCATCATATTTAAAAGCTGTAGTGTTTGCAATAACAGTAACTAAAGACTCTTTAATACTATATTCTCCCTTAGGATAAAATTGAGAAGGAACATCTTGAAAATAAGTAGTTAAATTGTTAGTAGGAGCATATTCCTTCTTAAATATATCTGAAGAATTGACTATATATTCTACTATAGAATAAACATCAGTAATATCTTGATTAGATGTATAAGAATAGCATCTAAGCTCTTTAATAATGTCTAAAACACCTTTTAAAACAATAAGTTTATTAGATGCATAAGAATGACCATAAATAGTAAGATTGTTATAATAGGACTTTAATGATGAATACAAAGTAGTTAATGTATTTATCATAGTGTTATCTTTTTGTTATTTTGAACATCTTTGTAACCTTCATATGAGGTTTTATGATTAGCTTGAGCTATATCATAGTTCAATAGATCATCCCAAATTAAAACTGCAGTAGAGAATTCTCCTAAGACTATAGCATTCTTAAAGATTTCTTCCTTTAAGATAATATCAACTATTAGTTGTTCATTGCTTCCACAAGTCTTAACATATTCTTTTAAGAGTTTAATTTTTGAATGATATAATGGAAGTAAGTTTACAGCAGTTGTAATAACTAAATCTGAATTACAGTAAGTTTCAGTACCACTAGTTGAAGTAGGCTGACCTTCTGTTTTAATGTAGATAAAGTAGAAATATCTTTCAAAGTCAAATGCTACATTAGATATAGTCATTTTAAATTCTTTTTTATCTCCTAAATTATCTCCTTTAAATTCCATTAATATATTCTGAGAATCAGGATAATCTATAGTAAATTTATCATATTGCACAATGGCTATCTTCTCTAAATAGACATTAGCATAATCTGGACCATCAATAACATTGACCCAGAGAAAAATTCCATCTCCTAATGGAGATACTCTACTTTCATGAATTTCTACCATAGTTAAAATAAAAAAGGGGAGAAAGTAAAACTACCCTCTCCCCATATGTTTGTATTAAGCAGTAGGAGACAAGGAATTAATAGTAATTCCTAGAATAGTCCCTAGAGCATCAGTTAAACTCTTAGCATTAGCCTTAGCTGTATTATGGCTAGCTTTAACTGGTTGTTTATCTTCATCCAAGTCAAATGGGAATACAAAGTACAATTGTTTTTGAGATTTCTGTACATCTTCTCCACTTCCTTGATAGAAGTAAGTAATGTCTACCATAACATAACCCTTATCAGGATTTGCTTGATAGTAGGTGATGAAACTATTGGGCCAGTTAGCTTGTCTATAGATATCACCTCTTTCACCAAGATAGAACCATTCTTGTTCTGCAATCACTTTTCCATTACCATTACCTAAGCTGTGATAATCTACCTCAGTACCAGCAGCATCAACAAACTTCTCAGCAGTTGACATCTGACCAAATTCAGTAGGAATAGTCACATTGAAAACTAGTTTCTTAGCAGGAATAGTATCTTTAGTTGAGAACTGTGATTTCTCCTTGATGACTAATTTAGCTGCAGTGGTAGCTCCACTCTTAGAGAACTCCAAGAATTTATTGGCAGGCAACTGAATAGCTGAACCCCCTTTAGGAGTATAAGAGAAAGTAGTAGCAAAAGAAGCAATCTCATGTTTGAATTGATAAGCTAGATCTTTTACTAAACCATCTACAACTGCCTCTGCATCATCTCCTTCTTTTGCAGTGTAAGATGCTAATTTGAAGTATTGATTTTCAGGAGATACTGAATACCAGTCTAAGAACTGAATTTCCAATACATATTTAACACCTGCTGTAACATTCTCAGGAGTAACTTCTACTACCTCAAATGATTCAGGAGCATAATCAGTAGTCTTAGCATAAACTACATGATCTTTTAGGATATTATCAGTTTTAGAGATATATCCTTTGTCATTTTTATAGAAGATATATGCATAGTCAGCAGCTACCTTAGATCCTAAGTTGTTGAATACAGCAGCCTGTCCTTCAGTTGCATTAATGAAAGCACCTGGGTTAGCAGCAGCATTGATCCCAGTAACTACATACATATGTCTTACCTGTTGATTTGATAAAGCACTCATTTATATTTTATTTTTAAAAGTTTCTTTGATTTAATTGGACATGAGCTTCAAGATTAGAAGGATTGTAATCCCTAAGTGCTAATTCAACTGCTCTGTTCAATATATTTAAATGTATATTAGAACCTAATTTACATTGTGTTTCTTCTGTTTTGCCCTTGATAGATAGACCCATATCTGCAAATAAGGGATCTGTTTTAAGATCCACAAGAATGATAGGATCTGGTTCTATTAAATAAGTAACTTCATATGTAGTAACTTCTATACTAGAGATAATATATACACCATCCTGTTTAGATATTCTAAGAACTTTTCTACAGTTTGGTTGCTTAAATGGATTGATAAGATTCACATTTAATTCATCCCAAGTTGTAGGTATCACTATAGGAATTGTTGAAGTATCCATTCCTACTTCTTCATAAACAGGATACCACATATACTCTGTAGGTTTAAACTTAGTTACTGTAAAGTTTCTTATTCTAGATAATTCTAATGGATTTAGTGATTCTGTTCTTACAAGATACTCCAAAGCTGTTCTTATATGTTCATTGTTATCAAAAGCTTCATGGAATATATTTTTCCCAGAATAAAGTTCTTTTACAATTTCATCCTGTGCTTGTGTCAGAAACAAAGAAATCTCATAGGCATTTAACTCAGGAGCAGATTTGTCAGAATTATTATAATGTAAATTAAAACTTTCAATCCATTCTTTAGAATTATTCATTATTCTTGAGCATTTTTAATTAAGGATTGTAGCTTGAGATATACAGCTTGATTCTTAGGATTGTTTAGATATTTCACACAGCAATCAATTGTAGGCTCTTCATTCTTCTCACATACTGGTGTATTATCAGCCATGAAATAAAAGTTTCCTCTTTTCTTCATTATTCCATATTCAATTGCTTCAATTATATTAATCTTGGTATCAAGAGTTTCATCATTAGCAAATTGCAAAAATTTCTTGGGATCCTTTTCAATTTCTTCTGTTGCCCATACAACCATTTGATCTAGTTTAGTGTTGTTGTTAATAGGTTTATTAGTCAACAACTGAACTAAAGTCTTAACTTTAGGTTTATTCTCTTTAATAGATCCTAATAGAATGTAAGCTTGAGCCTTAGCATTAGCAAGAGTAGTTTTCTGTGCAAGCTCTTCTCCTTCATTGATTAAGACAAACCTCCATGTTCCTAATTTCTTAGTCTGAAGATCTTCTAATGATGGTGCTACCAAATCTGAGTTACTAAGAACTACTTTATATCTAATGTAGTCAATAGGATCACTTAAATTGAAGATTGTGTCTTCTTTCTTAAGAATAACACTAAAATTCTCCCAATAATTATTTTCTTTCTTATGTACAGATAATGCACCTTCATCAAGTCCTAGATAATGTTCTAGAAAAGCTTTCTCATTATCAGTAAGAACATTCTTATAAGAACCATTCCTTTGTAGTGGTACAGTTAATGTCACTGAAGATCCAATTGACATTCCTCCATATTGAGGATTCTTAGGATTAGTAACAAAACCATTAGGTTTCTTAACAAATCTTACTATTGCTTTATTATCTCTTAGACAAGATACAAGTCCTTGTTCTTTTGTTTCTTTCATCTTCTTCTCCAATTAAATAGTGGGAGGGTTCCCCCTCCCTATGTTAAAATTACACTGCTCTATAAATTAAACTCATAGTTCTCTCAGCATCCAAGATAAATGCTCCTAAAGAAGCCATCTTATGGATTACACAAGAGTCTTCATCAAATGACATATTGTTGTTGTTCATTTGACCAGTAAATGGATTTCTAAAGCCCCATTGGTATCCTCTGTGTTCCTCTTCTCCTTTGATCTTAGCAATCTGGATATTAGGCTCTTCAGTAGAACCAATGTACATGATGTCATATCTGTAAGACTCAGTTACACCTCCATCTGGATGTGGAATCTTATTTCTTACTTGATCATCATAGAATGGATCAACTTCCAAGAATACTTCTACATTGTTAGGAGCTCTATAACCAACAAACTGGAATCCAGCAGTCAATGCAGTTTGATGCAGATTTGAGTTAGCTTTAGAGATAATACCAGGTTGATCACTACCTCTCAAATAAGAGAATGCTGACCATCCAGATACAACATCAAGAACTGCTTTATTGAACTGAATTGCTCCATATTCACCAGTTCTGATGATAAATTTCCTGTCTTTCATATCAAGTTTAGATACAGACAAATCTACTAGAGCTTTCTCCAATAGTTTAAGATCAAATTTATTATAGTAAACAACATTACCATAACTCATTTGTTCCCTGATACCTGCACCCATCTTGATTACATTACCAGACTTACCAAAGTCATAGTATTCACCATTTTCATCTCTATTAGAGACTCCATACATCAATACATGTGACTTATCTTTAGCAAATTGTTCCTCAAGTGTCCAGTCAACTTGATGAATCCACATTTTATTTACTTGAACTTTACCTTCCTTAGTCATTACAGGAATTCCAGTTTCAAGTTTTCTATTCATCTTATTACCTGCAACTTTGGTAGAAATTCTAATAGTGGAGAACTCATTTCTCATAGAGAATGGAGTTGCATATCTTACCTAGTTTTTACTTTCTCAGCTCTTTATCTGAGAAACCTCATTTGAGGCAACTTGGAGTACATTTTCTTCCTTAGCATTACCTATTAGGAAGTGGACACTCTTGGGAAAATTATACTGTCAAATAATTAACATGGTATCTTTTAAATAAAGAA
>ERZ780195.2231-NODE-2231-length-13646-cov-29.776396_pt1 | contig 13646 bp, 12 predicted proteins | sample MGYA00511017_ERZ780195 | MGnify/ENA primary metagenome ERZ780195 (study PRJEB29588, sample SAMEA2159974) | human gut metagenome | biome: human gut; feature: human-associated habitat; material: faeces | place: Denmark | collected 2008/2010 ...
TACCAGATGACGCTGACCTTGTCCCTTGTTTTGGGGACTGTTTTCAATCCTCCTGCTCTGGAATTTGCGCAACTTATTGGACCTTATCAAGAGAAAGCCAGCGCCTTGAAACGCTGGCCGGTACTTATTGGACTTTTAGCCCTTGTCTAAACTACCCGTTTTACGGGTGGTGGTGATTTGTGATACTGTATAAAAGATGGATTATATCAGAGAATATCATGAAACTCGCGATACCACAGAGACCATGGCTGCAGATTGTATTGCTGTAGCGACTGTTGCTTATTGGACATAGTCCAGATCATCAGAAAAGACAGATTTGCCGTTGATGAATACATTGCAAATATCAGACTGAAGGGAGAAGGGAGAACCTTTAATCAGTATCAAGTCAGCATCTTTACCTGTTTCAATGGAGCCGATCCTACGTTCCAAACCGATATGGCGGGCAGGATTGATAGTGATCGCTTTCAGAGCGCTGAATTCATCCATGCCGGCATTAATGGCCATAGCGGCACACAGCGCGAGGTTTTCCTGGGGAATAAAGGGTGCATCAGTGATGATTGATACATCGCAGCCTGCCCGGTCCAGTACACCAGGAGTGGTCCAACTGCGATGGCGGCATTCGATCTTATTGGGTGTACCCAGCGTAGGCCCCACTGCCAGAGGTACTTTTTCTCTTGCCAGAATATCGGCGACCAGATGTCCTTCTGTTACATGTTCCAGTGTAATGCGCACGTTGAATTCCTTTGCAATACGCAGTGCTGTGAAGAAATCATTTGCCTGATGGGCATGAGCTTTGAGGGGAATTTCGCCACGCATTACTGGTAGCAGGGAATGGCTCTTCATATCGAAGGCTGGAAGCTTGGATGCATCATCTCTGGCGGCATCGACTTTGTGCATATATTCCCGGGCAAGGAAGAGCGCTTCGCGCAGTTTGGCAGCAGTGCTCATACGAGTGAATACGCCCTTGTCGCGGTATACGTTTTTGATGTTTTCGCCAAAAGCACATTTCATGGCTACATTCTCGGCGATGCACATGTCTTCTACACGACGGCCAAGTGGTTTGATCACACAAAAGGTACCGCCCAGTACGTTGGCGCTGCCAGGACCGGTGCAGATGCAAGTTACGCCGGCTTCGCGAGCATCCTTCATGCTCTGATCAAAGGGTTGCAGGGCATCGATGGCTCGCAGGTGGGGGCAAACCGGATCATTGATTTCATTATAATCCATACCCTCATAACCGATGGCATAACCGGAAAGACCTGTGTGTGCATGGGCATCTACAAAACCTGGGTAGATATCAAGGCCGCTTGCGTCGATAATTTCTACACCGTCAAGGCCGATAGAACTGATATTTTCTTCGATACGCGAAATCTTGTCATCTTTCATCAGTATATCTGCGATGAAGGCTTCACGCTGCAGGGCATTATGAATCCTGCCGTTTTTGATTAGTTTCATATGTTTTTATCCTCCTGACTCTGTATTGGGGTGATACCATGTATGTGTTGTTAATAGAAGGCGGGTACGTCGCGGATAATTTCGTTGATTCTGCTTAATTCGTCATTCGTCAGCGGAGTATCATGCAGCGCGGCGATATTCTCCTGCAATTGGGTAAGCCGGCTTGCACCCAAAATTAACGAAGCCATCGTTTTATCCCGCAGCGCCCACTGGATTGCCAGCCGGGAGAGGGATTGTCCCCGTTCCAGTGCAATTTCATTCAGCGCCCTTGCCACAGGCAGGTAATGTTCCACAGTATCGATATTTAGGAATATGCTTTTTCCGGCGGCACGGGAATCGCTGGGAATGCCGCCTAAGTATTTACTGGTCAGTATGCCTTCGGCCAGTGGACAGAAAGCTACCGCTCCCATGCCGAGCTGCTTGAGCACATCTAGTTCACCATTTTCAAATTTACGGTTGAGCATCGAATAACGAGCTTGACTCACCAGCAAATGCACGCCCATGCCGGATAGAATTTCCTTCATTCGTATAATATCTTTCGGAGCATAATTGGATATGCCCACATACAGTGCTTTACCGGATTTTACAGCCTGACAAAGTGCTTCGGCAGTCTCTTCCAGAGGTGTATCCGGATCGGGGCGATGATGATAGAAGATATCTACATAATCCACATTCAGGCGCTGGAGGCTCTGATCCAGCGAGGCAAGCAGGCTTTTTTTAGATCCCCACTCCCCGTAGGGGCCGGGCCACATGTAATAGCCTGCTTTGGAGGTGATCAGAATCTCATCTCGGTACGCAGAGAGATCATCATGCAACACCCGTCCCATCAATTTCTCAGCGGAACCTGCGGGTTCACCATAATTGTTTGCAAGGTCAAAATGCGTGATTCCCATATCAAATGCGCCCAAAATAATGGAACGCGCCTTGTCATATGCAGAATTATCGCCAAAGTTGTGCCACAGGCCCAGTGAAACGGCGGGTACTTTAAGACCGGAATTGCCAATTCGTCTGTATTCCATGTCATCATAGCGATTTGCGGCAGCTGTGTAAATCATTTGCAATCTCTCCAATCTATGAAATCGATTTTATTATAGCGTGAAAGATTTGCTTTTTCAAGAGGGCAGACAGTTTTTTTGCTGCCTGATATAATAGTTTTTTTGCTGCCTGATATCAAGCATGTTTGGCGGATAAACTTGACCTTTCCAAGTGATAATGATATAATGACATTCGTATTCATGATATGAGGAAGGGGATCGGTATGCAGCCTGAGGGAACTAAACTTCGCAGTATTGCTAGGCGATGCACTATCTATGATGTAGCTAAGCACGCGCAGGTGTCTCCTTCTACCGTTTCCCACGTGTTGAATGGCACGGCCAGTATCTCTGCTTCTACAAAAAAGCGTATTCTTGCATCTGTGGAGGAGCTCGGTTACCGTCCTAATGCCAATGCACGTGCCTTGCGCCAGCTGCATTCCCACCTGCTAGGCGTTATTTTTCCGGATATTTCCAGTGAATACTATGCGTCGTGTACGGCAGGTATTATCCAGCAGGCACGCAGACACAACTATGTTGTACTGGCTAATGATCTGCATTTTGATAATGATGTTCTCCGCTCTAGCGTCCCCGCTTTGGTGGAGCGCCGTGTGGATGGCATGATTTTCGTTGGCGGCATTCGTGATGAGGAATACATCAGGATGGTTGTGGATGCAGGCGTGCCGGTTGTTCTGGGAGATCGCCTGCTGGAAGGGTATCCATGCGTGGAGTTTAATAATTTTGAAACGATGCGCAAACTGGTCAGCGCACTACATGATGCCGGTTATCGCCGCTTCGGCTATGTAGGCGAAGCAATCAATCAGCAGCAGAATCTTGAACGACGCTACAGTGGTTTCCTCGCCGGGGTGAAAGAACGAGATATCCCCTCCAGTGATATCTTTGTTCGTCTGGAGGATTCTCTGAACTTTTCCGGCAAGATCAATTCCGCATACACATTTTTCCGCAATTACTTTGCGAAGGTCGATTGGAAACGCATGCCTCAGGTCATGCTTACTTCCAATGATATGGTGGCTATGGGCTGCATGTCCGCTGCGTTGCGTTCAGGTCTGCGCGTGCCGGAAGATATTGCCATCGTCGGTTTTGATAACATTAGCCTTGCGGCTTTCAGCACGCCCTCCATTACATCTGTGGAACAGAATCCCTATGAGCTGGGGAGTTGTTGCTTTGCACAAATGATCAAGAAGATGCGCGGAGAGGAAGTACCCAATATCATGCTTAGCCAGCAGATTGCGGTGCGTAAATCTGCGCCTATTCCGGAGGAATGCCTCATCAGAAATGGCCTGACACTGGCCAATGCAAATGAATAAATATCATCGTAAGGTGGTTTCAAAGAGCGCGCGTATGCGCATTCTTTCTGCATGCTGAGAACGATTTGTTTTCCCTCTTATATGCCGGTTTTTGTTGTTCAGATGTGTGGTCAGATATGGGAATCCGAAGGCTGATCAGACGCCAATATGCTGATAAAACATATATCTATCACACGCTCGTAGCTGATATGCACAAAATGCGTTTGGTAATTCTGTTAAACTGAAAAAGAAAAAATGAGAACTTGTATATTGACAAAATAATTTTACTATGATATTATACACATAAGCTAATGAAATCGATTTTTTTATTAGAAGATCGATTTTTTTCGGCAGACCAATGAAATCCATTTCATTGATTTGTATTCACATGTGCAGTAAGCTTGAAGAATTCAGGCTCTGTATAAAATTAAAGGAGGAGTCCCCGCATGAAGAAACTTGTTGCCCTGGTTCTTGCGTCAATTATGATGCTTTCCATGTTTACCATGGCGACTGCAGAAACGGCCTATAAGGATACGCTTGTTTATGCAGTCGGATCGGATCAGAACACGCTGGATCCCGCGATGAACACTTCCAACCAGCTGGTACTTTCCCAGGTTTACGGAACCCTTTTCAAGAAGGATGCTGAAGGTAAACTCTATGGCGATCTGGCGACCGATTGGGTTGTGGGCGAGGATGGCCTCTCCATCGCCTTCACCCTGCGCGAAGGCGTCACCTTCCACAATGGCAAAGCTTTTACCGCCAACGATGTCAAGGCCTCCTATGATCGCATCTTGGCAGATCCCAATACTTTCACTAACAGTGCAGTTTTCGCAAACGTTACCGAAATCGAAGTGATCGACGACTTGCATGTGACCCTGCACCTGTCCGTGCCGGATGGTTCGCTGATGTCTAATCTGGCGGCTATTGCTTGTACTTATATCTGCGATGCTGATTATATTGCTCAGTATGAGCCTGGCGTTCTGGGTACTACGCCTGAGACTACCAATGGCACCGGCCCTTACAAGCTCAGCTACTGGGAAATGAATGAGGAAATGCGCCTTGAAGCAAACGAGAGCTTCTACGGCGATATTCCGCTGACTAAGAACATCGTGTTCAAGATCATTTCCGATCAGGCTTCTCGTGCTATCGCTGTTGAAACCGGCGAGGTTGACATTGCAGGAGCTGTTTCCCCTGCAGATTTCCAGCGTCTGCAAGGCACTGAAGGCCTCAACTGCATTACATCTCTGGGTAATGGCATGGTTCTGTTCTATTTCAATTGCACCCGTGGCATCTGCGTGGATACCAACGTCCGCAAGGCTATCCATCATGCAGTAGACATCGAAACCTTAGTTTCCAGCCTGTATGGTGCTCTGGGTGAGAAACCCTGCTACTCTACCGTTGCTCCCAACTCTGTTGGCTACAAGAACAACGGCCGTATCCCCTATGATGTAGAAACGGCCAAGCAGATGTTCGAAGAAGCAGGTGTTCTGGGAGATACTCTGAAGATCATGACCTATGGCGGCTATAATCAGGGTGTTCAGGTTGCGGAAGTCATTGCTCAGTACCTGCGCGAAGCTGGCATGAATGCTGAAGTAACCGTTGCCGAAGAAGCTGTATTCGTAGATACTGTTATCGTGAATCCGCCGACGGAGAATCCCTACGATCTTTACATCTGTGGTGCCGGCGCTGCAGCGCTGGATGCTGATGAAACTCGTCTGGGCTACGCTGATCCCACTTCTCCCGACAGCCACAATGGCTATAACAATCCCAAGGTTTCCGAGTTGCTCAACGCCACCACCCAGACCATGGATCAGGAAGAACGTCAGAAGCTGTTTGAAGAAGCTATCTACATCATGTTCATCGAGGATCCGGCATGTCTGTGGATTCAGCAGCGCAACAACGTGTTCATTACAACTGATAAAGTGGAGAACTTCTCCGCTTCTCAGATCGGTGTTGTAGATTTTTCCCACATTACTGTTGCTGAATAATACTAAATAACTCCAGGGGCGGTGTGTCCTTTGGATATACCGCCCGAATTTTCTCGAATCATTGGTGGGTTCTGCCTAAATACAATGTCTGTGTTCGGGATATGGGTCTGTCGAGGTGGTCTTAAGCCAGAAAGTGAGCGTGGTATATAGATGTTGAAATATACGGTCAAGCGCCTGGTTCAGCTGGTCATCATGCTGTTGGTGCTCACAGTTGTGGTATTTTCCATAGTACGATTCATTCCTGGAGATCCGGCAGCTACCTTGCTGGGCGCATCTGCCACGCATGCGCAGATTGAAGCGGAACGTGAACGGCTTGGCCTGAACGAGCCGCTGCCTGTGCAGTATAAAAAGTTCATAACAGAACTTGCCAAGGGCGATCTCGGTACTTCTATTCAAACCCGCAAGCCTGTATCTTATGAACTTGGCAGGCGCTTTCCCAATACCATTCGCCTGGCTGTCGGCGCTACGGCAGTAGCGTCCGTCTTCGGCATCGTACTTGGTATTATCTCTGCTGTCCGACACAACAAGTTTTCCGATAATGCAATCATGGTTGTATCCCTGGTATCCGTATCCATGCCGTCCTTTTTCTTTGCTCTTCTGATGATGCTGCTCTTCTCCGTCAAGCTGAGATGGCTGCCTACCATTGGTCTGGAGACATGGAAACATCACATTATGCCTATCCTCACGCTGAGCCTTCCAACCATTGGCTATATTGCCCGAACTACGCGCTCTTCCATGCTGGACGTCATCAATCAGGATTACATCCGCACTTCGCGATCTCGTGGCATTCCTACGCGTGTTATCATATTCTCTCATGCATTCAAAAACGCACTGATTCCGGTGTTGACTGCTATCGGCATGTACTTCGGTGGTCTGCTTGCAGGTGCTACTATTTCTGAAACAGTTTTTTCTATTAATGGTATCGGCAGTTTCTTGGTTTCTTCTGTGCTTCAGCGCGATTATCCCGCAATTCAAGGCTCCATCCTTGTGCTGGCAACCGTTTTTGCGGTGGTCAATACAGTGGTAGACCTGCTATATGGTCTGGTCGATCCCCGCATTAAATACGATTGAGGAGGGCCTTTGGATGAACAGTTCCAATGCGTGGAAGCGCTTTCTAAAGCGCAAGGTCTCTGTCGTTGCAGGTATTGTTGCGATTTTGATTGTGATTATTGCCCTTATCGGGCCGATGTTCTGTACACAGGATCCTTATAAACAGGATCTGCTGAACATCAATAAAGGCCCTTCTGCCGAACACATTCTCGGCACTGATTACCTTGGCCGTGATACCTTCACCCGAATTATTTTTGGCGCTCGTGTTTCCCTGGGTGTAGCTTTCGCAGGCGTACTGTTAGGTTCCTGTGTGGGCGTCCTGTTGGGTATATGTGCAGGCTTCTTCGGGGGCTGGTTTGACAGTGCGGTCAATGCTCTGATCACAGTGCTGCAGGCTTTCCCTGGTATGTTGCTGGCTATTCTAGTCGTTGCAATTCTTGGCACCGGCACGGTCAATACAGCGATAACTATCGCTATTTATACGGTGCCCGGCCTTACCCGTCTGGTTCGATCCAACACATTGCAGCTCAAGAATAATGAATATATCGAAGCATGCCGTATTATGGGCGCTTCGAATGCTCACATCCTGTTCTGCCACATCGTACCCAATGCCATGTCGCAGATCATTGTAAACATTACTCTGAGTCTGGGAACATCTATCCTCACTTCTTCGGGCTTGTCCTTCCTTGGACTGGGCGTACAGCCGCCCGAACCGGAATGGGGTTCCATGCTCAATTATGCAAAAGACTATGTGCGTATCGAGCCCATCGGAGTTCTCTCCATCGGCATCACCATTACCATTGTGGTTATGAGCTTCAGCCTGTTGGGCGATGGCTTGCGGGATGCTCTCGACCCGAAACTCAAGAACAAGACCTGAGGAGGTGCGATCCATGTCTGATCACTTGCTGGAAGTGCGCAATTTGCGAACCAGTTTTTTCACTGATGAAGGTGAAGTCCCTGCGGTGGATGGCGTAAGCTTCACCCTGGATAAAAAGCAGACTCTGGCAATCGTAGGTGAATCTGGCTGTGGTAAGTCCGTCACATCCCTCTCCATTCTGCGTCTTATTCAGAGCCCTGGCAGAATTCTCGGTGGAGAAATCATATTTCAGGGGCAGGATCTGCTCAAGAAATCCGAAAGGGAAATGCGCAGGCTTCGTGGCCATGAGATTTCCATGATCTTTCAGGAGCCCATGACCAGTCTGAATCCCGTATTCACCATATACACTCAAATGTCCGAATCTCTCAAGTACCATTCCAATATCCCGAAATCAAAGTACAGGGAAGTAGCGCTGGATATGCTCAAGCGCGTGCGTATCCCCAATCCTGAAAAGGTGCTCAGCGATTATCCTCACCGTCTTTCCGGCGGCATGCGTCAGAGGGTGATGATTGCCATGTCCCTAGCTTGCGATCCCCGCATTCTCATCGCGGACGAGCCCACAACAGCTCTGGATGTTACGATTCAGGCACAGATTCTACGCCTGCTCAATGATCTCAAAGAAGAAATTGACACCGCGATCATCCTGATCACCCATGACCTGGGCGTTGTAGCAGAGACGGCAGACAAGATTATGGTTATGTATGCTGGCGAAGCGTTGGAATATGCAGATCCTCATCAGCTCTTCAACGCTCCCTTGCATCCCTACACGATAGGACTGCTTGAATCCATTCCAAAGATTAATGCAAAAACGGATCGCCTCTACAATATCAAGGGCATGATTCCCTCTCCCAAAGATTATCCCAAGGGATGCCGTTTTGCACCTCGGTGTGAACAGTGTGAAAAACGCTGCTTTGATGAAAAACCGCCGCTTATCGATGTGGGTGATGGACGTAAAGTGCGCTGCTGGAAGCATGAAAAAGCGAAGGTTGGTGATCAGATGTGAAGAAACTCCTTGAAGTCCGTGATTTGAAAGTATATTATCCCATCAAGGAAAGCAAGGGTCTACGCACGATCAAAAAGCAGCTTAAAGCTGTAAATGGCATTAGCTTCGATGTATATGAAGGAGAGACTTTTGGTATTGTTGGTGAGTCCGGTTGCGGAAAAACGACTACCGGCAAGGCTATTGTGCGTCTGCTCAAGCCTACCGGCGGTATCATTTCCTTTGAGGGTAATGATATTTTTCGCAAAATGACACGTACTGAACAAAAAGAACTAACCCGTGAAATCCAACTCATCTTTCAGGATCCATATTCATCGCTGGATCCTCGTTTTACCGTGGGACGCATTATAGGCGAACCGTTGGCTGTTCGTGGTGAACTGAGTGCTTCTCAGCGGAAGGAGAAGGTGCTCTCTCTGATGGAGGACGTTGGTCTTGGCAAGCAGCAGTATTCGAAGTTTCCGCACGAATTCTCCGGCGGTCAGCGCCAGCGCATCGGTGTTGCACGTGCCCTCGCGCTTAATCCGCGCCTGATTGTATGTGATGAGCCTGTATCTGCACTGGATGTATCTATTCAGGCACAGATCCTCAATCTTCTGCAGGATCTGCAGAAGAAATACAGCTTGACATATATCTTTATTTCCCACAATCTCAGTGTTGTCAAGCATCTCTGCGATCGCATCATGGTCATGTATCTTGGAAATGTTGTGGAGCTCGCAAGCTCGGATCAGCTCTTTGATAATACGCAACATCCCTATTCAGAAGCACTGCTGGCAGCCATTCCTGTACCGGATCCCGATCATCCTCGTCCGGCTGAAGGGCTTGAGGGTGATGTGCCCAGCCCCATCAATCCGCCCAGCGGTTGTTGCTTTCGTACGCGCTGTCCTTACGCAGATGAGCGTTGCGCAAAGGAAAAACCTGTGCTCAAGGATATCGGAAATGGTCATATGGTTGCTTGTCATAAGAGATGAAACATATCAAGAAAAGGAGGACTATATATGGAAGTTGTACGCTATAAGCTGTGGAGCGGTTGTTGTCTTGTTGCAAAATGTAATGGCGTGGCCAGCTTTACAGGCTTGGTTGCCGGCAAACAGCCGCCTACGATGCGTGAACAGGTGGATCAGATTCTTGCACGTTACACGGATCTGATTCAGGAATATGGCTTGAAGATGGAAAATCTGATAGAAGCCCGCGCCTATTCCAAAGATATTACTAGGTCACAGGATTTCCATGATGCGATGAAAGCATGGTGTGCAGATTATCCTATGCCCAATTGTACGCTCATAGGTGCGGCTCCATCAAGCACCTATATGCTGGAGCTCGGCCTACATTTCGCATGTCCTGTAGATGAAAATAAGGAGGGAAAAGTTGTTATGAGCCGTCATGGAAACAATCATGGTTATGCAGAAGTCACCTTCCACAATGGCATTGCCTATTTCTCTGGTGTAACTGCTGACCCGGAAATCAAGGGTACCCGCGCTGAAACCGAAGATATCCTCCGTAAATACGAGGCTATGTTTGAGAAGTATGGCCTGAAGAAGGAAGATATGATTTATTCCAACTGCTATATCACCGATATGTCTCAGGTGGATGAATATGGCGATCCCTGGTGCGAATGGGCGGGCGACAAGATAGCGCCTGCAGGCGTATGTGTCAATGCTGGCCTTGAGGGAGATCGTACCGTTATGATCCAGCTTTCGTTGGCTGCACCAGGTAAATAAAATCAATAACAGGGGGAGGATAAATAACTATGGCACCTGAAGGAAGCAAGTTTACGGCAGGCCGCTATGGCCAGATTCATGAAGAACGCTCCAATCTTCCGGTTGCGCCGGAAGTGGCGGAGTTTGATGCAAAACTCAAGGAAGATCCCACCAATGCGGAACTCTGGTTTAAGAGATCTGTTGCTCTCAAAGATTTCCAGATGGCCTGCCGAGAGGCCATTGAGTCCGTAGCGATGTGCCTTACTTATGATCCTTTCCATGCGAAAGGGCATCGTTTTCGTGGCCACTATTACATCAATGTAGGAAAGTTTCAGGAGGGGTGTGCAGACTTGGAGCTTTCCTCTCGCCTGGATCCTAAGGACTGGGATACTTGGTATCATCTCGGTGTTGGCTATTTCCTCATGCAAGATTATAAGCGTGCCGCAACCTGCTTTGAACGCTGTATTGAACTCGACAACGGCAAAGATGTGCCTGCTGATCTCGACTGGTACTGGATGTGCCTGATTAAACTGGGACAGAAGGAAAAGGCAGAATATGCGTTGCGCAACATCAGCCTTGAATCCAAGCCTATTGTATCTATTGGCACTTTCGGTAATGTATATGACGACAGTGATTACCTCTATCGACTACAGATGTATAAGGGCCTTATCTCTCCCGATGATCTTTATAAAAAGTGCTGCGAATATACCGGCTACCACTTCTGTGGCATGGCTTACGGCATCGCATTTTACTATGAATACATCGGAAATATAGAAAAAGCTCTGAAGATTTACGAAGAGATTGCCGCTTATTCCGAAGACAACTGGGGTCTCTTCGCCGTTCACGCAGCATTGGTGCGTTTGGGAAGGACGCGCTGATGGCAAAGGCTAAATTGGCTCAGTCGAAAAGTCAATCGCATTCGATCGGAATACGATTGATACTCTCGGCGAAATCAATGATACCGAATCTACTAAGATGACTTATATTATCCAGCCTCGTCTCAAAGTTCTCATGGGCGAGATGGAAGTATGATAGAATAAGCGAAATGGAGGACCATACCATGGCAATTGATCCGAACTGCACTATTGGCGGAAAACTTTTAAGCATTCACGATGACGCAATTACAATCGAACTCCATCCTGATGTTCTTGCGTACAAAGCTAAACTTAAGGAAAATATCATGGATACCAAACGTTGGCTGGACTATGCCGTATCCCTCTCTGATTACCATTGGATCAACCGTGACGCTGCGAATGCCATTTCTTTGGCTATTGCTCTAGATCCTTTCGTAGCAGAGTATCATTTCTTCCGTGGATATTGTCATCAGAAACTGGGCCTTTTGCAGGAAGCTGCCGCTGATTTTGAAATGTGTTGGAAACTAGACGGCAACCACGTCCACGCTGCTTACTATCTGGGTATGACTTATTTCTATATGGGTGAGTACGAGCGCGCCTATACTGCCTACAAGGGGCTTTATCGCATTTCCCCGCCGGTATCCGAGTGGGCTGCCAATGCAAACTGGGCATGGTTGACCTGCATGAAATTGGGTAAAGTCAAGGAAGCTACGGAGATGCTTAGCGTGGTTACGCCTGAAACTACGCCTACTGTTTCTGTTGGTACGCTGGGTAACACTTGGGATGACGCCTATTATCTCATGGCCTGCCAGATTTATCACGGTTGGGTTACGCCTGAAGAACAATTGGAAAAGGCTAAGGTAAAGGATGACGATGGAGATACTTGGCGTTCACTCGTATTCTTTGTCGCGCTTTATTATGATGCAATCGGCAATAGCGAGAAGGCATTGGAGTATTACAAGCTCAACATGGAGATTTCCAAGAATCCCGAATCTGTGAGTGCAAATTGGGTAGTTAAACCTCGTATTGCACAATTGAGCAAGTGAAACAAATGATTATTATTGCAGCTGCGTCGGGTGCAGCGGCGCGGAAGGATAATGTCCATGTCTGATCTAATTAAGAAGATCAAATGTGCAATGTTATGCAATGCACGCCAATGCTGGGAACAAGGGATTGCTGCATGCGCAATGGCCGAACTTGGAGAAATGGATTTACTGGTACCCATGTGCCACGATATCATTATCCGGCAGAAAGAGGACGGACGTTTGTGCGATGTGGAAAATACGCCCACACTTACAGATCCGGCGCTGTGTATTGCACCTGTCCTTGAGGTAGCTCGATACACCGGTGATCTACGTTTTGCAGAGGCCGCGGAGAAAAATATCCGTTATTTGCTTGAGCGTGCACCGAGAAACGAACACGGCGTACTGTATCACTTAGCTGGCACTCGGGAGATTTGGGCCGATTCGGCCGCGATGACTCCTGCCAATCTTGTACGGGCGGGCCATGCAGATTTTGGCATACTACAGATGGATGGTGTGTGTGACTGTCTCTATAATGAGACTACGGGTCTGTATGCCCACATCTGGGATGATGAACTCAGAAAATGGACCTCTCCCGAATCATGGGGAACCGGCAACGGCTGGATTGCTGTAGGTCTTGCGTGGCTCATGCTTGAATTGGATGCAGCATCTCCGGATACTGGACGGATGCTCAGGCGTTATTGCGGGTTGGCGGATGCTATGGATCGTTACCGCCTGCCCAATGGTCTGTTCCATGCTGATATTGATGATACGGAATCCTTCGTCGATTGTGCAGGTGCGGTTATGCTTGCTTACAGCGCTCTTAAACTTCGATATGCAGGTTTCGACCAGCCCTCGATTCTTCGGGAAGAGAAATGGGCTTATCGGATCATTGATGAAGTGAAAGAACATGTTGATCAATGGGGGTTCATTCGGGAGTGCCCCGGTTCTCCCAATTTCCGTGAAGCGGGAACTTCTACCGAAATGCAGGCATTTTATCTCATGCTTTGTGCAGTGGCAGAAAAGATGGAGTGATGTTTGATTGCGTCTGGTGGCCTTTATGTATAAAACATGAGCATCTCTGGGGAGTTTTGCAGTTGCAAAGCCTGTGATGGATCAGAATGAATGGCTTGCATAACAGCTATGTTGTGCTTGCTGCTGCAACTGGTGTACAAAAGGTTTCTATATGGTTCGGATACAAGCAAGAGATGTTCGACCTATGTTAAGGTCAAACGTCTCTTGCTTTTTAAGAATGGCAGGCAGAAACTATGGTATGTTTCCTTTTATCAGTCTTCTTTCCTGATAAGGTCCAATAAGTTGCGCAAATTCCAGAACAGGAGGATTGAAAACAGTCCCCAAAACAAG
>ERZ780195.2232-NODE-2232-length-13643-cov-10.087136_pt1 | contig 13643 bp, 8 predicted proteins | sample MGYA00511017_ERZ780195 | MGnify/ENA primary metagenome ERZ780195 (study PRJEB29588, sample SAMEA2159974) | human gut metagenome | biome: human gut; feature: human-associated habitat; material: faeces | place: Denmark | collected 2008/2010 ...
ACGTCACGCTGGATATCGCCCCGTCTTCTATCGTCAGCACGCTGCCTTCTATTCTATATTGCCCTGTATCTAAGCCCGTAACGGTAAAATTCGTGCCGAGGTTGCTTCCTAAATCAAACGTGTATCCCTGTTCTCCCTCCACCAGGCTGTCAAGCGCGCCGCCGATGTCAATGGTGCCTGAAGTGAAAGTTACATTTTCCTTGGTAAAGGAGGATCCGGATTCCGTATAGGTTAGCTTGGCTCCGTCAATGGCTGCGTTTTTCAATACGCCGGTGCCGTTCATGTTCAGAACGGCATTTGCCCCCAGAGTGGCGGAGGTGAAATCCAGCGTTCCTCCCGCCATGGTGATTATTCCGGAATAGGCCAGGGAAGAATTATTGATTTTCAAGATGCCACCTTGGGCCGTGATATTCGCGTTGATGACGGTTCCCGTCAGGTTTTGCGTACCTGTTCCGGCCATAATCAGATTTATTCCTCCCGTGGGAGTAGTGTTGCCGTTTACTCCGGAATGCTGCGTGGTTGCCCCGATACTTCCCCCATACGTGTAATTTCCGTTACCCGTCAGGGTAAGATTCGCTCTGGAGGAATTAGCCGACTGGACGCGCCCCTTATGTGTTCCGCTGAAGCCGTCGGCATCATTTAAACCGGCCAGAGAGGCGGCATTGGAAATTTGCAACGTCAGGGCGCTGGAACTTTGATTGATTGAGCCTGACAAATCTACCGTTGCGTTGGCGAGAGCCGTTCCCGTAATCTGGAGAATGGCGCCGCCGGGCTGCGTCCCCTTCTGGGAAAGGATAATGTTCCCGGAAAAACTGTTTTCTTGGGAACCAAGCACAAACTTGGAGGCATAGCCGGCATTGCCGTTAGCCGCTACCAGCGTTAAATTTCCTTCTCCGGCAAATGCCCCGTTCAAATTGATGGTACAGCCGCCGTTCGCATTCTGATTAATGGTAAACGAGGAACCTGCTCCGATATAAAGTCCTGTGGAATAATTGTTGTTTCCTGAATTTACATCAAGGTTGACGGATTGGCTCCCAGTAACTGAATACTCATTGGCGGGTTCATTGTTATTAAAGGTGGAGTCCGCTCCCCATGCGGGGGATTCAGATGTTGGGACGGCCAGGGAAACACTGGTGTAACAAGCCAGAACAGCCGCCAGCAGGGTAATAGGCAGATGGAGACGCATTGCAAAAATGTTAGATGTTAATTTTTTATGTATATAACGGATTGAAAATTCGATGTCAAGTTGAAAATACCAGTTCCCGAATTCTCATACTTTTACTGTAAGCGCATTATGATTTTTCAATCTCTAAAATGAGATTTTTGCCTTTTCATTTACCTCCTCCTTTGAAACAAGGGAAAATATGTTATAATAATTTCATTTTGAATATAAAATATCAGATTTTATATTGCATGGGACAATATTGGAACCATCGCCGAATTTTCAATCCGCTTTTCATTTTCCGTATAATAATGCGGAGAAGATATAAAAAAGGCCGCCCCCGGAAATGGGGAGCGGCCCTTGAAGTGTGGTTGGAGCGAACAGGTTAGCGTTCGTTGTCGAAGTTGATGGTATCGTTCAACATGTCTTCGGCAAGTTCCTCTGTTTCTTCTTTTTCGCTGGCCGACGCGATTTCTTCTGCGCCCTCTACGGGTTCCACTTCAATCTTGCTGTAACGGGAGAATCCGGTGCCGGCGGGAATGAGGTGGCCCATGATGACGTTTTCCTTGAAGCCTTCCAGCGTATCGGTCTTGCCGAGGGTGGATGCTTCCGTCAGAACGCGTGTGGTATCCTGGAAAGATGCCGCGGAAATGAAGGATTCCGTTTCCAGGGAGGCCTTCGTGATACCGAGCAGAACGGGCTTGGCTGCGGCCGGTTGGCCGCCCTGGGCTACGGTTTGTTCATTGATGCGGTCGAACGTGGTCTTGTCCACTTGGTCTCCCCACAGGAATTCGGTATTTCCGGGTTCCGTGATGACTACCTTGCGGAGCATCTGGCGCACGATGATTTCCACATGCTTGTCGTTGATTTCCACCCCCTGGAGGCGGTACACTTCCTGAACTTCGTTAACGAGGTGTTCCTGGAGACGTTCCTTGCCGCAGACATCCAGAATTTCTTCCGGAGAAACGGGGCCTTCCGTAAGCTGGTCGCCCAGATGCACGTGGTCGTCTTCATGAACGATGACGTGCTTGTTCATCGGGACCAGATGGTCCACCAGTTCGCCCGTGGGTGTTTCAATGGTAATGACCTTCTTGCCGCGGGAGGTATTTTTGCTGCTGAGGCGCACAATGCCTTCCACGCGTGCAATGGTGCAGGCGTCCTTGGGCTTGCGGGCTTCGAACAATTCCGCCACGCGGGGCAGACCGCCGGTGATGTCCTTCGTCTTGGCTACCTTGCGGGGCGTCTTGGCCACCATTGTGCCGGCGGAGATGGTTTCTCCGTCCTTCACAGTGAGGTTGGCGCCTGCGGGAATGGCATGATGAGCCAGAACTTCGCGGGTCTTGGCATCGCGGATGACCACCTGCGGGTGAAGTTCCTGCTTGTGTTCCATCACGACAAGGGAGGAGGCACCGGTTTCCCGGTCCGTTTCCTTGGAAACGGTGATGCCGACGATCATATCCTTGAATTCGACGATGCCGCCCTTTTCTGCAATCACGGGCACATTGTACGGATCCCAGGTGGCGAGGGTTTCATCCTTCTTGATAGTGCCGCCGTTGGGCACGTACAGGATGGTGCCGATGACGGGCTGGTAGGATTCCAGTTCGCGGCCCTGTTCGTTTTCGATGCGGACGGAGCAGTTTTTATTCAGGACGACGAAGTTGCCATCTGCGTTTTCCACCGTGCGGAGATCTTCCGTGTAGATGACGCGGCCGTCGTTCTTGGCTTTCACGATGGGCTGCTTGAACGCCGTGGTAGCCGTTCCGCCCACGTGGAACGTACGCATGGTGAGCTGCGTGCCGGGTTCGCCGATGGACTGGGCGGCAATAATGCCGACCGCTTCCCCGATCTTCACTTCCTGTCCGGTGGCCAGGTTCAGGCCGTAGCACTTGGCACAGCAGCCCTTTTTGAGTTCGCAGGTGAGTACGGAGCGGATTTTCAGCCGTTCAATGCCGATTTTTTCCAGTTGTTCCGCCTGCTTTTCGTTAATGAGGTCGTTGATGTCTACGATAACCTCGCCGCTGACGGGGTCAACGATGCGTTCGCAGGAAGTCCGGCCGTAGATACGGGAGGAAAGGGACGCCACTTCTTCGTCGCCGTCATAGATGGCGTGAACGGTGATGCCGTTGCTGGTGCCGCAATCTTCCGCATGGACGATGACATCCTGGGCCACGTCCACGAGTTTGCGGGTCATGTAGCCGGAGTCCGCCGTTTTCAGCGCGGTGTCTGCCAGACCCTTGCGGGCGCCGTGGGTGGAGATGAAGTATTCCAGCACGGAAAGGCCTTCACGGAAGTTGGCCGTGATGGGGCGTTCGATAATTTCGCCGCTGGGTTTCGCCATCAAACCGCGCATGCCGGAGAGCTGCTTGATCTGCGCCTTGTTGCCTCGGGCTCCGGAGTCCACCATCATGAAGAGCGGGCTGGCCATCTTGGAGCCTTCGTTGTGTTCCAGCTTGCGGTACAGAGCCGCCTGGATGACATCCGTAGTCTGGGTCCAGATGTCCACCACCTTCTGGTAGCGTTCCCCATCCGTGATAATACCGTTCTTATACTGGCGGGTCACCTTGTCCAGCTCCGCATAGGCTTTTTCAATTTCCGTCTTTTTCTGGGAGGGAACCACCATGTCCACGATGCCGATGGAGCAGCCGGAACGGGTTGCTTCCTTGAAGCCCAGGTTTTTCAGGGCGTCCAGAGTCTGCACGGTACGTTCCTTGCCGACGGTCTGGTAGCAGCGCCAGATGATGTCGCCCATCTGTTTCTTGCCTACGTTGCGGTTAATGTAACCGAGTTCCCGGGGCCAGATTTCATTGAAACGCACGCGTCCGGCAGTAGTGATGATAACCTTCTTGGTGACATCCCCATACACTACTTCGGAAGGCTTTTTGCCGTAGTCCGGGTTGTGCAGGCGGATCCAGTCATGGTAGCCGATTTTGCGGGCGGCAATGGCGTATTCCACCTCGTCAATGGATTCGAAGAGGGGAAGATGGTGATGATTATCCTGATTGTTCTGTACTTCCGCAGCACGGGTGTGCGTCAGGAAGTACGCGCCCAGAATAATGTCCTGCGTGGGTGTGGCAATGGGTTTGCCGGAAGCAGGGGAGAAAATATTATTGGGCGCCAGCATGAGCTGCCGGGCTTCCATCTGCGCTTCCACGGACAGAGGCACGTGCACAGCCATCTGGTCGCCGTCGAAGTCCGCGTTGTACGCATTACAGACGAGCGGGTGCAGACGGATGGCGGAACCTTCAATCAGAACCGGTTCAAAAGCTTGGATGGAGAGGCGGTGCAGGGTGGGCGCGCGGTTGAGCATGACCGGGTGGCCCTTGGTCACTTCTTCCAGAATATCCCACACTTCCGGCGTCTTGCGGTCAATGAGCTTCTTGGCGGAGCGCACCGTGTGCACGTAACCCAGCTCTTTCAGACGGTGGATGATGAAGGGTTCAAACAGAATGAGCGCCATCTTCTTGGGAAGACCGCACTGGTTGAGTTTCAATTCCGGGCCGATGACGATAACGGAGCGGCCGGAGTAGTCCACGCGCTTGCCGAGCAGGTTCTGGCGGAAACGGCCTCCCTTGCCCTTCAGCATGTCGGAGAGGGATTTGAGGGGGCGGTTGCCGGCGCCGGTGACGGCACGGCCGTGGCGGCCGTTGTCAAACAGGGCATCCACGGCTTCCTGAAGCATGCGTTTTTCATTACGGATGATGACTTCCGGAGTTTTGAGGCTCAGGAGGGTTTTCAGGCGGTTGTTGCGGTTGATGACGCGGCGGTACAGGTCATTCAGGTCGGACGTTGCGAAACGGCCGCCTTCCAGAGGAACCAGCGGGCGCAGGTCCGGAGGAATGACGGGCAGAACGTTCAAAATCATCCATTCCGGGCGTGTGTTGGACTGAAGGAACCCCTGGGCCAGTTTCAGACGCTTGGCAATCTTGCGTTTGTTCTGTTTGGAGTTGGTATTGTCCAGCTGTTCCTGAAGATCCGCGACGAGGGTGGGCAGATCAATGGCCGCCAGCATTTTCTGGATGGCTTCCGCGCCCATGCCGGCTTCAAAGCTGTCATAGCCGTATTCGTCTTCCGCATTGCGGAATTCTTCTTCCGTCAGGATGGCCCCCTTTTCCAGAGGGGTACTGCCGGGATCTACCACGATGTAGTCTTCATAGTAAATCACGCGTTCCAAATGGCGGGCCGTCATGTCCAGCATAAGGCCAATGCGGCTGGGCATGCATTTGTAAAACCAGATATGGGAAACCGGAACGGCCAGTTCAATATGGCCCATTCGTTCGCGGCGCACGCGCGCGTTGGTTACTTCCACGCCGCAGCGGTCGCAGGTGATGCCCTTATGCTTGATGCGCTTGTACTTGCCGCAGGCGCATTCCATGTCTCGGGTGGGCCCGAAGATGCGTTCGCAGAACAGGCCGCCTTTTTCCGGCTTGAACGTGCGGTAGTTGATGGTTTCCGGGTTGACGACTTCACCGAATGACCAGCTGCGGATGGTATCCGGATCCGCCACGGTGATGGCAACCTGGTCAAAGGTCCGGGGCTTGTCGCTCAGGCCGTGCATTTCCCTGATGGTGGGGGTGTCAGACATATATTGAAAGTTTAAAGGATGTTTGATGCCCGCCCCCGCGTTTTGCGGCACGGGGGCGGAATGCGGTGGATATTAGAATTTGAGGTCGGAGAAGTCGACGTCCGCCAGGCCGGCCATGTCGTCGCTGTCAAAGCCTTCCGTCATGCCGTCCACGGAAGTGAGATCCGTGCCGCCGAGTTGCAGGGAGGGTTGTTCATCCTTGCTGCCGGGGCGTACGTTCAGCCCCAGGGACTGCATTTCCTTCATCAGAACGTTGAAAGATTCCGGAGTTCCGGCTTCCAGGGTATTATCCCCCTTCACGATGGATTCGTAAATGCGGGTACGGCCCTGAACGTCGTCGGACTTGACGGTGAGAAGTTCCTGGAGGGTATAGGCGGCGCCATAGGCTTCCAGTGCCCACACTTCCATTTCCCCGAAACGCTGACCGCCGTATTGGGCCTTGCCGCCCAGAGGCTGCTGCGTGACCAGGCTGTACGGACCCACGGCGCGGGCGTGAATCTTGTCCGCCACCAGGTGGTTCAGTTTGAGCATGTAGGTCTGGCCTACCACCACCGGGTTATGGAAAGGTTCGCCGGTCAGGCCGTCATAAAGGGTACTCTTCCCTCCCACGGTGCCGTCCTTGCCGTCACCGATCCAGGTGAAACCGTCCACCTTCTTGGCTTCGGACATGTAATTCCAGATGGTTTCTTCACTGATCCCGTCGAACACAGGGGTAGCCACCTTGAAGCCAAGGGCCCTGGCAGCGATGCCGAGGTGGGCTTCAAGCACCTGCCCCACATTCATTCGGGAAGGCACGCCCAAGGGGTTCAGAACGATATCCACCGGAGTACCGTCCGCGAGGAAGGGCATATCCTGTTCCGGGACGATTTTGGCAACGACGCCTTTGTTGCCGTGGCGACCGGCCATCTTGTCACCCACGCCGAGCTTGCGCTTGGCGGCGATATATACTTTAACTTCCTTCAATCCGCCGGGTTCGGATTCGTCCCCGGATTCCATCTGATCCAGCCTGTGTTCCCGTTCGTCATCCAGTTCCGTAAAGCGGCCTTCAAACGAAGTGATGATTTCCAGAATCTTGTTGCGAATCGGGCTGGGTTCGATTTCGATGTGGTCGTGAACCAGGGCCAGTTTACGCAACAGGGTCTTGGTGATTTTCCTGTTGGCCGGGATGATGATTTCACCGGTCTGTTCATTGACGACGTCCAGCGGGATTTTTTCACCCAGAAGAATATCGGAGAGCTTCTTGGTCAACTGGTCAATGAGCTGCTCCTTCTTCTTTTTATGTTCGTCGTTGATTTTCTTGAACTGCTTTTTCTTTTCCGCGCTGTCTACGACGAGGTCGCCGCGGTGGTGGCCGGAGCCTGTGGAAGAAATGCGCACATCCATCACGATGCCGGTGCAGCCGGAGGGGACACGGAGTGAGGTATCTTTCACTTCTGCGGCCTTTTCACCGAAAATGGCGCGGAGGAGACGTTCTTCCGGAGCCAGTTCCGTTTCCGATTTGGGGGTGATTTTGCCGACGAGGATGTCGCCGGGCTTCACTTCCGCGCCGATGCGGATGACGCCGTCATGATCCAGGTTTTTCAGGGCTTCATCACCGGCGTTCGGGATATCACGGGTGATTTCTTCCGGACCCAGCTTGGTGTCACGGGCCTGAACTTCAAACTCGGAGATATGAATGGAAGTGAAGGTGTCTTCCTTCACGGTTTTTTCGGAGATGACAATAGCGTCTTCGAAGTTGTAACCGTTCCACGGCATATAGGCCACCAGAACATTGCGGCCGAGGGCCAGTTCGCCCTGATCCGTGTTCGGGCCGTCCGCCAGCACGTCGCCGGTTTTGATTTTGTCGCCGCGGCGCACGATCGGACGCTGGTTGATGCAGGTTCCGGCATTGGAACGCATGAACTTGCGCAGGGGATAGACGTAAACGCCATTGTCGCGGTCCGTGCGCACACTGTCGGGATCGGACAGGAATACTTCCGGACGCACGGGCAGTTCCCCGTCTTTCGTGGTGATAATGACTTCAGCCGTGGCGGAGGCCACGATGCCGTCCGCTTCCGCCAGAACGACGGAACGGGAGTCCCTGGCGCACTTTCCTTCGATGCCGGTTCCCACGTATGGAGATTCCGCTACCATCAGAGGCACTCCCTGGCGCTGCATGTTGGAGCCCATCAGGGCGCGGTTGGCGTCGTCATGTTCCAGGAAGGGGATAAGACCGGCGGCGATGGAAACGAGCTGCTTGGGAGAAACGTCCATGTAATGCACGTCTGCCGGATCCACTTCGATGAATTCGCCTTTTTCACGGGCGGTTACGCGGGAGGTCGTGAAGTTGCCCTGTTCGTCCAGCGGGTTATTGGCCTGGGCGATGAGATAGCCTTCTTCCTGATCGGCGGTGACGTATTCGATGGTATTGGTGACCCTGCCGTTTTCCACCTTGCGGTAAGGCGTTTCAATGAATCCGAATTCATTGATGCGGGCGTAGGTACACATGGAGTTGATCAGGCCGATGTTGGGACCTTCCGGCGTTTCAATGGGGCAAATGCGCCCGTAGTGGGAGGGGTGAACGTCCCGGACTTCGAATCCGGCCCGGTCACGGTTCAGGCCGCCGGGCCCCAGGGCGGAAAGACGGCGCTTGTGCGTCAATTCCGCGAGGGGGTTGATCTGGTCCATGAATTGGGAGAGCTGGGAGCGGCCGAAGAAGTCGCGCACGACGGCGCTGAGGGCCTTCGGATTGATGAGTTTGCTGGGCGTGACGCCTTCAATGTTCTGGTCAATGAGGGTCATGCGTTCCTTGACCAAGCGCTCGGTGCGGGCAAGGCCTACGCGGCATTGATTGGCCATGAGTTCGCCTACGGCACGTACGCGGCGGCTGCCCAGGTGGTCGATGTCGTCCACCATGCCTTCGCCCTTCTTGAGGCGCAGGAGGTATTTGAGGGCAGCCAGGAAATCTTCCGCCGTCATCAGGCGCTGGTCCAGGCTGGTGTCCAGACCGAGTTTCTGGTTGATTTTGTAGCGCCCCACGCGGGTGAGGTCGTATTTCTTGGGATCGTCAAAAAGCCTCTTAAGCAGGGTGCGTGCCTGAGCGGCAGTAGCGGGATCTCCGGGACGCAGGCGCTTGTAGATTTCCTTGAGGGCGGATTCTTCGTCGTGAGCGGGATCCTTCTTCAGGGTTTTGATCAGCACGTCGTCCTCGCTCTGGTCAATGACGTCGATTTTCTTGATGCCGAACTGGAGGAGCTGGCGAACCACACCCATATTGAGCTGTTCGAAAGCCTTGGCAAGAACCAGGTCCTTGTCCTTGATCGTGTCCACAGCCACAAGGTTGTGCAAATCTTCTTCCGTCATGTCTTCGCTCAGGGGAAGCGTGCGGATGTTGTAGAACTGGCTGACGATGTCACGGTCCGTTTTGAAGCCCAGGTAGCGCATAAACGTCGTCGCAAGGAATTTGCGGCGGCGGCGGCGGCGGTCAAGGTAAACGTAAAGCAGGTCGTTGGTGTCAAACTGGACCTCCAGCCAGGAGCCCCGGTCCGGGATGATGCGGAAGGAGTGGAGCAGTTTTCCGTTCAGATGCTGGGCGCTTTCAAAGCAAATGCCCGGGGAACGGTGCAGCTGGGACACAATGACGCGTTCGGCGCCGTTGATGACAAAGGTGCCGCGGTTGGTCATCATGGGGAGTTCTCCCATATAGACCGTTTCTTCCTTGGACTCGTTGTCGGATTTGAGCTTGAAGGTGACCTGAAGGGCGGCGCTGTAGGTTTCCCCCGCGCGGATGGCCTCGTAATCGCTCATCTTCGGCTGTTCAATGTCATAGGAGACGAAGTCGAGCTCAATGTTTTCGTCATAGCTCTTGATAGGAAAGATTTCCTTCAGAACGCCTTGTAACCCGATGTTTTTCCTGGCCGCGGCCGGCGTGTCCTGTTGTAGAAAATCGAAGTATGATTGAAGTTGAATCTCAATAAGGTTCGGAGGTTCGATGACTTCCTTGATATTCCCGAAGTAGAGTCGCTTTGACATGGGCTGCTGTGGCGGAGATGTTATGGTTTGCATCCTGAAAAACCCGGATGCCGGGTTGGGCGGTTCTTTCCCTGGGGGACGGAACCGACTGGAAGCGTTTTACGAAATAAAAGGCCTCTAGCCGGTCACGCGGGATGTGAAGACGAGGAAGCGCAACAGGAGAAAAACGGCTTTTCTCCTGTTGCGCGGGAAGTAAAAAGCTTACTTGACGTCTACCTTGGCGCCAGCTTCTTCCAGCTTGGCCTTGGCGGCGTTAGCTTCGTCCTTGGAGACAGCTTCCAGGATGACGGCGGGAGTGCCTTCAACCAGTTTCTTGGCGTCCACCAGGCCGAGGCCGGCCTTCACTTCGCGGACGGCTTTAATTACGGCGATCTTGTTGGCGCCGGCTTCCGTCAGGACGACGTTGAATTCGGTCTTTTCTTCTTCAGCTTCGGCAGGAGCGGCGGCAGCGCCGGCGGCAGCTACGGGAGCAGCGGCGGAAACGCCCCACTTTTCTTCCAGAAGCTTGACGAGGTCGGCAGCTTCCAGGATGGTAAGGGTGCCGAGTTCTTCAGCGATTTTGTTAATATCAGCCATTGTATTGTTTTCTAGTTTGGTTTCGAGTCGCGCCAAGAGCCAACTTGGCATTTCAGTTCTCCGGCCGGAGTTCCGACAAGGAACCTGTAGGAGAGTCGGGTCCGATTTTCACACATTTGGCTAGAGTGCAACCGGACCGTCCGGTCAAGGGGTTGGTATTAGGCGGCGGGTTCTTCGCTGCCGCCGTTTTCTTTGTCCACATATGCCTGAATAACTCGGGCAAGAGCGGAACCGGCCGCGTTGATAGTGCCAAGGAGTTTGGCAAGCAACTGGTCGCGGGGAGGCAGTTCGCCGATGGCGCGGATTTCGTCCGCGGAAAGAATGGCTCCATCCAGGATCGCCACCTTGTATTCGGCTTTCTTGGAAGCCTTGGCAAAGGTGTTGATGGCCTTGGCGGCGCCTGCTACGTCGGATGCGCCGGTCACGAAAGCGGTCTGGCCGACGAGGTGTTCCCCAATGTCGGGAAGGCCGGCATCCGTCAGAGCCGTGCGCATGAAGTTGTTCTTGGCTACGTGGCACTGAGCGCCGCAGGCGGCCAGGGCGGAACGCAGATTGGTGAACTCAGGCACGGTGATCGAGGTGTAGTCCACGACGATCAGGAACGGGGAGGCGTTGACGCGAGCGGTCAGGTCGTCAATGATGATACGCTTGTCAGGATTCATGGTGTGCTAAATCGGTTCGGGTTACAGTTTGGCGATGGAAGCAGTGTCAACCGGCAGACCGGGGCACATGGCGCATGAAACGGTGACAGATTCGATGTAGGCGCCCTTGGCGGAAGCCGGGCGGGCCTTGACGACGGAATCAATCAGGGCAGCGATGTTTTCGGCGATGCTTTCGTTGGAGAAAGACAGCTTGCCTACAGCAGCGGAGATATTGGCGTTCTTGTCAACCTTGTAGTCAACGCGGCCGGCCTTCACTTCCTTCACAGCCTTGGCCGTATCGTCCGTGACGGTACCGGTTTTCGGGTTGGGCATCAGGCCGCGCGGACCCAGTACACGGGCAACCTTGCGAACCTCCGTCATGGCGTCGGGGGTGGCAATGGCCGTATCAAAGTCAACAAATCCTCCCTGGACTTTCTTGATGAGATCTTCAAACCCCACGAATTCGGCTCCGGCTTCCTGGGCGGCCTTGGCGGCATCGCCCTGAGCGAAGACGAGGACGCGGACGTTTTTACCCGTGCCGTTAGGCAGGGAAACGCTGCCGCGAACCATCTGGTCGGATTTGCGGGGGTCCACAGTCAGGTGGAAGGAGACGGTAACGGTCGGGTCGAATTTCGGTGCCGGGAAGGATTTCATGGTTTCCACGGCTTCCGTGATGCTGTAGTTCTTGTTAGGGGTAACAAGCTTGGCTGCTTCTTGATATCGCTTGCTGCGTTTGGTAGACATGTGTGTATTTGGCAGTGCGTTCGGACTGGTTTAATCCTCCTGCGGTGAGTGTTACATACCTTCAACTTCAATGCCCATCTGGCGAGCCTGGCCGGCAAGAATGCGGGCGGCGCGTTCAGGGTCTTTCGTGTTGAGGTCAGGGAGTTTGGTGTTGACAACTTCCATCAGCTTGGCCTTGGAAAGAGTGGCGACTTTCTTTTTGTTCGGTTCGCCGGAGCCGGAGGCGATGCCTGCGGCTTTCTTGAGAAGCACGCTGCCCGGGGGCTGCTTGGTGATGAAAGAAAATGACTTGTCCTTGTAAACCGTGATGACGGTCGGCAGGAGATCGCCGGCCTGCTTTTGCGTGGCGGCGTTGAACTCCTTGCAGAATGCCATGATGTTTACACCGGCCTGACCAAGTGCCGGACCCACGGGCGGGGAGGGGTTAGCGGCTCCGGCATTGATCTGGAGCTTGATGATTTTGGTTATTTCTTTTGCCATGGTTTTGCTTTGTTAGCGGAGAAAATAAACGGGAAGGGGGGCTGATGGGGGGAGACGCAAAGAAGATTCAGGCTTTTTCCACCTGCCAGTATTCCAGGTCCACAGGCGTGGCACGGCCAAAAATGGAGACGCTGACACGCAGCTTGCCCTTTTCCGGGTCGATTTCTTCGATGGTGCCTTCCTGGCTCTGGAACGGGCCTTCGCACACGCGCACAGGGTCGCCGACGGCGAATTCCACCTTGGGACGGGCGGCGACGGCTTCCGCATCCAACAGGGGCAGAAGGTCTTCCACCTCGCGCTTGCGCATGGGGAGGGGGGCGTTGCGGGAGCCGGCAATGCTGATGACACCGTCAATTTGCTGGATAAAGTACCAAAGGTCCTTGTTCAGGGTGCCGTCCGCTTCCAGCAGGTACATGTTGGCATAAACATACCCGGGAAAGAGTTTGCTGTGACGTTCCGTTTTTTTGCCGTTGCGCACTTCGGAAATAAGTTCCGTGGGGACTTCCACCCGGTAAATGAAGTCGGAAAGCTCGGCGTCCTTCGCCTTGCGGATGATGCGGTCACGAACGCTGTTTTCCTGTCCGGAGAGGACGTGAAGGACATACCATTGTTCGTGAGGCTCTGGGGTACTGGGCATGATCGGAGAAAGAAGTGGGGAGAGTAAAACTAGATTGCCAACTGGATGAGATAGTTGACCACGCTGTGAAGAAAGATGTCGAACGATGCAACAAACGCGCCAAGGAATACCATGGCAATCAGTACGACGAGAGTGGAACCCCAGAGTTCGCGGAATTTTTTGAAACCTTTCACCTTGGGGTCGCTTTCCCAGGGCCAGGTCGTCTTCTTAAGTTCGCCCTTAACTTCGGCGATGAATTGAGAAATCTTGCGAAACATGCTTCAAGGTGGGGTGGTGTATTTGGAAAGAAGTGGCAGGTCAGGAGGGACTCGAACCCCCAACTTTTGGTTTTGGAGACCAACGCTCTACCAATTGAACTACTGACCTGTTGGAGTCTCTTCTTTCGTGGGAAATGAGGGGGCCTGCGGGGAGGCCCCCTCATTAAACCTGATGTAGATTCCTCTACAAGTTCCTGAGGAACTTAGTCAAGGATTTCGCTGATACGACCAGCACCCACGGTGCGGCCGCCTTCGCGGATAGCGAATCGCATGGCTTTTTCCATGGCGATCGGAGTGATGAGCTGGACTTCCAGGTTGACGTTGTCGCCGGGCATCACCATTTCCACGCCTTCGGGAAGGGTGCAGCAACCGGTCACGTCCGTTGTACGGAAGTAGAACTGCGGGCGGTAGTTGTTGAAGAACGGAGTGTGACGGCCGCCTTCTTCCTTGGTCAGGACGTAAACCTGGCCCATGAAGTGCGTGTGCGGATGAATCGTGCCGGGCTTGGCCAGAACCTGACCACGCTCGATCTCGTTGCGCTGAATGCCGCGCA
>ERZ780195.2233-NODE-2233-length-13633-cov-2.804537_pt1 | contig 13633 bp, 16 predicted proteins | sample MGYA00511017_ERZ780195 | MGnify/ENA primary metagenome ERZ780195 (study PRJEB29588, sample SAMEA2159974) | human gut metagenome | biome: human gut; feature: human-associated habitat; material: faeces | place: Denmark | collected 2008/2010 ...
CCATATTGGCAGTTTACACTATGGGCGACGGCCCGAGTGAATATCGCAATTTGCGGTTATGCCTTTTGCTTGAAAACCTTGATTTCATAGGCTTTTGGGCCCTTCTATTGTCTATTGCCTGCAGGAAGAGCAATAGCCTGCCGCCGAGCTGACCCTTAAAGAAGACGAATGGCAACGGGCTATTTTTTGTTTCTCTCGCTATCGTTTATAAACCGTTTCCCCACTTGTTTAGTTTTTCCTGGTAGGCTTAACGTTTACATCTGGGCGGATAGTGCCGTCAATTTCGCCGTGCTCCTGCTCAAAGGCTTTGATGTTTTCCCGAATCAGCACCAAAATATGACTGTTGACGGAACGCCCCTCATAGTCAGCCACAAAGCCCAGCTTCTTCAGCATTTCTTCCTCTATGCGAATAGACACACTCTTAATCGCCATAAAATCACCTCAATAGATATATTGTGTGTTTATTTTATGGCTACTATGGGGTAAAATGTTTTAAATAGATATACTATATATCTATAATGAATTTGCTATGTGTCTGGGGTATTAAAAGGTGAAAGTAGCTATTGTGGGTTCTAGAGGATTGAAGGTTTTAAATCTGAGAAAATATCTGCCGGACGGTATGACTGAAATTGTATCAGGAGGTGCAAAAAGAATCGATACTTGCGCAAAAGAGTACGCAACCTCTAACGGCATCAAGCTGACAGAATATTTACCCGAATATGAAAAGTACGGAAGATCCGCTCCGTTGAAACGCAACATCACCATCATAGAGTATGCCGATCTGGTGTTGGCTTTTTGGGATGGGGCCTCCTATGGAACAAAGTTTGTGATTGACAATTGTAAAAGCCGCGGTATTCCCGTCAAAGTATTTATATCTACCGGTCGTAATTGACCATATAATTTTAGGCAATTTACATATATGGTAAAATGTATCAATTCTACTCTTTTCCGTTTGACACTGCTGTTTGTTAGAGAGAATTGTACTCACTAAAAAAATGGGGCATTATATAGGCCAAACAATGAAATGCGGATGGCGATATTCTACAAAGGAACAATGCTTGCTGTTCGGAGGAGTTCAAAGGGTTGCAAGCGGATAGTGAGAAGTTTGGAATCGACGTCGAGTACTAAAAATATGTCTCTTGTCCTAGATCTTCTCTAATATGGAGGATGAGTCAGCTACTTACCTTCTGCAAGACAAAAAATATAGCTCCAAAAATACGCGATATCCTTTTTTCACAAACTCATTAAAAGAGGGCCTTTACATTGAAAAGTTCAGCGCGTCAAGGAGAGAATTATCACTATGGCTGAGATAAACTGGAGCTTTGGGGATCGATAAACCGGTAAAGAAAATCCTTGGCCTCCTGTGCATAATCAATGTGGATGCGAGGCGTGGCCAAAACATCTATAGGGGCGGCTTTAGGATCGGCAAGCACCAAGACTTTGGTGGGTGCTCCCTCCTGCAAGGCACAGAGGTCTTCTCCATAAAAACTTCTATCAATGCCCAGATGCCGACAGAGCTTACCTGGGCCTGCCAGTAGCTTTTGCTGTGCTTTAGGCGTAAGAGGGGATTTCGCCTTGCGGCGGGCAGTCATTTGGGAAAGGCCAAATACTGGCTCAGCTGCCCGAATGAGTATGGCGTGGGGGATCTCTGGCCCAGCTGCCACAATATTAAAACAATAGTACATGCCGTAGATCAGATATACATAGACTTTACCACCTATACCATACATCACTTTACAGCGGCCATTGGGGTCTCCCTTCCAGGAATGGGCGGCTTTATCCGCTTTGCCCAAATATGCCTCTGTCTCTACTATGCGGCAGAGTGTATAATCTGGAAGACCAATGACCTCTACAATGCGGTTTTGTTCATCCAAGCGAATCTGCTGAGTGGAGACAGGCGCGGAAAACACCGCTAAATAAGTGCCCACTAAATTGTGAGCACAACATAGCGTGTCCTGTAAATAAAAATTTCGGTCTAAAACCTGCTTTCCGAGCAATGTCTCTGCCATATCTGCTGCTTCCGCTTTTTAGTGTATCGTGGCATATAGGTTGATATCCCAAGCGGGCAGGGAAGGGTGTTTTCTCATATAGATTTTATATTGTGGGCAAATACTCTTGATATAAATGGGCAGCTCATACAGGTCTCTAGAGCGATGGTATGCGGACACAATGAGCTTGGGGCGGCAATTGACTAGTGTATGTTTAGCGCCTTCTAGTGCCTTTTTTTCTACCCCTTCTACATCCAACTTAATTAATGTAACTGGATCTTCGCCGATGATATTATCGATGGTATTCACCTGAATCTCCACATTTCCATTTTGATTGATACAGGAATTCCTCCCAGCAGCGCTGCAAAAGGAAATTTCACATTGCTTATTATACACCCCGATATTGAGCAAATTGATATCTTGGGCGACCAATTCTCCAATATTGTTGCAAAGCTTTTGATAATTTTTGATATCCGGCTCTAGCGCGATAATCTCCCGATAATTATTGTCTGTCTGGCGGAGGAACTCAAAGATCGTGTCGGCATCATAAGCGCCGGCATCTAAATAACTTTCGTTAGCTGTCAACTTTAAGATATTGTCAAATGCCTCTTTTTTGTCCGTTTCGCAGTCCAACAAGTACTGGATTTTTCCGCTGATTTTATAGTTGACGATGTTTTCGTAAACTTTTCGGGATTGGCTGTCTGCCAACATGTGATACGCCTTTTCCATCTCCGCGCTGTTATCCCTGACAAACTCCAGGTCAAAAATATGATGCCCAAAAAGGGGCACATCAGGGGCGTACAGTTCATGGGCACGATTGAGCTCCTTGATGTGCTCGATCACAGAGGGAATGGAAGAGCCAAAGCCTAATACGATGATAAAGTCGTCAAACTGTTTTTTGATCTCGTCATATGTCAATACAGAATAGCCATGAAAACTCTGCCCCCGTACGAAGTCGTCGCTGGCAAATACTCCGGCAATGGATATGCCATACTCAGAAAATACATCGAGAATTTTATCGGCACCATTGCCGGTACCATAGAGAACGATAGGTTTTTTTGCAGCTGACAATTGCTTCCATACGCTGGTATACTCTTGAATAAAACTTAGCATAATTATCACCTAATCTGTTTTGATAAAATATATAGTAGCATATTTTATGTGTCAGATAAAGACATGAATCGCAAAAAAAAATTGCAAAAACTGCCATTTTTTTATTGTTTTCTGGCGAAAATCGGCAAAAAAGCAGAAAATAAGCAAAGTAAAAAGGCCAGTGGAACAATTCCACTGGCCTTACTAAGCGTTATAGATTGGATTAATACATCCCTGGCATTCCGCCTGGTGCGCCGCCCATAGCAGGAGCTGCCTCTTCCTTTGGAATATCGGTAACGATGCTCTCTGTGGTGAGGAGCAGAGCGGATACGCTGCCACAGATGCTGCATTTTGCAGTGCAGAACGAGTAACCTTGGTAGGATCGATAATACCTTCTGCAATCATATCCACATATTCGCCGCTAGCTGCATTGAAGCCATAAGTGAGGCTGGTGTTCTCTTTGATCTTCTCCACAATGACGCTTCCCTCTAAACCTGCATTTGCGCAAATCTGACGCAGAGGTTCTTCCAGAGAGCGGAGGATGATCTTCACGCCTGTCTTCACATCGCCTGTAGTTTCCTCTAAGAGTTTAGCAACTGCTGTAGCAGCTCTTAATAGTGCTGTGCCACCGCCAGGAACGATACCCTCTTCTACAGCTGCTCTAGTAGCTGCTAGAGCATCTTCGATGCGCAGCTTGGTCTCTTTCATCTCTGTCTCGGTAGCTGCACCTACTTGGATGACTGCTACGCCACCTGCCAATTTCGCAAGGCGTTCTTGCAGTTTTTCTCTATCGTAATCGGAGGTCGTCTCATCGATTTGCTTTCTGATGGAGGAGATCCGGTCTTTGATATCCTGAGGATTGCCTAGGCCTTCTACGATGACGGTGTTTTCCTTGTCAACTTTGACCTGACGAGCTTTACCCAGCATATCCATGGTAGCCTCTTTAAGCTCTAAACCAACTTCTTCGGAAATCACAGTACCACCGGTTAGAGTGGCGATATCCTGCAACATAGCCTTTCTTCTGTCGCCAAAACCAGGTGCTTTGACAGCTACACAGTTGAATGTGCCTCTCAGTTTGTTGACAACCAAGGTTGCCAGCGCTTCGCCTTCGATATCCTCGGCGATAATCAGGAGCTTTTTGCCCTGTTGCACGATCTGCTCTAAGATGGGCAGGATTTCCTGGATGTTGGAGATCTTCTTGTCTGTGATCAGGATCACTGGATCGTCCAGTACAGCTTCCATTTTGTCAGTGTCAGTAACCATGTAAGCGGAGGTATAACCCCTATCGAATTGCATACCTTCTACTACGTTCAGGTCAGTAACCATGGTCTTGGACTCTTCCACAGTAATAACACCGTCGTTCCCCACTTTTTCCATTGCCTCTGCAATCAGTTTGCCGATCTCTTCGTCTCCAGCGGAGATGGAGGCAACCTGTGCGATGGCTTTAGAATCTTCTACAGGTTTGCTTAGTTCCTGAAGAGAACCTACTGCAGCTTGAACGGCCTTCATGATGCCTTTCTTCACTGCCATGGGGTTTGCGCCAGCGGCCACGTTTTTCAGACCTTCCCGAATGATGGCCTGAGCCAAGATAGTAGCGGTTGTGGTACCATCACCAGCTACGTCGTTGGTTTTGGTCGCTACTTCTTTTACTAGCTGAGCGCCCATATTTTCAAATGGATCTTCCAACTCAATCTCTTTTGCGATGGTAACACCGTCGTTGGTGATGAGTGGAGAACCGAATTTTTTATCTAAAACTACGTTTCTTCCCTTTGGTCCCAATGTAACTTTTACAGTATCTGCAAGTTGATTGACGCCGCTCTCTAAAGATCTTCTAGCGTCTTCTGCAAACTTCAATTGTTTTGCCATAACAAATATTCCTCCCTAAATTACTCTACTACCGCAAGAATGTCGCTCTGACGGACGATGATGAGCTCTTCTCCGTCGATTTTCACTTCTGTGCCTGCGTATTTTGAATAGATTACTTGATCGCCCACTTTGACGTTCATGGTGACTTCTTTTCCATCTACCATTCCACCAGGACCTACAGCCAGTACCTTTGCCAGCTGTGGTTTTTCCTTTGCGCTGCCGGGCAATACGATGCCGCTTTTGGTGGTCTCTTCCATTTCTACTGATTTGATTACGACTCTGTCGCCCAATGGCTTAACTGTCATGAATAACAACCTCCTTATAGAAACTTCATTTAATTTCGATCGATTTGTTAGCACTCTCTAATGGTGAGTGCTAACATAACTATATAATATAAATAGGGAGGCAAAAGTGCAAATAGGAAAATAACTTAAATTTTACATTATACTTAAATAAATCAAAATTATCTAGTTTATGCTATCTATTTTTAGCTTTTTCTTCTATTTACATTAAATTTTATAAATTGTATTTAAATTCGCGAGAAATATGATATAATATTAAAAATATCAAAATCAATGAGTGAATTTCAGACATTTAACATCTTGCAGTACGTTGGAGGAACAAAAAATGGATAAATGGGACAAGCGTTTTATGGAGCTCACCTTTCAAATTGCTCAGTGGTCGAGTTGTTACAAATCCAATCGTAGCATTGGAGCGATTATCGTAAAGAATAAGCGGATTTTAACCACCGGATATAATGGCGCGCCCAGCGGACTTCCCAGCTGCAAAGAGAGGGGAGAATGCCTAAGAGTCAAGCTGGGAATTGAGTCTGGCACCAAGCAGGAACTGTGCTATGCTATCCATGCGGAGCAAAATGCCATCATCCAAGCGGCAAAGCTGGGGGTCTCCATTGAGGGCGCTACCCTATACTGCACCAATTTCCCATGTGCTATTTGCGCCAAGATGATGATCAATGCGGGAATTAAAAGGCTGATCTATAAATACGATTATCCAGATGAATTCTCCAAAGAGCTGCTGAGCATGTCTGACATGGAGGTAGTAAAATACGAGGAATAGGCAAACCTTTGGGTGTTTTATAGAATAGAGCAAAGATTTTGCCGGCGGGGCATGTCATATATGGAGCTTTGTCCACATATGTATAGGTATAACAATATCGGTTACCTATAAGGAGGAGCAAAATGAGACAGTCCCGAAGTCCATATACCAAAGAAAGCTACAACAAAAAATCCAATAAGCCTAAGATATTTGCTGTCATCGTCGTGTTAGGCATATTGGTGTATATTTTAAGCTCTGGTACAGTGGGGAAGTTCATCAGTGACCAAATTATCACCCCAGTGGCGAACTTCTTCACGGGGGAAGAAAGTGAGCAGCCCCGAGCAGAGGAGAGCCCATCGCCCAGCCCATCTGCTACGGAATCAGAAAAAGAGGGACAGGCGGACAGTCAAAATGTGGTATCGAAAACCATTGAGCTCCCTCAAAATGCCTATTTTGCGCTGCAAATGGGAGTTTTTAATAATGAACAAAATGCCCAAGACGCTGCAGAACAATTAAGGCAACAGGGTGGAGCAGGGTATATCTTGGAAGACGGTGGGCAGTACCGAGTGCTCATGAGTGCGTACCATACCCAGGAAGAAGCCCAGACGGTAAAGGAGAGACTGCAAAGTGAGGGGATGGATACCTCTATTTACGAGTTCACCTCAGCGGCGACTAGTTTTAACGTCAAAGGAGCAGAGACCTATGTAGTCATTATAGAAGAGGTCTTTGGATCTTTGCCCACGTTGATCCAAGAGGTCTATGATCTTTCCATTGCGTTAGATCAAGGGCAAATGGATTTGGAGGCGGCAAATGAGAGCCTCAATACATTGATTACTAGCATAAATGAGCAAAACGAACAGTTGAGTACGATAGGAAGTAATAGTGATAACGAAGTGGTAGCGAGCCTCTTGGGAGCGGTAAGTAGTACAAAACAATTGCTGGATACTGCTGCGAAGGCGACTACAGTGGCTGAAATGTCTACGCAGCTCAAGTATATTCAGATTCAGTTGATCGATCAGTATCTTGGGGTAATAGGGCAAATTGAATGATGAAGTTCGATGAACTTTTAATAAAGAAATAGCGTTTTTATAAAGGAGGCGATATGTAGTGAAAGTAAGTGAGGTGGCGGCTTTTCTGGAGGCGGACGTGTTTTGCGGAAAAGAACATTTAGATATGGATGTGTACTGCGCTTGCGGTGCAGACTTAATGAGCGATGTATTGGCTTTTGTCAAGCACGATGCCATTTTGCTGACAGGGCTGGTGAATCCCCATGTGATTCGCACGGCGGATATGATGGATATTAAAGTCGTGGTCTTTGTCCGTGGAAAAATTCCCACAGACGATGTGTTAGAAATTGCAAAAGAAAAAGAGATTGTGATCCTATCCACAGGCATGACGATGTTTACAGCTTGTGGAACTCTCTTTAAAGAAGGCCTGATCGGAGGTTGGAAAGAAGAGGGTTAATGAATTGTGAGGACCTTGATTTTTGATGGAGAGAATATTGTGTATAAAGAGATATTTAAGGTAAAAGGCGGGGACTTTGCAGCTGCTGGAGAGGTTTCCGGAAAGATCAAGCAGATTTTGAAAAAACTGGGCATCGATGCGGCACTAATCAGGAGGATTGCCATTGTCTCCTATGAAGCAGAGCTCAATATGGTAATTCATAGCTTTGGGGGCGAAATGCGCCTCTATTTAGAAGAAGACCAAATCAGGATTGTCTGTGAAGATACAGGTCCTGGAATACCGGACATTCAACTGGCTATGAAAGAAGGATACTCTACGGCGCCAGATAGCGTACGAATGATGGGGTTTGGTGCGGGCATGGGCCTGCCCAATATGAATAAAAACAGCGACGAACTGAAAATCACGTCTGACTCTAATGGAACGGTGATTGACATGATTTTTCATTTATAATACTATTTTTTATCAAACAACGTGAAAAAATAGACAAAATTTATATGGAAAAATAAGGCTAATGGAGGTGACTGGATGTGAAGAAGGAGTATTTCCATTCTGTGCGTCTGGATAAGGATAAATGTATGGGATGTACGAACTGTATCAAACGCTGTCCTACAGATGCGATACGGGTTCAAAATGGCAAGGCAAAGATCATCGATGAGAGGTGTATCGACTGCGGGGAGTGCATTCGGGTTTGCCCATATCATGCAAAAATTGCCTATACAGATACCTTAAGCCTTTTGAACAACTATAAATATAAAATAGCACTGCCCGCACCGGCTATTTATGGGCAGTTTAAAAAGGTCTCTACCCCTAGCCAGGTATATGAGGGGCTGAAAATGCTGGGATTTGACGAAGTATTTGACGTGGCCAAAGGAGCGGATATCGCCGCTGCGTCCATCGCTCAAAAGATAGGGAAAGCAGAAAAAAAACCGTTGATCTCTTCGGCTTGCCCTGCGATTCTGCGCCTCATTCAAGTGCGTTTCCCAGAGCTCATAGACAACATCGTGGATACGCAGTCCCCTATGGAGATTGCGGCGATGGTTTCTAAACAGCAGTTTGCCAAGAAGATGGGCGTAGATATCGGAGAGATTGGAGCGTTTTTTATTACCCCATGTCCAGCTAAGATGACCAGTGTAAAGGCACCAATGAGCATGGAAAAGAGCAATGTAGATGGCGCCATCTCCATTTTAGATATCTACGGCATTTTGGCTAGTCAATTTAAAAATATTGAAAAAGAGGAAGAAGAGGAAGAACCCCCTTCTGCTCTGGGCATTGGATGGGCTACTTCTGGCGGAGAAGCGAAGGCTGTGGGCGTAATCAATTGTCTAGCGGTGGATGGCATCCACAACGTAATTAAGGCGATTGAAGAAATCGAAAATGGTAAATTGAGCGATTTGGACTTTTTCGAGGGGCTAGCCTGTACAGGTGGCTGCGTAGGAGGCCCGCTAGTGTTTGAAAACAGTTTTGTGGCCAAGAACAAACTGCGCACGCTAGTGGATTCCATTGGAACCAAAGTGTTTAATGAGAAGTTTGTGAAAGAATACGCCGACCAGAAAGTGGACTTTAGAAAGAAGATAGAGCCTAGGGAAGTCATGAAGCTGGATAAGGACTTTAGAAAAGCCATGATGATGATGCAGCAGATAGAGGAGCTTACCAAACGCCTGCCAGGGTTGGACTGCGGCTCTTGTGGGTCGCCTAGCTGTAGAGCGCTGGCAGAGGATATCGTGAGAGGCCATGCAAACGAGATGGACTGTATCTTTATTCTAAAGGAAAAGGTGAGATATTTAGCCGAGGAAATGGTAGGGCTTGCTAGTAAAGATATTTCAAATAAAGAGGAGTGACAAAATGGTAACAGTAAAACAGTTAAAAGAAGAATTGGGGATGAAAATGCTCACCTCCTGCGACGATGGTAAAGAGATTGCTAAAGGGTACATTTGCGACCTGCTCAGTTGGGTCATGGCAAAAGGACAGGAAAAGATGGCGTGGATTACCGTGCAAACGCATCTGAACGTGATAGCCGTAGCGTGTCTGCACGATTTTGCCTGTGTGATCATCCCAGAGAACATTGAAGTGCCTCAAGAGAGCATCGAAAAGGCCAATGAAGAGGGAATTTGTGTGCTCTCCAGCGAAAAGGACGCCTATGAAATCGCCATAGGTATGGCTAAATTGGGGATTGAGGCGTAGAATTTGAAATACTATTACGATCTACATATGCACTCGTGCCTGTCTCCCTGTGGGGATGATGACATGACGCCCAATAATATCGTGAATATGGCCAAACTCAAAGGGCTGGATATCATTTCGGTTACAGACCACAATGCCACTTATAACTTACCTGCGGTGATGAAGGTGGCGCAAGAGGTGGGGATATTTGTGGTGCCGGGAATTGAGGTGAATACCGCAGAAGAAGTGCACATGCTGGTGTACTTTAGCAGTCTAGATAGGGCAGAGGAGTTTGGGCAAAAAATCTATGAGGCGCTGGCAGATGTACCCAACAACGAGGAGTTCTTTGGCAAACAGCAGGTGATGGACGAAAACGATGAAGAGCTCTGGCGGCCGGAAAAATTGCTCATTGGCGCTTGCAATCTGACCATCGATGAGGTGGTACGGGAATCAAAGGAGCTTGAAGGGTTTTGTGTGCCCGCCCATGTGAATAAAGGGGCAAATTCCATGCTGGCCAACTTGGGCTTTATGCCACCCCATCTGCATTTCCCCAGTGTAGAAGTGTGGAAAAACGGTTCTCTTATGGGGATTGACTTGGAACACACTAGGCTGCTCTATTCCTCCGATGCGCATAACTTATTTGATATGAATGAGAGGGAAAACTATTTAAATTTGGAAAAATTAGATTATGAGCATTTTTTTCAAAAATTGTGCACTTTTTAACAAGAATAAACAAAAATTGAAAAATTGAGTTATTTTTTTCTACAATTTCTGTAAACTATCCTACTTTTTATATAATTTACTTGTGTTTCCGCATAGTTAATGTATAATGTATTGTGGTGGTGTACGATAACTCTTATTATGTCTTTCACTGTAGTGATAAGGGAAAAAAGAGAGCTGGCATGACTGCAAGGAAGCTAGGAAGAGAGTCATGTGGGTATTTGAAAACTGCAAAAAAATTGAAAAAAACCATAAAAACTATGTAAAGAGAAGATTTGCCAAGAGGCAAAAAAATTTTGGATGGGATTGTTAACTTATTAACATTTAAGATACATTGCACATATTTAAGGAGGTATTCTAACATGTCAAACCAAGCAGATATGGCAAAGTACGACGAGCTGAAAGCGTACATTGAGGAGATGAAGCAGAAGCCCGGTCCACTGATGCCTATTATGCAAAAAGCGCAGGATATTTTCGGGGCACTTCCCATGGAAGTCCAAGAATTTATCGCGGAAAACATGGATATTCCGGTAAGTGATATCTATGGAGTAGCAACATTCTATTCTCAATTTGCTCTGGAGATGAAGGGCAAATACATTATCGGCGTATGCATGGGAACAGCGTGCTATGTGAAAAACGCACAGCAAGTATTGGATAGCCTGATCAAAGAGCTAGGTATAAACCCAGGGCAGACCACCAAAGATGGACTGTTTACTTTGGAAGCTACCAGATGTTTGGGATGTTGTGGCTTGGCACCGGTTATTATGGTCAATGACCAGGTATTTGGCCGCTTAAAGGGAAGCGATATTCCTGGGATCATTGCACAGTTTAGACAATAAGAAAAGTAGGGGCGAAAGACCATGCAGGAGATATCGCTGCACATTATGGATTTAATGCAAAATTCAATTACCGCAGGCGCTACCTTGATCACCCTCAGTGTGGAGGCGGATGAAAAGGAAGACACCTTATCCATCATCTTAGAGGATAATGGCAAGGGGATGGACAGCGAAATGCTCAGTAGAGTTACTAGCCCATTTACTACCACCAGAACTACCAGAAAGGTGGGTCTGGGAATTCCCCTGTTTAAGGCAGGATGTGAACAGACTGGCGGATACTTTGAAATCAGTTCAACCAAAGGCGTAGGGACAAAACTCAAGGGCGTGTATGTCCTTTCCAATGTGGATCGCCCTCCTCTTGGACAGATAGCCTCTACACTGCATACGCTGATCATATGCAATCCACAGATCGATTTTGCCTTTTTAGTGAGGCGAAATGAGGATGTGTTTGAATTGGATACGAGGCAGGTTCGGCAGATTTTGGGAGATGAGGTGCCTTTGGATGCGCCGGATGTTTCAAGCTGGTTGCTGGAAAACTTAAGCGAGGGAATACAAGAAATTTTTGGAGGCGTAAATATATGAAGTCACTAAAAGAATTAGAAGAAATCAGAAATAGAGCCTTAGGGCAAGTGGATATTCGGAAGAAAGAGAATAGCAAACGCGTTGTAGTGGGAATGGCAACCTGCGGCATCGCTGCTGGCGCAAGACCAGTTCTGGCTGCCTTTGTAGAAGAAGTGGCCAAAAGAGGCTTAAGCGACATCACCGTTTCTCAGACTGGCTGCATTGGCGTATGCAAACTAGAGCCTATTGCAGAAGTATTTGAGCCTGGAAAAGAGAAGGTCACTTACGTACACCTGGATGCAGATAAAGCCAAGAGAATTGTGGCAGAACATCTGGTAAATGGCAATGTGGTTACCGAGTACACAATCGGCTACTACGAGAAAAACGCTTAATCGGCTAAGATAGCGGAAAAACGAGGGAGGTTACTTTAGTATGGAATTTTACCGTTCTCACGTACTTGTTTGTGGAGGTACGGGCTGCACATCATCCGGCTCACTGGCAATCATAGACAAGTTTCATGAAGAATTAAATAAACAGGGCTTAGATAAAGAAGTACAGGTGGTTCGCACAGGTTGTTTTGGACTTTGTGAGGCGGGCCCCATCATCATCGTATACCCAGAGGGTGCATTCTACAGCAGAGTTAAAGTAGATGACGTGGCGGAGATCGTAGAAGAACACCTGCTCAAGGGAAGAATCGTGGAGAGATTGCTCCACAAAGAGGAGAAGACAGACGAGGTCGTAACCACATTAAACGAGACAGAGTTCTACAAAAAGCAAAACCGTGTGGCTCTGAGAAACTGTGGTGTCATTGACCCAGAAAAAATTGACGAGTACATCGCTTTAGACGGCTATAGAGCACTGGGCAAGTGCCTTACCGAGTACACTCCAGAGCAAGTGATAGACATCATCGCCAAATCCGGCCTGAGAGGTAGAGGCGGCGGCGGATTCCCCACAGCTACTAAGTGGAAGTTCGGTGCAGCCGCTAAAAACGATCAAAAATACATCATCTGTAATGCAGACGAAGGCGACCCAGGCGCGTTCATGGATCGTTCGGTACTGGAGGGCGACCCACACAGCGTGATCGAGGCTATGGCTATTGCCGCTTATGCCATCGGCGCAAACATGGGTTATGTATACGTCCGTGCAGAATACCCCATCGCGGTAAAACGTCTGCAAATCGCCATTGATCAGGCAAGAGATTATGGCCTGCTGGGCGAGGATATCTTTGGCACAGGCTTTAACTTCGATATGGAAATCCGCCTTGGCGCTGGCGCATTCGTGTGCGGCGAAGAGACAGCTCTGATGGAATCCATCGAAGGCAAGCGCGGCGAGCCTCGGCCTAAGCCACCGTTCCCTGCAAACAAGGGTCTGTTTGGCAAACCCACCGTGGTAAACAACGTGGAGACCTTCGCCAATATCCCTGTGATCATCCTCAAAGGGCCAGAGTGGTTCTCCTCCATGGGAACAGAAAAATCCTCCGGAACCAAGGTATTTGCACTGGGCGGCAAGATCAACAACACCGGTCTGGTGGAAGTCCCCATGGGCACCAAGCTCCGCGACATCAAAACCGGTCGCGTAGTTGACTACACCTTCAACGCTGGTACCAAGTTCGACTCCGTTCGTCTTGAAACCAAGAAGATGCAGTTCCTCTACAGCGATGGCACTGATTTCAACTTCATGGATATGTCTTCCTTCGAGCAGCTGTCTATTCCTGCTGAAACCGTAGGTTCTGCAGCAAACTGGCTGAAGGAAAACGACGAGGCAACCCTCATGTACGCTGGCGACGAACTCATCAGCATCGAGCCTCCTATGTTCGTTGAGCTTGAGGTTACCGAAACCGAGCCCGGCTTCAAGGGCGACACCGCTACCAACACCACCAAGCCTGCAACG
>ERZ780195.2234-NODE-2234-length-13630-cov-3.165304_pt1 | contig 13630 bp, 14 predicted proteins | sample MGYA00511017_ERZ780195 | MGnify/ENA primary metagenome ERZ780195 (study PRJEB29588, sample SAMEA2159974) | human gut metagenome | biome: human gut; feature: human-associated habitat; material: faeces | place: Denmark | collected 2008/2010 ...
TATCACCATCGACCCCGAGGCAGTCGATCCGGATGATGTCGAAATGCTGCAGGATATGATCGTCGCGGCGGTCAACGAGGCCATGCGCAAGGCTGAGGCTGACCAGTCTGCGAACATGGCCAAGCTGACGGGCGGCCTGAATTTAGGCGGCCTGTTCTAATGCGCGCGTTCCCCGCCGCACTCGAGCGGCTGACCGAACAATTTGCGCGTCTGCCCGGCATCGGTATGAAGTCGGCGCAGCGTCTGGCATTTTATGTGTTGTCGCTGCCGAAGGACGAGGCGCAGAGCTTTGCACAGGCCATTCTGGACGCGAAGGACAGCGTTCGCCTCTGCCCAGTCTGCCAGAACCTGACCGATCAGGAACTGTGTGCGATCTGCGCTGACCCCGAGCGTGACCACGGCCTTATCTGCGTTGTGGCGGAGCCAAAGGATGTGATCGCCATGGAGCGGGCACGGGAATACCACGGCGTGTACCATGTGCTGCACGGCGTCATTTCGCCTCTGAGCCACGTCGGGCCGGACGATCTGCGCATCCGCGAGCTTCTCGAGCGCGTGGCGCAGGGCGGGGTGGAGGAGGTCATCCTCGCCACGAACCCCGACACCGAAGGCGACGCCACGGCGATGTACCTCTCGCGCCTTTTGAAGCCCTTCGGCATCCGCATCACGCGCCTCGGCTTCGGCGTGCCGGTCGGCTCGAATCTCGAATACGCGGACGACGCCACCATGCTCAAAGCGCTCGAAGGCCGCCGCGAAATGTAACGGAGGTATAAACCTCCCCAACTGCGAACATAATCCGGTAAGGGCGCGGCCCGTCCGGATACATATCTAAATCTATCTAACAGGAGTAACTATTATTTTATGGCACAAAAACTGAAGATCATTCCCCTTGGCGGTCTCAACGAGATCGGCAAGAACCTCACGGCGTACGAGTACGGCCGGGACATCATAGTCGTGGACTGCGGCATGGGCTTCCCGGACGACGATATGTACGGCGTGGATGTTGTCATTCCCGACGTGAGCTATCTTGTGAAGAACAAGAGCCGCATCCGCGGCGTGTTTCTCACGCACGGCCACGAGGACCACATCGGCGCGCTGCCGTATGTGATGGACCGGATCAACCCGCCCATCTATACGACGCGCCTGACCGCGGGGCTCGTGCAGCTCAAGCTGCAGGAGCGCGGCCTGCTCGATAAAACGAAGATCGTCACCGTTGAGGCGGGCGAGACGATCTCCGCCGGGTGCTTCAAGGTGGAGTTCATCCACGTGAACCACTCGATCGCCGATTCCGTGGCGTTTGCGATCAAAACGCCGATCGGCACCGTTGTCCAGACCGGCGACTTCAAGATCGACGTCACGCCCCTGCAGGGCGAGATGACCGATCTCACGCGCTTCGGCGAGCTGGGGCGCGAGGGCGTGCTCGCGCTTCTCATGGACTCCACGAACGTGGAGCGCCCCGGCCACTCGCTCTCCGAAAGCAAGGTGCACGACCGCTTCGACCAGCTCTTCAAGGACTGCGACAAGCGCATCATCGTAACGACGTTCGCCTCGAACGTGGACCGCATCCGCCAGATCATTGATCTCGCCGTCAAGTACAAGCGCAAGGTCGGCATCACGGGGCGGAGCATGGAAAACGTGGTGAAGCTCTGTGTGGAGCTCGGCTATATGAAGGTGCCGGACGGCATTCTTGTGGACATGAAGCGCATTGGCTCCGTGCCGCGCAATAAGCTCGTCATTCTCTCCACCGGCAGCCAGGGCGAGAGCATGTCCGCGCTCTACCGCATGGCATTCTCCGAGCATAAGCAGATAAAGGTCGATGCAGGAGACCGCGTAATAATCTCCGCCTCTGCCATCCCCGGCAACGAAACGATGATCAGCCGCGTCATTGACGAGCTGTTCCACAAGGGCGCGGAGGTCATATACGACCGCAACACCGATCTGCATGTCTCCGGCCACGCCTCGCAGGAGGAGCAGAAGATGGTGCTTGCGCTCACGAAGCCCAAGTATTTCATTCCGGTGCACGGCGAGTACCGTATGCTCGTCAAGCACGCCGAGCTTGGCCGCCTGATGGGAGTAAAGCCCCAGAACATCGTCATCGCCGAAAACGGCAAGGTGATCGAGATAAGCAAGAAGGGCATCCGCTGCGAGGAGACCGTGCAGGCCGGTGCCGTCATGCTCGACGGCAGCGGCACTAGCGAGGTCGGCAGCGTTGTCATGCGCGACAGGCACCGTCTCGCGGAGGACGGCATGATAGTCGTCGTTCTGCCCTATTCGTCGGACGACAGGAAGCTGCTTTCTGACCCTGAGATAATCACCCGCGGCTTCATTTACGTGAAGGAAGCCGAGGCCATGATGGACGAGCTCAAGCGCGTCACGCTCGAATCGGTCGCCGCCTGCGAGGAGCAGCGTGTGACCGATTGGACAGCGATAAAGAACCGCGTCAAAAGCAATCTTTCCGGCTACCTCTATAAGACGACCCGCCGCAGCCCGATGATACTTCCGGTCATTTCCGAGATATAATGAATATACAGATATACGGCAAGGCTAAATGCTTTGATACGAAGAAAGCGGAGCGCTATTTCAAGGAGCGCCGCATAAAGTATCAGTTCATAGACGTAATAAAATACGGCATGAGCAGGGGAGAGCTGAACTCCGTGAAAAACGCCGTCGGGCTTGACGCAATGGTCAACACCGATGACGAGGATTACCCGCTGTATCAGTATCTCGCTTCGAACGACGCGAAGCTTGATAAGCTCTATGAGGTTCCATATCTTATAAAGACCCCGATCGTACGCAACGGCAGGCAGGCGACTGTGGGCTATTGTCCGGAGGTCTGGAAAGGCTGGGAATAATGCTGAAGAGAAACGCGAAGAGCAAAATATTGAGCCTGTGCATATTTGCGGCCATGCTGCTGTTCGTCATCGGCATTTTGTATTTTGGTTATCTCATGGTCATGCGCGCCCAGTGGAAGGGACTTAAAAACGACATCGCGGACGCGATAAACGCCGCGAGCCGCTCGTCTCCGACGCTGAGCATTGGAGACGAAGCCGTGCCGTTTGACGCGCAGGATGAGCTGTATTTCAGCAAATTCATCTCCGATCCGTACCTGCTTCCGATCAAAGCCGGGTGTACGGAGCGAGACGCGCGGTCTATCGTGATAAGCCTGAACGGCAGCGAGCTTGTGTTCACACCGGGCGAGGATGACAGCATCATTAATATTCGGCTCGACTCGCCGGACGGCTCAAAGGGCTTCTACGCGCGAAGTCCGGTAGGCTTTGATTACTTGGAACGCTATTTTCTGATGCGCAGTAAATATGCGGAATCATAAAAAACACACCTCAGGGAAAGCTATCCCTGAGGTGTGTTTTTATGGATGAAATAAAAGAAATGGGCACGAGCCGCGGCAGCGGCATACAGTGTCTTACCATTGTAGGGCAGATAGAAGGACACCAATTACAGCCGGACGACGTGAAAACGACGAAGTATGAGCATGTGCTGCCGCTCATAGCGGCGATTGAAGAAACGCCGGAGATCGAAGCGCTGCTGATACTTCTGAATACCATGGGCGGCGACGTGGAAGCCGGACTTGCCATCGCGGAGATGATATCCGGAATGAAGAAGCCGACTGTGTCTCTCGTACTCGGCGGGGGACACTCGATAGGCGTCCCGCTCGCCGTTGCGGCGAAGCGGAGCATGATCGTCCCCTCCGCCGCGATGACCATACACCCCGTGCGCCTGAACGGCGTCGTGATCGGCGTACCGCAGACCTATAATTATTTTTCGCGCATACAGGAGCGGATAGTCGGCTTTGTAACCAGGCATTCGCGCATCCCGCGCGAGGAATACATGCGCCTGATGACGAATACTGACGAGCTTGCAAATGACGTCGGCAGCGTGATATACGGCGAGGAAGCGGTGCATTACGGCCTCATCGACCAGATCGGCACCCTTGCCGACGCGCTCGATTATCTGCACGGCCAGATCGGGCGGTAACGTCAGCCGATCCCGAAATACTGCATCTTCTGCTCCGCGCTTGCGCCGAGCAGAGAGCACAGCTTGTTTGCGCTATAATTTGCGTAGTCGTTGTTGGTGATGAAGCTGCGCAGCTCGTCGAGCCGGTAGTGCCACCCGTCAACGTCCGAACCCCACTGGTCGCGCTCGCGCGGCACCTCAGGCTCCAGCAGCGCCTGAAGCTCGTCGATTTTCGCCAGCACGTGCTCGTTTGACAAGGTTGTGCTTACAAGCTCCGAATAGCGCGACAGCAGCTGTTCGCGGAAGCGCGCGTTTGTCAGCAGGCGGTTGATAAGCTGCGACACCTGGACCTCGCGGTTGGAGTCGGTTATATTAGTGAAGCAGTTGCTCGCATAATTAAATGTCCAGTCCAGATCGTAGAACGCGATCTGCCACTTCCCGCCGTCGTTGAGCTTGAAGTAGCGCATGTTGCCGTTGACGTCGGAGTTTGCGGTGTAGCCCTCTATGAGGAACCAGTCGACTACGTTGTCTATATCGAGCACGGAGCAGATGTGATCGTAGTTCTCGTCCAGACTCATGTCGTTATCGCGGCAGAACTGGTATACTTCCTGATACACCGCAGAGCTGAGGGCGACAGGGGATTTCAGCATCGTAACGTCGCTCTTATTTACGCCTTTGTGGGAGGCGTAATACTGCTTCGAAAAGTCTTCTTTGAGGCAGTAGATGCCGTAATAGCTGCCGTTGAGGTACAGAATGCAGTATTTGCTGTTCTGGGTCGGCACATTGTCGCCCATCTCAAGGCACAGCTCCTGAAACAGCTCGTTTCGGATAATTGCCAGCGGGTAATCCTGTCCCGCGCGGATGGAGAGGGAGCTGAACTCGGTGACGTCGGAACCGAATATGTCATAATCCAGCATATCGTCGCCATAGCAGCCGCGGAAGCTGACGCCCATGCTCTTCTTCGGATTTTCAAGGCTAGTCCAGCCCTTCATCTTCAGGCCGCAGTCGATATTGAACGAGCTGCCGTCCTCAAAATATGATATGTTTGCCGGTATCTCATAGTACTTGCGCTTGCCGTAATATATTCCGGAGAAGGTGGACGGGGAGTCTGTTGACAGGCTCAGCACCGGCAGGGTGTGATTCTCGTTTATAATGTAGCTCAGGGTTATCGCGCGGGACGGAGCCGCTCCGTCCTGAACATTTATCGCACGGATAACGGTGGTCTTATCAAGCGTTATGGGCTCGGTGTATTCGGCGCTGCTCTCGTCGGGGCGGGAGCCGTCGGTGGTGTAGAATATCCTGCCGCTGCCCTCAAGCTCAACGCTCACGCTCGTCACGTCGTTATATATTCCGTCTTCGCCGAGCGACACGGGCTGATCGGATATGTACCGGTACGCGTTCCCGCGGTTGCCGCTCCACGGGCTGGGCGAGGAGAGATAGAAGAAGCCGCTCTGGCCATCCATCCGGCCGACAGTCCAGTCCTTGAAAATGTCGTGCAGCCATACATAATCTGTCACGCGCTGCTGCGCGGCGCTTGTGAGATACAGCCGCTCGCTGGTGGAATTCAGAGAGAAATTGCTGTGCACGGTGTCGCTCGTGCTGAGGTCGCTGTTGCCGGAGCAGTGGACGACGAGCAGCGCGCCAGGATCGAGATATCTTTCCGGCAGCCGCCAGAGCATTGGGTTGTCCTTATCGTCGGAGAGGTAGTACTCCGCGAGCATTATCGGCTCTTCGGAAACATTCTTCAGCTCCACCCAGTCATAATATTCGCCGTCTGGCTGGCGGTTGTATGAGTCGTTATAGACCATGACCTCGTTTATGACAAGGGGAGAGGTCGCGGTGTGCGCGGCGCAGAAAAGCTCATAGCCCTCCGCGTCGTTTGAATATCCCGGCGTCGGCCAGATGCAGTCCTCAAAGCTGCCGTCAGCACAGCGGACGCTTGAGTGGTCGGCCATGGTCGAGACGTGCGGAGCGCTGTCGGCCAGATAGTTTTCGGGCGCGTAGAGATACAGCGTCTCGTCCTCGGAAAGGGAAAAGCTTGCATGAAGCTCAGTCCCCGCGCTCTCCTTGGAGGAGGCGAACACCAGCAGATAACCGCCCGCATCGATCGTCACGTCGGGGAAGCTCCAGCCGGACTTGTCCTCGCCGTCGGAAACGCGCCATCCGGCGAGAGATACGGGAGAATCCGAGGTGTTGACCAGCTCGAACCAATCGGAGAACTCCCCGTCGGAGTCAAGCAGAGTCGCGTCGTTTTTGACCATCAGCTCGGATATTTTTATCTTGTCCGCATCGGGGCTGATATAAGGCGTCGGCTCCGGAGTGGGCTGCGGCGTGGGAGCCGCGGTCGGAACCGGCGTGGCTTCAGGCGCGGGTTGGCTCTTGCCGCAGGCGGCAAAAATAATACATAGCAATACTATAAACAATACAGAGAGCAGTTTGTTCCTTTTCAATTCGACACCTCCATACTTGCAGGTAATACCATTATTATACCATAGTGCCGCATTTTTTTCAACAAAAAGCGCCTGCGGAAGTGTATATTCCGCAGGCATTGGCATTTATTTTATTTTCTCTTGCGCGGTTTGGGCAGCGGCGTGACGGCTTCGAGGATCGGTATCACGGCGGAAAGCAGAGCAGGGTCTTCGATATCAAGAATGTAGTGCAGCTTTGCGCCGTCGTACGGGAAGCCGCGTTCCGCCCCGTCCAGATACCCAGCAAGCTCCGGCAGTATCTTGACAAATACGGTGTTGTCGCACACGCTGATTATCGGTTTATCGTTGAGATAGACCATATAATCGCCGAACATCTTCCTGCTGCGTACGTTTCCGAAGGGTGCAAGCCGCTCACAAACAAATTCGATGTATTCAGGGGTTGAAGCCATAAGCTCAAAGCTCCGCAAATATTGCCGCGCCGCGCTTCTTCAGCCAGATGCAGAGCAGCGCGTCGATGCATACCGTCACCGCGAGCGCGACGGAGAGATACGCGGCAGACGACATGACCGCATCAGCAGCCATAAGATAGACCGCAATAATGACGATAGCATATATCCAGCCGCCGAAGAGCGATATCGTGACAGACGCGCCCTGCTTTATCGGCGCGGTCTCGTTCGTCCACGCGAGATTCGGACGCTTGAGGTCTATGAGCATTCCGATACCGGCCATCATAAAAATGTAGGCGAGGGGCAGCAGAATCATAAGCACGGCGTTCAGCGCGTCAAGGCGCAGTACAATAGACGCACACACGCTGCACAGCAGTGACGCCGCGCCCGCCAGCAGCAGATGCATTGTGAGCTTCGCGCGGAGCACGTACCACGCGGGTACGGGGAGCGACTGCACTACCCATATGTTTTTCCCCTCAAGCGAAACAGAGGGAGCCGCCATGTCGTTCATGGCGCCCATTATGCAGACGGCGCCCGCCAGCAGCACGGCGGAAATGTCGGCCGAATCAAAAATGTTCATCAGCAGGAGATTTACGTCTGCACCCTTTATGAGCAGCAGTACCGCTGCGATCGGCATGATGAACAGGCCGAGTCCGCAGTTGAGCATGTAGTTCGGGCTGGAGCCGAAGCGCGTAAGCTCTTTGCCAAGCAGCGCCCGCGGGGCGGAATGAAGCTTTGCCGCCTTTTCGCGGTATATGACCTTGGCTGTGCCGCCGGTGGAGGTTGCGATTTTCAGAAAGCTTCTGGACAGCAGCGCCCATGTCAGCGCGAACAGCGCCAGAACAACGGCGGAGACGATGAGCGTATCGACCCAGCTGCCGGATGCGGCGCGGCCGAACATGTACAGCGGATACGCTGCCGACATCACATTCGCGCCCACCGCGCCGAGATCTGCAAGCATAGCCTGAAGCATGTACGACGCGCGGAAGCAGACGAAATAATACACCGCGAAGAGTACGAGCGACACGAGCACCGTGATGATGCTCTTATTTTTCAGTTTGAGGCTGATTTTGGCGACCAGCCAGCCGAGCGCGCAGGACAGCACCATTACGAATATCGAGATCATCAGCAGCGCGATGATTGAGCAGACGACGGCGGAGACTGTGACAGGTGCAACCACCCAGTAGACTATCATCGCCGGGATGAATATGACCGCCGCGTACATCAGCCCCATGAGATACACGCTCATAAGGCGCGAGCCCATGATTATTTTCACGGGGATAGGCATCGACAGCAGAAGGTCATTGTCCTTGGCAATGTACAGGCTGGAATAGGTGTTGAACACGCTGCCGAACGCGCCGAGGAATATGGCCATCAGCCCCATGAGCGCGAAGTACAGCCAGTCCATGCCGACAGAAGTCATTGCATCGCACAGTGTAAGAGACAGAAACGTGAAGATACCGCCCAGCAGCCCCACCATTATCAGCACGAAAAACACTATAAACAGCGCAGTAGAGAGCGTGGAGCGCTTCCGGTTCTTCTTCGCATCGTAGAAGTAGCTCCGGAATATCTCCATGAGCTGCTTTTTTACAAGCGTTTTCAGCATGACGTATCCTCCAGCTCAAGGAAGACCTCTTCGAGACTGTCGTCACCCTTGACCTCTTCCATGGTCCCTGCGCGGATAAGCTTGCCGGACTTGATTATGGCTACCTTGTCGCAGAGCTTTTCCGCTACCTCGAGAACATGGGTCGAGAAGAAAATCGCCCCGCCGTTGTCGCATACCTCGCGCATCATGCCCTTGAGCAGGTGCGCGGCCTTGGGGTCGAGGCCGACAAACGGCTCGTCCATGATTATGAGCTTCGGGTCGTGCAGCCATGCGGAAATTATCGCAAGCTTCTGCTTCATGCCGTGCGAATAAGCGGCGATAGGCTGTGCGAGATCGTCGGTCAGCTCGAAGATATCGGCATATCTGCGGATGCGCTCCTGACGCGCGTCGGCGCCGACGCCGAATATGTCGGCCACAAAGTTGAGGTACTTTATGCCGCTCATGTAGTCGTAAAGGTCGGGGTTATCCGGTATGTAGGCAAGCTGCTTCTTGCAGGCGAGCGGGTCAAGCTTTATGGACACGCCGCCGATGTATATCTCGCCGGAATCAAACTGCTGAATACCGACGACGGATTTCAGCGTCGTGGTCTTGCCCGCGCCGTTATGGCCTATGAAGCCGTATATTTCCCCCGGAGCGATGTGAAGCGAAAGATCGTCCACCGCTTTTTTCTCCCCGAATGTTTTTGTGAGATGCTCTATACGTAACATTTTTTCTCCTACCAGCATTGGACTTATAAAAATGCGCCGGACATTTCAGAAAATGTCCGGCGAGGCTTCTTCCATGCGAAATACTTATATAGCAATTGTCGTAATATGTCAAGACGAATCACGGGATTTTTACAAACATGAAGATTAATTAAGATTCAAAAAAACAGCTTTATCAGTATCAGCAGTATTACGCCCGGAACGCCGAGGCATCCGGTGATGAGAGCGTTTACCCAGTTTACGCCGAGCGTGAAGCCGACAAAATCGCCGAAGAAATTGAACACGAAGAGAATGATGAAGCCGAAAAGGGCATTCAGCAGCAGCTTGAACGCGAGCTTCATCGGCGCGGCGATGATCTTGAGCAGGAGTATAATGACCGCAATTACGGCGGCGGCCATGAGTATGCTTGATAAGGTTTCCATATGTAACGTCCTTTCTACGGCATATTGCTTATGTTTCTTATATCGTGAAGTATGGAGTCGCGGCGTGAACGCAGGGCGTTTATCTCATAGATGCACGCGTCCATGACCACGGGATCGGATACGGAGTTGAAATTTCGGTAGCTCGCCGTGAGCGCGGCGTTGAGCTGGCCAAGCTCTGCGAGACTCTGCTTGACAGCTGCCTTTCTGAGCTTCATTTCCTTGCGCTTGCTTATCATATACTGTCCTCCATTAATTCTGCCTGACGGCGGATACACAGTATATTCTGCTCATGCCGCGGTGATTTTAACCGGCAAAAAATGCATGAGTATTTTCCCTTATACGGCGCAAAATAAGCTCAGACAGTTACCTCGGCCGGAGACAGATAGACAGGCCGGATGACAAAACATATATCCCTTGTGATATATGGATGCATCCACACGGGGGAAATTGTCCAGCGACGGAATTTTCCCCATTCGGGAAGATATCTGCGCGGGGAGGGGCGGCCGCCCCTCCTTTTATTTTAGTTTACTTCCTCATAGTATATGCTCATTATTATGTCGGTAAGCGCATTTTTGTCAATGATGTACTCGACATAGTTGTCGCTGCTGAGCGTGACCTCTCCGGGCACGCTCTGAATATCACCCGAGATATCCATATTCACCGCTTTGCTCGCAAGATAGAGGATATCACCGACGGAGAGATCGGTTATGACATCGTCCTTCACGGCGTCATAGACGTCCAGCACCTTGGTGTAATCCTGGCGCACTATCGTCAGCACCTGCGAGAGCAGCGCCTTGAAATACTGCTTCTGGCGCTCCATACGCTTGAGGTTGCCCTCGGCGGTATATTCGCGCGTCCTGATGTAGCGCTCGGCCATATCGGCGTTGAGCGTGACCTCCTCGCCGAGGCGCATCGATGAATAGCCGTAGCGCAGATCCTCAAGCACCGTGACCGTCACGCCGCCCACTGCGTCGTTCAGCGGGCCGAGTCCCTTGATATACAGCGCAGAGCAGGAGTAGATCGGCAGGTCGAACAGTATCTGGGAGACCGCGTTCTTGGTCATTTCGCAGCTGGTCTTGCCGCCGTCGCCATAGGAGAAGGTGAGCGCGAGCTGGCCGTTCACGTTTACGGTCCCGCCCGTCTGGGCATCCGGTATCGCGAAGTCGCACATCGTATCGCGGGAGATGGTGTAGAACGAGACCTTGTTGTTCTTCATATCTATTGCCGCAAGCAGGACAACGTCCGCGTAAACGTCGGAATCCACGGAGCCTTCCGTGACGTCCGGCTCCTCCTGATCAACGCCGAGGAGCAGCAGCGTCACTATCTGGTCGTTGTATCTGTATAGCTTGTCGTTGTAGCGTACCGTGTAGCTGTCAAGCACCTCGTTGTCGCGCTCGACAGGCTCCGCAGCCGCGATCGTCGGCGTCTGTTCCGGCGTCATGTCGCCAATGCTGAATATCGCGAGCGCCGAGCCGCCAAGAATAAGAGTGATTACGATCAGGATGATCAGCAGAACTATCGGCCAACGGCGTTTCTTTTTGACTTTCAGGGTTTCGTCCTTTTTCAGATGTTCCATCAGTTGCCCTCAGCGGAATCCGCGGGATTGAATACCGCTTTCATTTCATCGACCAGCACCGCCTGAACGATGTAGCGCTGGCGGTTATTACGGTTAAAGCAGGTGGACAGGGTCAGCACTCTGTCCTCGGCTGCCGGCATATATTCGTCGTTGAAGTTGCTGTACACGTCATCGCTTTCGCGTATAGACCTGAAATATTCGTCGAAAACGACCGCGTCGGTGAAATCGCGGTAGGCGAGGATGTGCTCGTTGCTATGTACATATGCGGCAAAGACGCGGTATTCGAGCACACTGTCCGGCGTGTAGATATATATAGTGTCGTGCGCGTCAAAGAAGTCGGCATCGGCGTAGTTATTGAGCATTGCGAACATGTTCTCCATGCCGTACACGAGGTTGTGCCCGTAGAGGACTGTCACGGGTTCGTGGAAATCACGGCCGTTGTAGCTCGCCTGAGAGAAGATGGAGTCGTAGGGGCTGTATTTCCCGTCCGCGCCGTGGTCGTTATAATACTCGTCCTTCGTCGGGTGCTGGAGCACAGGGTAGTTTATGGTTGTCCCCGGAATCTCGACCCATGCGTAAATGTCTGGATTTATTTCCTCCAGCGCCGCAAAATCAACGGGGAGGTCAACTACCGGCTCCTCGGTCGCTTCCGGGAGCTGCGCGTCGTCCTCAGTCTGTGACTTGTCCCTGACAGTCGAAAAGCTGGACTTGACCTGGCTTACAAGCGCCTCGTGATCTGACAGCCCTTTTTTATACTGCCATATGAATATTATACTGACAGCGCACACGACAACGCAGGCCGCCGCAATGATTATCAAGAGAATTTTCAGAAGTTTTTTAGACATGTTTACACCTCGGTTTGAGTGTAGGCTGGATATGAAAAACGCCCCAAAATCAGATTTGGGGCGTTTTCATTTATGGACTTGTACCCCAGCTCAGGCAGATATCTTCTTGAGCAGAGCTGCATCAGCAGCGCAAACAGTGAGCGCCAGCGCGCCGATGAGGTACAGATTGCCGCCGATACCGGTCTGCGGAGAGACGACGGGCTTGTCAACAGGAGCGGGATCAATACCTTCCGGGCTCTTGACTTCGCCTTCGGCAAAAGCAACTGCGGACATGAAGCTGAGCGCAAAGATGAGGACGAGCAGCAGCGCGACATACTTCTTCATGGTAAAACCTACATTCTTTGTAGATAAGTGGATTATATACGATTTACTTCCGACTGTCAATAGGAAACAAAAGGGAAATAAGCAATCTTAATAATTGACCGCACTTTTTAACGAATTTGGGTTGACAACGCAAATTCTGCAATATATCATTCAGATAGACTACACATCTATATATAATAAGGAGAATTGTATGGTAAACGATCGCGAAGAGCATCTTGAACAGATACTCGCCGAGTTCAAGGGCGGAGGGGATGCCGCTGCGGATACCGTTGATACCGCGGCACCGGCGCCGCAGAATGACGCAGCTGGGCAGTCGGATGTCGCTGATGAGACCGCGCCGGAGAGCGAAGCCGAAAGCGAGGCGCCGATAGAAATAGAGCCTGTTCCCGTGCAGCGCCGCAGGCAGCACACCGAGCCGAAGGACGGCGAACGCAAAAAGCCAAAATTTTCGGGAATGAGGCTTCTGCTTCTTGCGGCGGGCTTTGTGTTGCTGATAGCTGCGCTCTTCCTGCCGAAGGACGGCTGGATAAGAATAGCCCTATCCGCGGCGGCTTTCCTCCTCGCGGGCTACGATGTGCTTGAGGATGCCGTAAAAAGCGTGATACACGGGCAGATACTTGACGAGCGGCTGCTGATAACGCTAGCTTCGATAGCCGGCTTCTGCATCGGAGAATTCGCAGGAGCCGCTGCGGTGATGCTCTGCTTCCGCGCAGGGGAAATGCTTCAGGATACCGCCGAGGAGCGCAGCCGCAAAACCGCCGAGGCGCTCGAAGAGACTCTTCCGCGCATGGCACGCGTGCAGCGCGGCGATGAGGTAACGGAGCTTGCACCGGATGAGGTGCAGGTCGGTGACACGATCATCGTCGAGCCAAACGAGGTCATCCCGCTGGACGGCGAGGTGCTTGAGGATATGAGTGCCGTCGATATTTCGCCGCTGACCGGCAGAGCCGGAACGCGTACGGTAAATGCAGGCGGCGCGGCAATGTCCGGCAGCATAAATCTCACGCGGACGATAAGAATAAAGGTCACACGCAAGTTCAAAGACTCGACCGTGCGGCGTCTCTGCGATATTGCCGCGAACACAGCTGATGTCCGCTCCGGTCAGGAGCGCTTTACCGCGCGCTTTGCGCGAATATATACGCCCGCAGCGGTGATATTCGCGCTCGTTATTGCCGTGCTGCCGCCGCTTTTCGGTGGGGAGTGGGTCAAATGGATGGGCCGCGCGCTGACCGTGCTCGTCCTGTCCAGCCCGTGCGCCATGGCGGTCTCCGTCCCGCTCGCGTATTCGGCGGGCATCCGCCGCGCAGCC
>ERZ780195.2236-NODE-2236-length-13626-cov-3.863827_pt1 | contig 13626 bp, 8 predicted proteins | sample MGYA00511017_ERZ780195 | MGnify/ENA primary metagenome ERZ780195 (study PRJEB29588, sample SAMEA2159974) | human gut metagenome | biome: human gut; feature: human-associated habitat; material: faeces | place: Denmark | collected 2008/2010 ...
TATGGCAGCCATGCCTGGCCCAGTATGTGTTCCGCCATCATCACTATCATAGATGAGGCTAAGGTGGCTCCGTTGCTCGAAGCGCTCCACCGGATGGACAAGGAGACCGAGCAACTCGGACTCCGTGCTTTTGTTTGGAATATCGAACAGACCATTTAATCGGGTCTGCTCTGTCTATAACCGTTATCCCCGGAGAAAAAATCTTGTTTCTTTGGGGATAATTCTTTTTTGTCCGGAGAGATTTTTTCAACCTATATCTATATCTTTGCGGCCACATTAGGTATGGAAAAGAATTCATTGAAATATACGGGTCTGTTGGCGTTTATCGTATGGGGTGCATTGTTGCTGATGCATCTGTTGCCAAGTATTACGATGGGTGGCCGTGTGCTGAGGCGTGTGGATATCTTGGGGGACGTGCGTCGTCCTTCCAAGCCGGTGAGTGAGCCGGACAGTCTGCTGCCCCCGCCTCCGAAGGTGAAGCCCGCCTTTGTGGACACCTGCCGTGCGGGCATGACGTGCATTGAAGATTACAGCGATTCTACCATGCGTGGCATGACGCGGTTCTATCAGGCACTCGACGAGCTTGCCAAAGCACCCCGTCCGGTTCGTATTGCCTATTTCGGCGACTCCTTTATCGAAGCGGATATTCTGACGGCCGATTTGCGCGAGATGCTTCAGCAGAAATATGGCGGTTGCGGAGTGGGTTTTGTCACCATCACGTCCATGACCAGTGGTTTCCGTCCTACAGTGCGTCATTCCTTCAGCGGATGGCAGAGCCATTCTGTCATGGACTCCGTGTTCTTTGACCGTAGCAAGCTGGGAGTCTCCGGACATTACTTTATTCCGAATACCGATGCTTATGTGGAACTGCGGGGTCAGAAGAACTATGCTTCCCGTCTGGACCCCTGCCAGCGTGCCAGTATCTTTTTCTATAACCGTGGCGCAACCACCCTTTCTGTCCGCGTCAATCGTGGCGAAGCAACTACCGAGACTTTTGAGCCGATTGATGATTTGCAGGAGATGACGGTAGAGGGAAATATCGGTTCTGTCCGTTGGACGGTGGAAAGTGCGGACTCCACCTTGTTTTATGGCCTTGCCATGGACGGTACTTCCGGCATTGTGCTGGATAACTTCTCACTGCGTGGCAGCTCCGGCCTCTCCCTCCGTTCTGTTCCCGTGTGGATGATGCGCGAGTTCAACGAGCAGCGACCCTACGACCTGATAATCCTGCAATACGGCTTGAATGTGGCCACCGAGCGCGGACGCAATTACGATAGGTACATTGCAGGTATGCAGACAACGGTGGAACATCTCAAGGAAGCCTTTCCGCAAGCTGCCATCCTTGTGGTCAGCGTGGGCGACCGTGACTATAAGACCGAAGAAGGGGAGCTGCGTACCATGCCCGGTATCAAGAATCTGGTTCGTTATCAACAGAATTTGGCGGCGGATGAGGCTGTCGCTTTCTGGAACATGTTCGAGGCTATGGGTGGGGAAGGCAGTATGGCAGAGATGGTGCATGCCAAGCCGTCACTGGCCAATTATGATTATACGCACATCAACTTCCGTGGTGGAAAGTATCTTGCGGGATTGCTTTATGAGTCTTTGATTTATGGTAAGGAACAGTATGACAGAAGGAGGGCCTACTATGAAGAGGAGCCATAAGGAGGATTCACGATTGTACGATTTACGATGTACGATTTGCTGCGCGGTGCTGGTGCTGATTGCGGCGATAGGGCCGCTCCATGCACAAGATGTATTGCCGGGCATCCTTTCGTGTCATGTCGGCGGAACGGATTGTGATACTCTCTGCCTCTATTCCCAACGTACGGATACGGTGTCTGTCCCTTTGATAACTTTTCCCGCCGCATTCCGGCAAATGAAGGAGAATGTACTTACCGACAGTCTGGGTATTCTTAATCCTTTCTGGGAGAAGTTGCGTCTGTCTCGGCTGGGCGCTTCCGCTGATACGCTTCGCATCGTATATGTGGGCGACAGCCATATACGCGGCCATATCTTCCCCCGTACCACCGGTGCGTTGATGCAGGACACTTTCGGGGCAGTCTCTTATACCGATGTAGGTATCAACGGTGCATTTTGTACTACTTTCACCCGTCCGGACCGTATTGCTGATATTGCGGCTCTGCATCCCGACCTGCTTATTCTTTCCTTCGGGACGAACGAAAGCCATAACCGCCGTTACAATACAATGCTGCACTATCGCCAGATGGACGACCTTGTACGCATGCTTCGCGAGAAACTGCCGAATGTACCGATGTTGATGACCACTCCTCCGGGCTCTTACGAGAGTTTCCGGCAGCGTCGCCGTCGTCGGACCTATAAGATTAATCCGCGTACTGCCGTTGCCGTGCAGACTATCCGCTGCTATGCCGATGAAAACGGATTGGCGGTATGGGACATGTACGAAATACTTGGCGGTACCCACCGTGCCTGCCTCAACTGGCAGGAAGCCGGATTGATGCGTCCGGACCATGTACACTATTTGCCGGACGGTTACCGCCTGCAAGGCGAGCTGTTCTACCAGGCCTTGTTAAAAGCTTATAACGATTATGTGGAATATTGACGAATTTTTATCCGGATTGAATATAGACTTGGACCGTTTGCGCGATGTCTTCACTTATGACCCGCAAGCCCCGATGATATTCAGCAGTGGTATTTTCCTCTGGCTGTTTGTCGCTTTTATATTGGTTTATCTGTTGTTGCAACGCCGGACGACGGCGCGTTTGCTGTTTGTCACCTTGTTTTCCTATTACTTCTATTATAAAAGTAGTGGCACTTATTTCTTCCTGCTTGGACTGGTGACGGTCTGTGACTTTTTCATTGCACGCTTGATGGCACGCGAGGCTATTCCCTGGCTACGTAAGGCATGGGTTGTGTTGAGTCTGTTCATCAATTTGGGATTGTTGTGTTACTTCAAGTACACCAATTTTCTGGGCGAAACTTTTGCCTCGCTGACGGGAGGCACGTTCACGACAATGGATATTTTCCTTCCGGTGGGCATCTCTTTTTTCACTTTTCAGTCGTTGAGCTATACGATAGATGTGTACCGTCGCCAGATAACGCCTCTGACCAGTTTGTTGGATTATGCTTTTTATGTTTCTTTCTTTCCCCAGTTGGTGGCGGGTCCTATTGTACGTGCCCGTGATTTCATTCCGCAAATCCGCCGCCCGCTGTTTGTCTCCAATGAGATGTTCGGACGTGGAATCTTCCTCATCGTGAGTGGGCTCTTCAAGAAAGCGGTTATATCGGACTATATCAGCGTTAACTTTGTAGAGCGTATTTTTGATAATCCTACTCTTTATTCGGGGGTGGAGAATCTGATAGGTGTTTATGGCTATGCCTTGCAGATTTATTGCGACTTCTCCGGTTACAGTGATATGGCTATCGGCATTGCCTTGTTGCTGGGCTTCCATTTCAATATCAATTTCGATTCCCCTTATAAGTCCGCTTCCATTACGGAATTTTGGAGGCGGTGGCATATTTCGCTTTCCAGCTGGTTGCGCGATTACCTTTATATTTCTTTGGGAGGCAACCGGAAGGGGAAAATCCGCCAATATGCCAATCTCATCATTACCATGTTCCTGGGCGGCTTGTGGCATGGCGCTTCGTGGAATTTTGTACTTTGGGGAATGATGCATGGCGTTGCGCTTGCAGCCCATAAGTTCTGGATGACGCTTACCGGGCGTAAGAAGGGGACGGAGAGCCATGGCATCCACCGCTTCTTCGGAGTGCTTGTCACTTTCCATTTTGTTTGTTTCTGCTGGATATTCTTCCGTAATGCGGAGTTCTCCACATCAATGGATATGCTGAAGCAGATATTCACTACTTTCCGTCCGCAACTCTTCCCGCAGCTGGTAGAGGGTTATTGGGAAGTGTTTGCACTGATGGCATTGGGCTATCTGCTGCATTTTGTGCCCGACAGTTGGGAACGTGCTTGCACAAAAACAGTAATCCGCCTCCCCTTGTTGGGAAAGGCGGTACTGATGCTTGCTGTAATCTATCTGGTCATTCAGATGAAAAGTTCGGAGATACAGCCGTTTATCTATTTCCAGTTCTGATTACTTCTTCTCGGTCGCTGTGGAGTCTGCCTGCTGTCGGAAGGGTTCCCGGTAGTTGAGCCCGTCTCTCCGGTAGAGGCCGATGAGTCCGGCCAGTCGGGTAGTGAAGTTTGTATAATCTTTCTTTTCCAGTTGTGTCCATTGTACTTCGGCAAGGGCGGCCATACGGGGGAGAACCATATACTCTACCTGTTCGCTGGTCGGGATGTATTCTGTCCAAAGGTTGGCTTGTGTGCCGAGTATGTGCTTGGCTTGTTCTTCGGTCAGTGAGGCGGTAGGATTCAGACTGTATACTTTCTCCAATGGGACAAAGCCTCCGATGGCAAATGGTTCGTGCCGGGTATCCTCACTTTGGTAATAATCAAAGTAGCAATAGTCATTGGGTGTCATTATCACGTCGTGTCCCAGTTGGGCCGCCTTGATTCCTCCTGCCGAGCCACGCCATGACATAACAGTTGCGTTGGGGGCGACGTCGCCTTCCAGAATCTCATCCCAGCCGATAATCTGGCGTCCTTTACTATTGAGGAGCTTTTCGATACGTGTCATACAATAGCTCTGCAGACGGTCTTCGGCAGTATGGTTCTTGTCGGCTTTCAATTTTTCGGTTCTGATACGTGCCTGGCATTTGGGACACTTTTCCCAACGGGTGCGGGGAGCTTCGTCACCGCCGATGTGGATGTATTTGGAAGGGAATATGTCAATGATTTCGGCCATGACATCTTCGAGGAACTGCATGGACTTTTCGTTGCCGATGCACAGCACATCTTCGAATACGCCCCAACGTGGGCACACTTCATACGGTCCACCGGTACATCCCATTTCGGGATAGGCGGCCAGTGCGGCAAGCATGTGTCCGGGCAGGTCTACTTCGGGGATGACCGTGATATAGCGCTCCCCGGCATATTTTATGATTTCTTTGGCTTGCTCCTGCGTATAGAAACCGCCATACCGGGTGTTGTCATACTCTTCGGTGTTCCGGCCGATAACGGTACGGTCGCGCCAGGCGCCAATTTCCGTCAGCTTGGGATACTTCTTTATTTCTATTCTCCAGCCTTGGTCTTCGGTGAGGTGCCAGTGGAAGGTATTCATATTGTGAAGTGCCAGCAAGTCTATGTATTTTTTTACGAACTCAATGGGAAAGAAGTGGCGGCCCACATCGAGGTGCATGCCCCGGTAGCTGAAGCGGGGTTCATCCTGGATGCTGCCGGCAGGCAATAGGATAGAGGTGGCTTTGGTTTCGGCGGGGATTGATTTACGCAGGGTTTGTATACCGTAGAACACCCCGTTCTCGGTCTGTCCGTTTAGGGTCACCCGGTCGGCTTTGACGGTCAGCACATAGCCTTCCCGGTTGCCGATGGCCGGATCCAGTCCCAATGTGATGGCACCTTTGGGCGCTTCGCTCCCCGGGGCAAGGGCTTCTGTCTGGAGGGTGTGGCCGGTGGACTGGCTGATGTATTCGGCCAAAAACTCGGCATTGCGTTTCAAAAGTTCATTGTGTTCGGGGTAGGCGATGATGGTACCGTCATTCAGGTTGAAGGGGGATTCCTGACTCAAGGCAACCTCCTGGGGCAGGGGAATGACTTGATAGTTGGCTGTTGTTTCTACTCCGCATGAAGAGCAGGCCAGGATGAGAGTGCCTGCAAGGAGCATGTGTGTAAGTTTTCTCATGGTATTGAACTGATTAAATTAGTGTCTGACAAATATACTAAAAAAATACTAAAGAGGCAGAGGAGAAGGGGATAAATGCATGCTCATACCTCAGTTCTTCTTTGCTCTGTACTCCTTGGGTGACATTCCCGTGTGTTTCTTGAAATATCGTCCGAAGAAAGACTGGTCGGGAAAATGATATTTGTCGGCAATCTCTTTCAGTGACATGCCGGTGGATTGCAGTGCCATTTTCAGTTCCAATATCAGGTTTTCGTCAATGATTTCTTTGGCAGAATCTTCTGCCACTTGTTTGGTGATGGCAGATAGGTAGCGGGTCGAAATGCAGAGTTGGTCAGCATAAAAAGCGACATCCCGCTGGGTAGTACAGTACGTATGTACCAGATTTATGAACTTTTTGAACAATTCTTCTTTCCGGTTACTGCCATTGATTTGCTCTTCCGTAAAGTAACGTTGAACCTTGTCGTAGGTGTCGAGAAAGAAAATTTGCAGCAGGTTTTGTGCAATGGCTTCGCGATACAGATTTTCAGAATCGCGGTAGATGGCATTGCTTGCCGTGATGAGTCCTGTGATAGCACGAACCGGTTCGTCTTCGGTATGCGTATAGCATGCATTCTCCTTTATAAAATGTATGAAGGGCGGCTCTAAACGGAAGCATGCCGTCTTGAACATTGTCTCGGAATAGGCAAAGAAGTCCACCAGGAAATCTTTACTCGCACTTGTCAGTGAAATAATGGAACTTGGAAGCAGCGTAATGTGCGTATTGGGTACAATATGATATTTTCTTAAATCTATTGTGATATTTGCTTCTCCACGGGTGCAGAACATCAGTGCTCCATTGTTCATTTTCAGAAGACGTTCCCGGAAGAATTCCAGCTTGTCTGTTCCGGCTCTGAACGTTTCTTGTTTGGTAGTCAGTAATGGGTTCATATGTTAGATTGCTTATGATTTGCGGTTACAAAGGTACGAGTTCTTTTTGGATTGTTAAATGGCATGTTCCGAAAATGAACAGTCGTGTACCTTCAATGAAACAAATGGTTGTTCAAAAACGGCATACCTTTGCTGCCGGCTTAAAAAATGAAAGAGAAAGCCGACGTATTATTTTTTTAAGATAAAAAGTATGATAACAAAAAAGAGTATGATGAAACAGATGATGACCGTCATCTGTAGTGCAACACTGGCAGCCTGCGGCAGCGCGCCTGTCGTGCAACCCCAGTCGGAATATCAGGTGATGACTATTTCGACTACCGACAAAGAACTGCAGACAATTTATTCCGCAGCCATCCGCGGACGGCAGGACATTGACATCTATCCGCAGGTGTCCGGTACACTCACCAAACTTTGTGTGGAGGAAGGACAGACCGTGCGTCGGGGGCAAGTCTTGTTTATTATCGACCAGGTGCCCTATCTGGCAGCCTTGCGCACAGCAGAAGCCAATGTGGAAGCTGCCCGTGCCGGCGTGGCCACTTCGCAACTGACATATGACAGCAAGAAGGAGCTTTATGCCCAGAAGGTGATTTCCGAGTTTGACTTAAAGACTTCCTACAACAGCCTGCTGACAGCGAAAGCCCAGTTGGCCCAAGCCGAGGCGCAGCAGGTGAATGCCGCCAATAACCTCTCTTATACAGAAGTGAAGAGTCCGGCAGATGGAATGGTAGGTACGCTCCCTTATAGGGTGGGGACGTTGGTCAGCGCCAGTTTGCCCAAACCACTGACGACCGTATCCGATAATTCTAATATGTGTGTCTATTTCTCCATGACAGAGAATCAGTTGCTTGACCTCACCCGCCGCTACGGCTCCAAGGATAAGGCGCTGGCAGAGATGGACTCTATCGAATTACAGCTCAATGACCGTTCTGTCTATCCGCAAGAAGGTAAGATAGAAACTATCAGTGGTGTAATTGATACCTCTACGGGTACAGTCAGTCTGCGTGCCGTGTTCCCCAATAAAGAGGGATTGCTGACCAGTGGCGGTTCGGGCAACGTCATCATCCCGGTACGGAAAGAGAACTGCATCGTTGTTCCCCAGAGTGCCACTTACGAAGTACAGGACAAGGTCTATGTATATAAGGTAGTTGACGGCAAGGCGCAATCAGTTCCCGTGCAAGTGACCCGTGTGAATGGAGGTCAGGAATATATCGTAGAGAGCGGCTTGAAAGTGGGGGACACAATTGTGGCCGAAGGCGTGGGTTTGCTGCGTGAAGGTACTTCCGTCCAACCCAAAACGAATGAATGATAATTTTTAACCGATAGAATATGAACCTCAGAACTTTTATAGAACGCCCCGTTTTTTCGGCAGTCATCTCCATTACGATTGTCATTCTGGGCATCATCGGATTGTTCACCTTGCCCGTTGAGCAATATCCCGACATTGCGCCGCCCACCATCATGGTGAGCACCACTTACTATGGTGCCAGTGCGGAAACCCTTCAGAAAAGTGTTATCGCTCCGTTGGAAGAGGCCATCAACGGTGTGGAGGACATGACTTACATGACTTCTACCGCCAGCAATGCAGGGTCGGTTTCCATTACTGTGTACTTCAAGCAGGGTACAGACCCGGACATGGCGGCGGTCAATGTGCAGAACCGTGTGTCCAAAGCCACGGGGCAGCTTCCTGCCGAAGTAACCCAGGTGGGTGTCACCACCAGCAAGCGGCAGACCAGTATCTTGCAGATGTTCTCTTTATATAGCCCTGATGACAGCTATGACGAGAACTTTCTTGCCAACTATATCAGTATCAACCTGAAGCCGCAGATTCTCCGTATCTCCGGTGTGGGCGATATGATGATTATGGGTGGTGACTACAGCATGCGTATCTGGATGAAACCGGATGTCATGGCGCAGTACAAGCTGATACCTTCGGATGTGACGGCTGTGCTGGCAGAGCAGAATATCGAATCGGCCACCGGGTCGTTTGGTGAGAACTCGGATGAGACGTATCAATATACCATGAAATATACGGGACGCCTCATTACTCCTGAGGAGTTCGGCGACATCGTCATCCGTTCTACCGAAGACGGCGAGGTGCTGAAACTGAAGGACATCGCCGATATAGAGCTGGGTAAGGACAGTTATGCCTACAAAGGTACCATGGATGGACATCCCGGTATCTCCTGCATGGTGTTCCAGACCGCGGGGTCCAATGCCACGGAAGTGAACCGGCAGATTGACCGGCTCCTTGAAGAAGCACGCAAGGACTTGCCGAAAGGCGTGGAGCTTACCCAGATGATGTCCAGCAACGATTTCCTCTTCGCCTCTATCCACGAAGTGGTGAAAACGCTGATTGAGGCTATTATCCTGGTTATCCTGGTGGTTTATGTCTTTTTGCAAGACATCCGCTCTACGCTGATTCCGCTGGTAGGTATCGTTGTTTCACTGATTGGTACGTTTGCTTTCATGTCCGTTGCCGGATTCAGTATCAACCTGATTACACTGTTTGCGCTGGTATTGGTGATTGGTACGGTGGTGGATGACGCCATTGTCGTGGTGGAGGCGGTGCAGGCACGGTTTGATGTGGGCTATAAGTCCTCCTATATGGCAAGTATCGATGCGATGAAGGGCATCAGCAACGCGGTTATCACTTCTTCACTGGTGTTTATGGCGGTGTTTATTCCGGTATCGTTCATGGGAGGGACTTCCGGTACGTTCTATACCCAGTTTGGGTTGACGATGGCGGTGGCCGTTGGTATTTCGGCGATTAATGCGTTGACACTCAGTCCCGCACTTTGTGCCTTGCTGCTGAAGCCTTATATCAATGAGGACGGAACGGAGAAGAATAATTTTGCTTCGCGCTTCCGCAAGGCATTCAACACGGCTTTCGAGGCGGTGGTCGAGAAGTATAAGAAGATAGTGTTGCTGTTCATCAAGCGCCGCTGGCTGGGATGGTCGTTGCTGGCACTTTCGGTGGTGCTGCTGGTATTCCTGATGAATACCACCAAGACCGGACTGGTGCCCGACGAGGACCAAGGAACGTTGTTTGTCAACGTTAGCACCGCTCCGGGTAGCTCGCTCAAGACGACAAATGACATTATAGACCGCGTGGAGAAGCGTCAGGAAGACCTTCCTCAGAAATTGCACTTGCAGAAAGTTGCCGGTTATGGTCTGCTGTCCGGGCAGGGAAATTCTTTCGGTATGATTATCGTGAAGCTGAAACCTTGGGACGAGCGTACGGCAAAGGAAGACCAGGTGCAGGCAGTCGTCAACCAGATATACGCTCGCACGGCGGATATTAAGGATGCTACAGTCTTTGCCATTGCTCCGGGTATGATTCCGGGCTATGGTATGGGTAATGCGCTGGACTTGAATGTGCAGGACAAGCAGGGAGGGGATATGAACACCTTCTTCCAGACCACCCAGCAGTATCTGGCGGCACTGAACCAGTGTCCGGAAATTTCGATGGCATACTCCACGTTCGATGTACGCTATCCGCAGTGGACCGTCGAGGTGGATGCTTCCAAGTGCAAACGTGCCGGGATTACTCCCGACCAGGTGTTGTCCACACTGTCGGGCTATTATGGCGGGCAATATGTCTCCAACTTCAACCGTTTCTCCAAAGTTTACAAGGTAATGATTCAGGCCGACCCGAAGTTCCGTTTGGATGAGGCTTCACTGAACAATGCCTTTGTGCGCATGTCCAACGGTGAGATGGCTCCGTTGAGCCAGTTCGTTACGCTGACCCGTTCCTACGGTGCCGAGTCCTTGAGCCGCTTCAACATGTTCAACTCCATTGCCGTGAATGCCATGCCTGCTGAGGGATACAGTACCGGTGACGCCATCCGTGCCGTACAAGAAACGGCGGAGATAGCCTTGCCGAAGGGATATGGCTATGACTTTGGTGGCATCACCCGCGAGGAAAGCCAGCAGAGTGGTACTACAGTCATCATCTTCGGTATCTGTATCTTGATGATTTACTTGATTCTGAGTGCGCTTTACGAGAGCTTTCTGATTCCGTTTGCCGTTATCCTGGCCGTTCCTGCGGGCCTGATGGGGTCGTTCCTTTTTGCCAGGATAGCCGGGTTGGAGAATAATATCTATTTGCAGACGGGACTTATCATGCTGATAGGTCTGTTGGCAAAGACTGCTATTCTGTTGACGGAGTATGCCGCCGAGCGCCGTAAAGCGGGAATGGGGCTGATTGCTTCTGCCGTCAGTGCGGCAAAGGCGCGTTTCCGTCCCATCCTGATGACGGTACTGACGATGATTTTCGGCCTTTTCCCCTTGGTGGTTGCCACGGGTGTCGGAGCCAACGGTAACCGTTCATTGGGTACGGGTGTTGTCGGTGGTATGTTCATCGGCACATTGGCGCTGCTGTTCATTGTTCCTGTCTTGTTCATCAGTTTCCAGTGGTTGCAGGAGCGGCTTCGTCCTGCCCAATCCGTCCCGACGAGCGACTGGCAGATTGAGGAAGAGATGAAAGTAAGCCGGAAGGAGATAGAAGAATCACATTAGTACATTATCGCGTAACTAACATAAAAAAATAATGAAGAAACAATTCATATTATTAGCTGTCGCCGGCTTGGTACTGACCAGTTGCGACATCTATACCAAATACCAGCGCCCGGAGGACATCACGACCGATGGACTTTATGGACACGATTTGGATGGGCAAAGTCTGGATAGCCTGAGTCTGTTTGCGGCATCGGACACTACCTCCATCGCTTCCCTTTCCTGGCGCGAGCTTTTTACGGACCCGCAATTACAGTCGCTCATCGAACAAGCCTTGCAAGGCAACACTGACCTGCTTTCCGCCCAACAACGTATCAAGGAGGCAGAAGCCACGCTGATGTCGGCCAAACTTTCGTACCTGCCTTCGTTTATGCTCACTCCGCAGGGTGGCGTCAGCAGTTTCGACAATTCCAAAGGCTCGTGGACCTATTCCGGCATTGCCTCGGCAAGTTGGGAAGTCGATATTTTTGGTAAGTTGACCAATGCCAAACGCCGTTCCAAAGCGCTCTACCTTCAAAGCTTGGAGTACGAACAAGCCGTCAGCACTTCGCTGATAGCTAATGTGGCCAATCTGTACTACACCTTGCTGATGCTCGACGAGCAATACCGCATTTCCGAAGAAACAGCCGCCAGTTGGCGCGAAAGTGTACGCACCATGCGAGCCATGATGGCTGCAGGCATGACGAACGAGGCGAGTGTTTCGCAATCCGAAGCCAACTGTCGTCAGGTGGAAGCTTCGCTGCTCGACCTCCGGCAGCAGGTAAAGGAAGTGGAGAACAGTCTCTCCATTCTGTTGGGCGATGTTCCGGGCACCATTGAGCGTGGCCGGTTGGCGGGGCAGGAGTTCCCGCAGGAACTTGCGGTGGGCGTACCTCTGCAACTGCTTTCCCGCCGTCCCGATGTGAAAAGTGCCGAACTCTCGCTGGCATCCGCTTTCTACAGCATCAATGCCGCCCGTTCTGCTTTCTACCCCTCCATCACCCTGAGCGGTACAGCTGGCTGGACCAACTCGGCAGGAAGCATGATTGTCAATCCAGGAAAACTACTCTTCTCCGCCATCGGCTCGCTGACACAACCCTTGTTCAACAAAGGGCTGAACGTGGCACAGCTCAAGATAGCCAAAGCACAGCAGGAAGAAGCCAGGCTCGCTTTTCAGCAAGCTTTGCTCAATGCCGGTAGCGAAGTGAACAATGCTCTGACCCAAGTGCAGGTAGCCCGTGGAAAGACGGAGCTCCGCGCAAGGCAGATAACTTCACTGGAAACTACCGTCTGCAGCACCCGGTTATTGATGCAATACGGCACTTCCACCTATTTGGAAGTGCTCACTGCCCAGCAGGGGCTACTCTCTGCCCAACTGACACAGGTAGCCGACCGCTTTGATGAAATACAAGGTATCATCAACCTCTATCAAGCCCTCGGTGGAGGGCGGGAGTAAAATATACTCTTTCTCATCTTCATTCTCTCGCCCCTCTATCAATCCGGCATTTCCTTTTTTTGTGGGAATCCGATGGTAGAGGGGCTTTCATATAAGCGGGCTATGGCAAAAAAACTACGGTTTCTTGCCGTCAAACCGGGACAAACTTTATAACTTTGCGGCATACGACATAAAAATCTATCTATTATGAACTGCAAATCCTTGTTTTTTCTGGTTGTTTTTTCCCTGACCCTTATATCAGGGGTGTTTGCTCAAAAGAAAGTTTCTATTCTTGGCGATTCCTATTCCACTTTTTACGGTCATGTCTCTCCTGCCGCCAATCTCTGCTGGTATGGAGTTCCCGGCGAAAAGAAAGAGAATGATGTGACAAAGGTGGAGGAAACCTGGTGGTACCGTTTCATCCATGAGCACGGCTTTCAGTTGGAACGCAACAATTCCTATTCCGGCTCCACCGTCTGTCATACCGGTTACGAGAAAGCCGATTACTCCGACCGTTCTTTTATCACCCGTATTCACAACCTCGGCACCCCCGACATAATCCTTGTTTTTGGCGGTACCAATGACAGTTGGGCAGGTGCTCCCATTGGCGCATACCAATATGATGGCTGGACGAAAGCCGATTTGTATAGCTTCCGTCCTGCCTTTTGCTATCTGCTTGCATCTCTCAAGCAGCTCTATCCTGCGGCCAGGATTTATAATATTACCAATTCAGAATTATCCGAAGAGGTAACTGATTCCATGGATGAAATTTGCCGGCACTATGGCATCGAGAATATTCGTTTGCACGACATTGATAAACAATGGGGGCATCCTTCTGTGCTAGGAATGCAGAGTATCGATGCTCAGGTTTGGGAGTCTGTCTCCCCGATATTGGAGGCTTCTGTTTCTTTGCCTGCCAAGAACTAAGGACAGACTCATTGGGAGTTATCCTTTTCTATCCTAAATGCTAATCTTTCCACTGCCGTATTCTTTTCTTTCCACAGCTGTGGAAAGAAAAGAATACGG
>ERZ780195.2240-NODE-2240-length-13616-cov-3.551803_pt1 | contig 13616 bp, 15 predicted proteins | sample MGYA00511017_ERZ780195 | MGnify/ENA primary metagenome ERZ780195 (study PRJEB29588, sample SAMEA2159974) | human gut metagenome | biome: human gut; feature: human-associated habitat; material: faeces | place: Denmark | collected 2008/2010 ...
TATGTTCAACGTAGGGTACTTCCTTTCGAGAGAAATAGGGACAGAGAAAGACCTGAACAAAGCATTGAAATACTATTTAGATGCAGCTACGTGTGGAAACACTGATGCCATGATAGAAGCCGGGAATATCTATGGTTTCAATAAGAAAAGGGATAAGTGGAAATACTGGTACTCCCAGGCTGCGGACCACGGAGATGTTAGTGCCTATAGTTGGAAAGCTCAATTTTATTTAGAAGAAGGTAAGTATAAAAAAGCATTAGAATGGGGCATGAAAGCACTGGAAAGGAAAAATTACAAAGCGTATGGTCTTTTAGGGCATTTATATCTATATGGCAAAGGAGTCAAAAAAGATATACAGCATGCAGAGAAGTGTTACCTACTGCAGGTAAAATGTTATCCAGAGGAAGAAGCTCCTATACAAAATCTAGCACATTTTTATCATGAAATTGGAGACTCTACCAAATATAAACACTGGTCACAGGAACAACAGAAAATCGACAGTATAAAAGGATATGTCAGCGAAAGAAAAATAGACGATAATATTTATATTAAAACATATAAGAAAACACATGAACGACAATAAATTTAAACTATTGCTGGGAGGGATTGCACTAGCTGCCGATTCTTTATTTTTTGACTCATTCCTTTCAAAAATAAAAGAGGAATTATTGATATTATGTATCTCCCTAGCTGTTTTATCACTGATTTATCTTGGAATCAGGAAATTAGTCCTGCACAAAAGTATTGCCATGACTAAAACGATGGGGATATTGGTAATCTCAATGATAATAGTCCTTTCAATAGGAATAAATTATTTAATCTCTCCAAAAAAAGAAATTCCTCCAACAAACTCCCTAATCAGACCAACTTATGACATACCTGACGACTATAAAAAATACGCGAATCTTGGACTGGAAGACGCACAAGTGTTCGCTTTCGACATGTATCGCGAACAGGGAATCGCTGACAAAAGAGTACAAAATAATACTAAAGCTTTAGAATATGCTCTCTTAGCATCAGTCAATGGCGATAGTATAACATTGTTGAACACAGCTTTCATGTACCATGACGGTTTGGGAACAGAAGTTAACTATGAACGAGCATACTTTTTTGCAAAGATGGCAAAAAAGAAAGGAAACTCAAAAGCTACAGAATTTATAGAATACCTAATCAAGAGCGGACTGATTAATGATCAAGACATAAGAGACATGGAGAATTATGAACTAAAGAAGGATACCAACAAAGTTAGTCTGAAACTAAAGAGATACAATTCTCTGAAAAGCCCGACTCTACTTCCATGTAAAACCCGTTGGCGAAATTAAACTAGCGCATATTTCACTCTTTCAATAGGTTTCTCATTTTTGAAATTAATATATTGCAGAATTATCGCTTCACTAAGTTTCTCTATGATTCGGGTGAACAATCGTAAGTAGTCGAAAAATTATTAAGCTCTCACTATTTTCCATTTTTACTTTCACTATTTATAAAGATTCTCGTTCTGACTCCATCTCGATCAGAGAATTTAGTAACGTCTCACCTATTATCATAATAGTGCAGTAATCCATGCTTTCACTTCTATCTTGAAAAATCTGGCATTATTACAACTAATCTCATTCTTGTGTTTGTATATCATGATTAATACTAATGTTTTACTTCGGATAATAAGGCAGCTGTCTCCTATGCTCCCTTTCACTCCTTGATGAAGGCAACCGCCTTGCTAATCATGAAAGGCGAATTAGATACAGTAATATCCCAACAATCCGGCTCGTAAGCAAAAAAAATCCTGTCCGGTATTTATATGCGAGTATTTTACCTGAAATCCGGCTTCCTGCAGATGAAGCACGAACTCGCTGTGGCACGTGTCAAAAGGGCACCATATGATCTTCCCTTCAGGCAGATACTCGATGATGGAAGCCACTCCGTATCCAAAAGTGTATTTCTCGTCACTGCAGTTCAAGAACATCCTGCTCAATTTACTGGAAACGGGTTCCTCCTTCCGTTTTCTCCGCCTCGTCATTCCTATTATTGAAACTAAAGCTCAGCTGCCGGACATCCTGCCAGTTATTTTCAAAATACAAATCAATCGTTTGTGCCTCATTCGTACTTTTTGAAGTATAATACAACCGGAATTTCTTTTCACCCAGCAGATAGCGGTCATTGGGTTTCAAGACTGTACCGTCTTCCATCTTCAAGATCCCGTTCCCGTCAGGCTGGAAATAGCGGAGAGTATAAAGTGTGCCGGAAAAACTGCCTTCTTCATTTATTTCCAGACGGATTTCCACCGTCTGACCGCCAGCTATCTTGTCCGCTACGGGCATCGCCTCTACCGTGAACGGATATTCCTGCTGAATATCCAGGTCATCACTACAAGAGCCAAAACCAAAAAAGGAAGCTGCAATGCAACACAATATCATCATCAAGTCAAGTATCTTTTTCATTTTTCGTATGGATTTAGTCATTATAAAATGTATTTAATTCCCAAGCCGTACTGGGTATGGAAATGCTTTGCTGCACTCCCCCAAAGAACACGTTCACGAAGACGCAGTAACAGGACGACCTTGTCTGAAAGATAAGTTTCCGCTTCCAGTGTCACTGCACCGCCATAAATGAACGATTCGTGTTTTTTCAGGACGGCACCGTCAAAGAGCAGTCCCTTTCCACCGTTTACAGTTTCATACCCCATCAATCCCGAAGCACCAATATTCAGAAATACATTTTTCCCCGGGTCGGAAAAGAAATTGTAATAGTAGCCGCCTTCCGCAGTATACTGCTCCAAAGGGATACGTGTATTACGGTAAGGATAATACCGCCGCATGATTTCAATACCCGATACCCATTTGTTTCCTCCCTTGGCATAGGTAGAAACGGCAAGTCCGAAGGCGAATCCCGTATCATTACGTTCCTTCCCGCAATAAAAACCGTCAACCATATCCGCCATTAGCTGCACACCTTTCATACCCGGCAGGCAGCGTTGGGCCTGCGCCTGCCCCAGAAACAGGGCAAGCATAGCTGCAAGCAACAACACAAATTTTCCGGTCATTCTCATCGTACCTTCAATTCGTTGACGGGTTCAGCACGCACAAGGTCCTCATTATCCACCTCAAACATCTGGTGGCGGCCTCCCTGTTTCTCATACATCTCCACCACCAGTTTCTTGTCCTCCGGTATCGTAAATTTGGGTAACGCGAACACCGTACGTTCCGAGGCCTTTCCATCCACACGGGTCACATAGTTGCAGGCACGCAAGGGATAGATCATCTGTTCCTGCATGGCGGTACGTTTCACGATCTTTTTGTCGACAATCTTGAAGGTCACGAAATCCACATCAAACGGGACATTCGTCTCATTCCTTAGCTGTGTATGAAAGTACAGCAGGTCATTATGGGTATAAAGCCCCCTAAGCAGGAACTGGACCCCGAAACGTTTACAGCCGATATGTCTGACCCGTCTTTTGTCCTGCCTGTGCACGGACTTCATAATCAGGCGTACCAGACGCGGGGACTCATTGCCCAGTTCCTGCAAATAGATTTCCATGGCATTGTTCGGACGGTTCACCGTTTCACCGTCATGGATGAAATCGCACATCTCCACGTTCAGCAGGAGCGGTTCATCCGCATACCTGACATTGAACGTGTAAAAATTTCCATCTTCAGTGATCACGCTCATGTTCGTCTCATCCCGGAAATGCTTTTTAGCAGCTTTCACACGGATCACGTTCTCCGCCGCATCCGCCTTTCCGGCTATCAGATTGGTGGACCCCAAGTCCACATACTTGATCGGGGAAGGAAATATGACATGTACCGTTTTATCATAAGTGATTTCCAGCCCGTGCGGGGCTATCATCCGGCTAAAGCCGATCTTACGGCTCAGTCCCTCAAAATAATCCCCGCTACTCAACTGCGCACTGGCAGCCGTCACACCCGTCATCAGGGCAAAAAACATCATCAGAATCTTTTTCATATCCGATTGCATCTTGATTGGTTGGTTAATGATTGATTTTCTTTTACTGCTTTTGTGTCTCACTGTTCGGGAGAATGAAGCAACAGCCTGTGCCCTGCTTTCAGAGTGACCTTCACCGTCCGCATCTTTTTAGCGACATATCCCGACACGCCCTGTATCACTCCTTTTCCCAGGTCCGAAGCGATCTGCGCCCCGGCATCCGTAGAGATATTGATACTGCCGTTCATGGAGGTTCCCATATTTGCTGCTATCTCACGTGCCGCATCATACTCCATCGAGTTGGGGACCGGTATTCCCCGCTGGCCGTCCGCATCGTAAACCTCCAGTTCTACAGGAATAACCGTACCTTTATATTCAACCGCCTGAACAAGGATATCAAGCCGTTCACCTTCCATACGGGCTCCGCCGGTCAGGATCGTCCCCTTGGGAATAAACCGGTCATCGACCACCATCGGTTCCAGCAGGCGGATACGCAGCGCCTGACCGTCCGAAACAGTCTGTGTACCGTGTACGCAGGCAGGAATGGTATTCCTGTCAGAAGTCAGCACTTTCCCCACAGGAGTATTGAACCCTACATTCCTTTCCCCCGCAAATCCGTTCCCTGATTCCCCGTTACTCGCGGGTTGTGACAGGGAAGACACCACCTGATGCCGGACCTGTTTTACCGGTTTGACAGCCGTCCGCTGCCTTTTATCCATTGCCGGAGAAGTCGTCGCCGCCTGTTTCCCGTTGTACCGGGCAGCCAGTTCATAGGATTTCTCCATCAGCGCCATTTTCTCTTCCATCGTAGTCTCCTGCAACGGCTTTTCATTCTGCCGTTCATGCTCCAGCTCTTCGATGCGTCGGAGCAGTTCATTCCTTTCGGAGTTCTCCGCACGGGTATAAAAATTATCCAGCGTACGGTTCATGTTACGGTAGGCACCGGCAGAAGAACGGACAGTATTATGGGAACCTGTAGAGGGGGTATCCGCCTCTTCCACCGGTAATTCCGCCATGCCTTCAGGCAGGTGCACCGTATCCTTACCGGAACTGCCGAACAGCGAGGCCATCTCCTGAAATGCATTTTTACGGCAATTATCCTTTTTCTCCAATTCTTCACGCTCATAAGCGTCCACCTTGTTGCCGTCCATCCTTTGCTGTCCGGGGGAGGGAATATCCGTATTGAATCCCTTCTCTTTCTCCTCCGCCGCCCTCTCCTTCTCAGACGGCGAATAAATCAGCCATAACGAACCTGCAAAGAGCAGGCACATGGCGGGATAGACAATATACCTGGTACGCCTGCGTTTTTCCTCCGGACTCAAAGGTCTGTCAGCAGACAAGCCTAACAGTGTCCTGATTTTCTGAATGTCCATAATCATAATAGTCTTTAAAGTGAATGGTTGTATCTTTCTCCGGCTTTATATCCAAAGGACGGATATGCTCAATTTTCAGTCCCCCGCCCGGTTCTCCGAAACCCAAAAGGGAAGAGAGGATCATATACAGGCAGCCTGCCATAAACAGGGCAAATGCAACGGCGATGACAGCCAACCGCTGCCCTGTCGTCAGTCTGCCGCAGTATCGGTGTATCAGGATGTCCGCCTGTTTCCACGGGTATTTTCTTCTTCTCATCGGTCGGCACTCCTTAAATCCTTGTTTTCCATAATGGTAAAATGCTCGATAATGAACCCGTTCGGATTGTCATCCGACCTGACAGCATTCTGAAGCCGGCACTCCGTCACCAGGCTGCGTTCCGTCACGTTGCTCTCACGGATGATCATCTGCCGGGCATACGTCCTCGCCTTATAGGGATAACTGTTGAAGTCGCAGGCCACGCTGTCCACCTGGACAACCTGGTTGATGTTACCCGAAATCAGACGGTTGTAATACCCTTTCTCGGCAAGGTCCACATAATAATGGTAGGCACTCTTGTCGGCCAGCAGCAGAGCCCGGTGGATATTGTGCTCGATGGCGTCCTTCTGCGGCGAAAGGCTGAAGAAGAGTTCATGGAACCGCCTCACGTGCTCCCTGGCTTCCGCCGGACGGTTCTGCGAAAGGTCCTGCGAGAGCGCAAGCATCAGCGACTTGCCGCCGTCCAGCACATAGATCTTTTCACGCTGCTTCTCGGCAAAGCTGTAGGAGCTCCACAACGAATAACCGGTAATGAGCGTGCAGCAGCATACAAAGGTTGCCAGCATCAGGCGTATCCGCCTGAAGCTGCTTTCAATATTGGTCAATGACTTGAATTCCATCTGTGAATCGTTTTTGATTGTTTATTTTCCACGTATACGCCCTCCGATATTACCCAGTGCCGCACCGCCGGCACCGGCAGTGAAACCACCGGCTTTAGTCGCCGTACGGTTCAGATTGCGGGAATAGTTGCCGCCACCTCCCGCCTGGACAATCCAGCCGGAAACGGTCGGAACGGTAAAATAACCGACAATCCCGATCAACATGAAAATGATGTACACGCAGTTCGAATTGTCCAGTGAATAATCGGGATTTCCCTGCAGTTCGGCAATATCGTTCTGAAGCATGAGCACCTGTATCTTGGCAAGCATGCAACTGAACAGGTCGCTGACAGGAAGCCACAGGTAGACCGATATATATCTTGTGAACCACTGCCCGAGCGTGGACTGCAAGCCGTCCCACACCGAAATGGAGAAGGCTATCGGACCCAGCACGGAAAGTACCACCAGGAAAAAGGTCCGTACCGTATCTATCAGCAACGAAGCGGCTGCAAAGAGCAATTCCAGCAGGCTGCGGAAAGCGTCACGGATACTCTTCTCCAGATTATACATGCCCACTTCCATATACATCCCCAGACGGGTGGCGGCGTCTCCCGGAGACCAGCCGAGCTCGTCCAGCTGGCGGTCAAACTCCTCGTCGCTGACCAGATAGGCGGTTTCGGGATTGCGCATCATGGCCTCCCTCTCCAGCCGGTCTTTCTGCGCCCTGTACTGCTGCATGTCCAGTGTCTGCCCTTCCAGCATCCTGTGGGTCCCCTGCACAATGGGACTTAAAATACTGTTCATCGTTCCCAGCACCAATGTCGGAAACAGCAGGATACAGATACCCAGCGCAAAAGGGCGAAGCAGCGGATAGACGTCCACCGGCTCGGCACGGGCCATCGACTGCCAGACGCGGAGGGCGACATAAAACAGGGCACCCAGTCCCGCAACGCCCTTCGCCACGCCCAGCATGTCCTCGCAAAGAGGCATCATCTCATTGTACAGACTCTCCAGTATCGTATGGAGGCTGGCAAAATCTATCGACAACAGTACCATGGCTACCAGTATCTGGAGGTTTCATCACCATAGAGCCTCATTACGCGGTCCATGTCGTTCCTCTTCCTGGCACGCAGGTAGCTCACGGCGATATTCCTGTTCGTATAATAACTGACAAGGTTCCGGTAACGGCGCATGTCACGGTAACACTCATCCACCACGTCCATGCGGTCCTTGTCCGTCATGGAGAGGGTGCTGACATCGATTACCTGCTTCAGATCCTGCAATACGCCGTTGCTCTCCTCCAGAAGTTTCGTATAACCGGAAGCGATGGCGTCCAGTTCCCTTGCCGAGAAATTCTCATCCTTCATCATCCTGCCGAAGCCGGTGACGTAGATATCCGACACGTCACCCACCATCAGAATGATCTCACGCACCTTACGTGCGTCCCTCACCAGGTTGTTCACGGATTTAAGAGCATCATAATATTTTTTGGACTGCTCATAGATCTTGACCGTTTCGGAAAAGCTCTGCGCGGTGTTCGTGGCCGTCTTGGAGGTATGCGCAATATTGTCCGACATGTTAATGATACCCTGGGCCAGGTTTCCGGGATCGGTAACCACCCACTGAGCGCTTGACTGTACGGTTGCCAGCAGAAACACCGTACAAACAAGGCTTGCCTTTTTCCATATGCCTCCCGTTCTCATCGTCTGTTTTCATTACGTACATAATCACCGTGGGGGGAAAAAGTCAGCACGTCGGTCGCTTCATTATAGGACACGTCAATGCGGTATCCGGTGTTGATGAAAAGGTTGCCGTTCTCCTCGACCAGCAGGTAGGTCCGCGGTTTCAGGACACGTGTCTTTCCGCTGCGGGAAAAGACCGTCACCTTATAGGCTCCGCCTTCCTTATAAACCAGCACGTCAGGTTTGCCCTCCACGCTGCTCCACGAACCGCAGAGTCTGTCACAGTCCGTTCCGTTTGCTTCCATACAACTTTGCAATACCATGGCGGCCATGCCGACCAGGCATACCGCCAGCCTCACCAATTGTCTGTTTCTCATAACTTCGTTCATTTAGGGGTTGATACTTGTTTTTGTTCCTCTCTTTTCCTCTCAGCCAGCCGCCGGACGGCAAGCTCCAGATTGCCGCCCAGTTCCCGCGTCAGTTCATGGAGTTCCAGCTTCTCGGATTCCTCGGTCGTGTACACCGTATACTCCTCCGCGCTGACCTCCGTCGCATAAACGGCGGAGTGTGTTCCGCCCAGCCCGATCCAGACTTCACGGTAGAAAGGTCCGGGACGGTTCGCACGATTGATGGAAAGGATCTGCCCCCTCTCCTTCTCCGTCAGTCCCAGAAGTTTCTGGATATGTTCGAACTTGTTCATATATTTACGCTGGTCAAGCAGTATCTTGCAGTCCGAGTTGTTGATGATCGCCTCCTTGACAATATCCGAAGAGATGATGTCGTCCACCTCCTGCGTCACTACCACGGCCTCACCAAAATACTTTCTGACGGTTTTGAACAAGTACTGGATATAGGTAGCCATATTGGGGGACATCAATGCCTTCCAGGCTTCTTCCAGCAATATCATCTTGCGGATTCCCCTGAGCCTTCTCATCTTGGAAATAAAGGTTTCCATGATAATAAGCGTAACCACCGGAAGCAGGACCTTGTTGGAGGAGATGTTGTCCAGTTCAAAGACTATGAACCGTTTGTTCGTCAGGTCCAGTTCCTTGTCGGAGTTCAGCAGGAAGTCATAGTCCCCGCCCCTGTAAAACGGTTCCAGCACATTCAGAAAGCCGTCAATATCGAAGTCCTTTTCACGCACCTTCTTTTGCTCGATCATACGGCGGTAGTCATCACGGACAAACTCATAGAAGCCGTTAAAATCCGGCCTGGACGCCCTGTCATCCGTAATCCGGCGGATATAGGCATTCACCGCACCCGACAGGGCCACCTCCTCCGAACGTTTCGGGGCTTCGTCCTCCCGTTTCCACAAAGTCAGGATCAGCGTCTTGATACTCTCACGTTTTTCAACGTCAAACTGTCCGGAATCCGTATAAAAAGGATTAAAAGCTATCGGATTATCCTCCTCATACGTTATATAGATACCGTCCTCACCGTGCGTACGGTCATGGATCATACGGCACAGTCCCTGGTAGCTGTTGCCCGTATCCACCAGCAGGATATGCGTGCCCTGTTCATAATATTGTCTGACCAGGTGGTTGGTAAAAAAGGATTTGCCGCTACCGCTGGGGCCGAGAACAAACTTGTTGCGGTTCGTGATGATACCGCGTTTCATCGGCAGGTCGCTGATGTCAACATGCAGGGGGATGCCGTTCCGGCGGTCAGCCATACGGATGCCGAACGGGCTGGGAGAACTCCGGTAATTGGTTTCAGCCGTAAAGAGACAGACGGCCTGTTCCAGAAAAGTGTAGAACGACTCCTCTGCCGGAAAATCACCCGCATTGCCGGGAATGCCAGCCCAGTAGAGCACCGGGGCATCCACCGTATTGTGCCTCGGCGTGCATTCCATCATGGCAAGCTGGCTGCCGGTATCGTTCTTCACACGTCTGAGTTCCTCCCTGTCTTCTGCCCACGCCGTCACGTTGCAGTGGCAGCGGACGGGCAATACGCCCTTCGTATGGGCTTCATCCAGATACATCTCCGTCCACTCCCGGTTTACCGCATTGCTCCGGCTGTACTTCGAGAGGGAGAGCATGTTGCGGGAAGTTTTTTCCATCTCCCGGAGAATCTCCTGCGCATCGTCTATAAACACATACTGCGAATAGATATGGTTACAGGGAAGCAACAGGCCGACAGGAGCGGCGAACGAGAGGCGGCAGTCACTGCGGTCGGTGGACATACGTTCATAACGCATATCGGTGGACACCCTGCCGGGAAGGTCCTCCGTATCAGAAAGGGTATGCACACACAGCCGCTTGTCACCCACACGCATGCCGCCGGGATTAAGACAGATGTCCTGAAGCACGGCGGTTTCATCCTCCAGCGACAGGGAGAAATATTTCTCCACCAGTCCGGGACGTCCCTCAGTGCCGGTAATCTCGTCCGCCTCCAGCCTGCGCAGGCTGACATGGCCGGAATCGTTCATGATACGCTCGAACTGTTCCACAGCTTCCAAAAACCGGACCGCCGTGTCCTTGTCAACCATTTCCTTAGGCAAAAGGGAACCGCGGCAGAGGCTGTTGAAGTCACTCCTCTGCCGGCTGCGCTCACGCGTGGTCTTCGTCAGATACAGGTAGCATTTGTGGTTCAGGTACGGGCGCTCGTTGAAATGGCGCTCATAGCTTTTCGACAGGAAGCTCTGTTCACCGTCCCGGAAATCAGGACGGTAGGTCTCCTTCGTGAACCAGTCCTGCTTGCAGACAACCGAAAAATCCGGCAGCACTTTGACAGCCTTTACCCAGGAAGAGTGGACAGCCTCGTATTCAGCCGCAGTCATAGTAAACAGTTCGGGAAGTTCCACCTCAAAGGCCACGGTCAGGTCGGCGTCCTTGCTGACAATGCAGCCGTTCTCCACAGACAGCAGGGGGAACTTACGTTCAAGCGTTTCAGCTTTCAATACATTTCTCATTTCTTTCTCCTTTTGGTCAGTAATCGGAATAATCTTCTCCGGTGGATCAGATAATGAGGATGGCGTTTCCCCGACAGCAGCTTCATAAGGCCGTGTTCACCATACCGGGCATTCAGGCGGAAGGTCAGCCAGACCAGCAGCGAACCGGACAGGAGTCCGAAAGGAATGCATATCCACTGGGGCACACCGACTATATAAAGGATGACCACCACAAGCAGCACCGCGACAAGCCCGCCCGCAAAAATAAAAAGGTACTGTGATTTCAAACGTAGGCTAAGTACCCGGCGCCTTGTCGTATTACTACGGTAGGTTTCCAAGAACTCGCCTCCGAACCGTACGTACACGTCTCCATGTATACGGCTCTCCATTAACATATTCAGTCTATCCACCATGATGTATCTTTTTATGGCAAGGGATACAGACAGCCAATGTCTTCCTCCGACGTCCAATCATTTGGATTTCCCAAGGCTTTTTGCCTTTCAGGTCTTTGAGTTTTTTGACATGATGGATTTCAATATTCCCTTCTGAACCGCATAATTCACATTTACTCGCTTTCAACCGTTCCGCAAGACTGGTATAAGCTGTATTGTAAATTGTGTTTGCCAGATTATCACAATTTGATACTGTTGCGGTGGTTTTACGCTTAAAGCTACCGTTGAAGAAAACTCTCATTTTCCTTTCCCCTTTCTTATTTTCATAGAATACTGCAAAATCCTTGTTATAGCGGTATTTGGCTATGATTCTGCGAACAGATATACGGTACTTTTTTGCAAAAGTCTTATACATACTGTATTGCATGATATATTTGAAAGAGTTAAGATGTGAACTGTTATTAGCAATAGAATAGTAGTTTGTAAAACCTCCTATTTCTGCATTGTAAGCATCCAATATCTCAAGGTCGTCATTATGAAGCACCTTTGACCTGCTAATCGGTTTCCATTTCTCTTTATTTTCAAATTGATGAATTCTCATCACTTCGTAATAGAGAAGTTTTTTCTTCATAGCTTCCATTGGCATTTCTAATACTACCTTTTTACCATACACTTTAATCAGATTTCCAGATTTCTCACCTCTTTTGGTCATATCAGAGAACTTCCGAACATAGATTTCATATCCGAGGAATTTAGCATGTTTATTACCATGTGTTATCAAAGTTTTTTCCTCTGAAAGGGTAAGTTTCAGCTTATCATAGAGGAAGTTTTTAATATCCTCTTTGATTGTTTCGCTGTCTGCTTTACTCCCAATGACACCGATAATAAAATCATCCGCATATCTCACATACTTAATCCTTTTGTAATTCTCGTCCATCTCATCGACAGAGGGTATCAATCTTTTTTTCTGAATACATCTTATCGCTGTAATCAGTTCTTTCCGAGTAACTTCATTCTCGGTTTTCTTTAGCTTTGTGCCAAGCCACCAAATTTTTCCGGAATATCTTTTGTACTCTGGGTTCATTTTCCGTTTTATGCCTTTATCAAACTTTTCGGCATATTCTTTCATATACTTATCCAGTTTATCCAAGTATATATTAGCCAGAATCGGACTAATAATACCTCCTTGTGGTGTTCCGCTGTACGTTTTATGAAAGACCCAATCTTCGATATATCCAGCTTTTAAGAACTTTCTAATCAACCGAATAAAACGTTCATCAGCGATACGTTCTTTGAGGATTCCAATAAGTACATCATGGTTGATGTTATCGAAAAATCCCTCAATATCGCCTTCGACAAACCATTTGGTTGCAGTGAAGTTCTTCTGTACTTGTATTAACGCAGTATGGCAACTTCGTCTGGGTCTAAAGCCGTGAGACGTATTTTCAAAATATTCTTCGTACATTGCTTCTAACATCATTCTAATTACCTCTTGCACTAATTTATCATCGAAAGATGGTATTCCGAGAGGACGTAGTTTCCCGTTCTTCTTTGGGATATACGTTCTTCTCGCCGGATTTGGTTGGTACGATTCGTTTTTAAGCGCACCAATCAATTTTTCAATACGTTTAAGGCTCATTCCGTCGATTGTATTACCGTCGGAACCTGCCGTCATATTTCCGGGCTTACTCTGTATATTATTGTAAGCCAGCAGAAACATGTCTGCATTGTAAAGAACCCTGTAGAGCCGTTCAAATCTATAATCCGAACATTTGCTATGCTCTGAAAGACTGTTTAATACTTTTTCTGGACTTCTCATGTCTCTCACATTTTCCGTTAATTGTATTAAAGATGTTAACTGCTTCCCTTCGCCATGTACGAGGCTTTCCCTCGCTCGGACTACTACGGAAGCTCCGTTACCGTGCCGGATATTCAGAAGCTAAACTTCATAGCCTTTCGGCATTCCGGTTTAGGTAATCCCCGTTTAGCTCTATGGCAACATAGCTTTGATAGATTGTCGGATACGACTTTCGTCCTTTACTGCTTATTGCAGTCGCGCTGTAACCTGTTCTGCTTCCAATTCTCAAAGGAGGAACTAAAAGTGTTACAGTATGGCGTTAATAACTACCTTCCGCCACAGTTCCGAGTTATACCGCTTGGACTATCGTTCAATCAATCCAGACTTTATCCTCATATCTATCGTTTCATCTCCTGATTCAGTCGCATATTGGTAGTTATATGACTTATCAGTTTATCGGCATGCTACACTCCCTGTCCGGTTTCCCTTTCAGATAAGCCGATTGATGATAGGCTATCGAACACTCGCCTAACGTCTTGCTATTGACGTATTTGCCAAAGAACCTCTACGGGCGCACCCTTGAACTCTATCGGATTGCCGGCACCTTTGTTAATCGGGTATTCCATACTTTAAAGGAAGAAGGAACGTAGGATCGTGGCAGCAACAATCAGAAAGATACACGCGAAA
>ERZ780195.2252-NODE-2252-length-13528-cov-16.881392_pt1 | contig 13528 bp, 10 predicted proteins | sample MGYA00511017_ERZ780195 | MGnify/ENA primary metagenome ERZ780195 (study PRJEB29588, sample SAMEA2159974) | human gut metagenome | biome: human gut; feature: human-associated habitat; material: faeces | place: Denmark | collected 2008/2010 ...
CCCGACCGCAGCTGCGGTCGGGCGCGAAGCCTTTTTGGGAATTCAGTTTCAGCGATACAGCTTGACCTGCGCGATGCGATAGGCCTCCACGGGGAAACGCACGGTTTCGCCGTCGATCTTCGCCTCGCCCAGCACGCTGCCGTCCAGATTGGTCAGCGTGGCTCTGGCGGGCTGGAAGGGAGCGCGCAGGACGATCTCGTCGGCGCGGCCCTCGTCCTCGAACAGGCGGACGGTCAGCGCGCCGTCGCCCGAGATGAACGCGGAGGACAGCACGGAGTGCTCCGCCTCGAAGCCGAGCATGGACGCCTTCGGCGCGAGCCTGCCGGCGTGGGCGGCGGTGGGCACCGCGCTCATGGGGCGAATCAGCGCCTCGCCGTCGCGCTTGAGCTGCGTCGGACGGCCGTCGGTGAGCTTCACGAACAGCTGGATGGCGTGGACGCCGCGCTCGGGATAGAGATCCGGCGTGCCGGCGGTGTTGATGAGCGTGCAGGACAGCACGTTCTCCGCCAGACGGAAGCCGTATTTGCAGTCGCAGATCAGCGCCGCGGTGGTTCCGCCGGTCACGGCGCACGCGCCGGTCAGCGCGGGCACGTCCATCTCGCGCGCCGGACGCTGGGCAAAGCCCGCGGGCACGTCGGTCAGGATCGTCTCGGAGCCGTGCTTCAGCGGCAGGCGATAACTCAGCAGCGGGATGTAGGGCTGGGCCTTGCAGGTTTCGTGCCAGTCGACCTCCAGCTCGTAGCGCAGCGCGTCGGCGCCCTTGTCCAGCGAGACGGTCATGTTCACGGTGGAGTGCATGACCCTCTGGCTGAAGGTGACGCTGGAACGCAGCTCGCCGGGGCGGACGGTCACGCGGTTGGTGTCCGTCACGGGCTCCATGCCGAAGTAGCGGCCGATGCGCCATGCGCTCATGTCGCTGTCCTCGGTGCGCACCAGATGCAGGCCGGCCGGAGCCGCGAGCAGCTCCTCGCCGGTGGCCTTGTCCACGAGAGACCGGAGCAGGCCGCTGCCGGTGTCGAAGCGGGCGCAGAGCTTTTCGTTCTCCAGCACCACGGGGCCGTTGGGCAGCTCCTCGCGCTCGGCCTTCAGCAGATGGGTCGGATAGTCAGTGACTTCCTTTTCGCGCACGGCGTAGACCGCGTGGCCCATGGCGGGCACGTCGGCCTCAATGAGCACGCGCACGAAGTAGTGATCCCAGTAGCGCACCGGCTCGCAGTCGCGCAGCTGGAACGCCACGGCCCTGCCCTCGTGATCCACGACCTCCAGGCGGTCGAGATCGCCGGTGTAATCCCAGAGAGTCAGCTCGGTCAGCTCATGGCGCGCCATGGCCGACGCGTTGAACACGGTGTAGACGCGAACCTTGCCCGCGCCGCGCTCGGGATTGGGCACGCCGGCGTAGTTGGCGATGCCGTAGCCCACGCCCGCGCCCTCGGACACGGTGCGCCGGATGCAGTCGTCCGCCGGGAACATGGAGGTGTCCACATTGGCGGAGAGCTTTTCGAAGGCCTTGGCCTGCTCGGACTGAGCGGTGGCGATGGCCTCGGCCAGCTTGCCCATGGCGAACTCGCGGCTCTCCTGCACGCAGGAGCCGGTGAGAATGTCGTGGAAATGGGTGAACAGCGTGTTCTGCCAGGCCTTGTCATAGCGCCTGGCGGGGAAGGCCGTGCCCAGCGCCACGTTGGACAGCGCGCTCAGACGCTCGGAATCCAGCAGCGCGGCTTCGGCGCGGCGGTTGGCCAGCTTGATGCGGCTCTGGGTGGAATAGCAGCCGGTGAAGATGGCGTTCAGCTCGTGATCCACCACGGGCAGGTTCTCGCGCACCGACTCGGCCTTCTCAAAGAATTCCTGCAGCGTGCCGAAGCTCAGTGTGGGGAAGATGGGCCACTGCTGCATCTCCAGCACGGCCTCGATGTCCCGGCGGGTGGGGCCGCCGCCGTGGTTGCCCACGCCGTAGACGATCAGCGCCGTCTTGAGGCCCGCGCAGCGGCGCTCCATCTCGAACACGCCGGTGCCGTTGTCCGGGTTCACGCCGGAATTGTACCAGTAGGGCTCCTTGTACATCAGCAGCTCGCTGCCCGACGGCGCGCGGAAGCGATACAGCGTCAGGTCGTCCTGCAGGCCGCGGCAATGATAGTAGTAGGGCACGCTGCCGAACAGGTTGATCTCGGGCACGTTGCGGCTGTGGCCGAAGGTGTCGGGGGAGAAGTCGACCTTCACGCCGGTCACGCCCCAGACGTCGCGCAGATAGTCGCGGGTGACGGAGATGTGGCGCAGCAGGGACTCGGTGTCGGGCATGTTCTTGTCCGTCTCGACCCACGCGTTGGCGGTCACCTCCCAGCGGCCCTCGGCGATGCGCGCCTTGATCTCGTCCATCATGTCGGGATCGTATTCCTCGACGATCTTATAGACGGAGGCCTGAGACTGAGAGAAGGTGAAGTCGGGATATTCCTTCATCAGGTTCAGCATGGTGCGGAAGGTGGACAGCGCCACGGCCACCGTCTCCTGCCAGCCCCACATCCAGTTCATGTCGATGTGGGCGTGAGAGGCGTAGATGACCTCGTATTCCCTGGCGGCGCTCTTCAGGGGCAGCAGCGCTTCCTCGGCCTGCATGCAGGCGGTTTTGGTCAGTACGCCCTCCTCGGTCATGCAGCGCTCGAGAATGTCCAGCGCGGCGGCGATTTCGCCGTCGAAGCGGCCGTCGTGGCGCTTGGACAGCTCCAGCGCGAAGAGCGTCTCGGACAGGATGCGGCGGATGGACGGGGACGGCTCGGTGATGCGATTGGCCTCCGCCACGCTGCGACCCATCGTGAACTCAAAGCGCCGCTTTTCGCGGTTGCCGCCGACCTTCTTTTTCAGCGCGGCATAACGGGCAAACAGATTCATAGATTTTCATCCTCCATTGGCGCGGGGGCTCTCCCGCGCTTATTTTCGGTGATGGCTCAAGCGATGCGCTTGCGTCCGGCGGGCGGCTTTTCCGCCCGGCAGACGAAGGCGTACCCTCCTGGAGAGAAGGCCGGGCGCTTGGGGAAGCGCCCGGCCATGGAAACCGGGAAATCAGTCGGCCAGAGCCGCGGTGTAACGATCGTAAGCGCCCTGATAGAGCTCGAGCAGACGATCGATCTTGAAGTTGCTCTGGAGGGGCTCGACCACTTCAGCGTGGTAGTTGGCCAGATCCAGCTCGCCGGTGACGAACTTCGCCATGACGGACTTCACGAAGTTGTCAAGGTCGGTTTCGAGGGTCGCGATCTCGGTGTTCTCGTCCTCAAGGAAGAACAGCTGGGGCATGGTCAGCTTCAGATAGGGAACCAGCTTCTCGTCGGTCTGCTGGTTGCGGCGCTGCTGCAGAACGTCGGTCCAGTTGCCCTCGGTGGCGGGGCGGACGTACTTGGGCATCGCGATGCCGCAGTCCGGGGTGATGGAGCCGCCGCGGCGCTCTTCGTAGGAACGGCCGTCGGTGGGGGCGATCTGACGATACAGGCCGTCCTCGGTCACTTCGTAGGCATAGCCTTCGGGGCCGTAGTGGATCAGCAGGGAGCCGGCCTCAGAGTAGAGGTAGTCCACCCAGCGCATCATGGCTTCGACGTGGCCGTTGCTCTCGCACAGGTCGGTCAGAGCGAAGGTGCCGGTCTGGATGCCGGTGCCGGTGTGGGGCCACATGGGCTCCTCGGTGGACTCGCTCTTCAGAGCGGGCAGCATCGGGTACTTGGAGGCCTTCTCGTTGACTTCGTCGGCGTTCGCGCCTTCGAAGGGCCAGATGTTGGTCGGGATGGCGCCGTAGCCCATGCCCGCGCGGTTCTCAGCGCCCAGAGCGGCTTCGTCGGTCTGCGTGTAGGTCAGGAAGTCCTTGGGGATCAGATTCTCGTCGTACAGCTTCTTGACGTAGGTCAGGAAGTTGACCATCTGCTCCTCCTGCATCATGCCGTACTGCATCTTGCCGTCGTCGTCGGCATAGACCTCGTTGCTGGGCAGGCCGAAGGCGCCGATGATGGAGCCCTTCAGATGATCGAAGCCGTCGGTCAGACCCCACGCGATTTCATCGGCCTCGCCGTTGCCGTTGGGATCCTCGTCGCGGAAGCGGACGAGCAGATCGTACAGGCCTTCAACGTCCGTCGGCAGATCAGCGTCGGTCAGGCCGAGCGCCTCGAGCCAGTCGTTGTTGACCCAGATGGAGCCGGTGTACGCGATGGGCGCGGCGTTCAGCTGCGGCAGGGCGTAGATGTGGCCGTCAGGAGCGGTGATCGCGCCGCGAACCAGCGGATACTCCTCCAGGAAGGCGTACAGGTTGGGGGTCAGTTCCTCGGTGATGTAGTCCTCCAGAGGAATCAGAATGCCCTGAGAGCCCAGCTCGACCAGCTGCTTGTTGGTCAGCATGCAGCCCAGCATGACCTCGGCATAGCTCTCGGTGTTGACGGCCAGGTTGAAGGCTTCCTGATAGCCGTCGAGGTTGATGGTGTTGATGTCGAAGTGAATGCCGGTGGCCTGTTCCATCAGCTGGAAGAACATCAGCTTGTCCCAATCGCCGTGGATGGGGTGCTTGATGCCCATCAGGGAGATGGTCTCAGTCTCCGTGTAGATCGGGAAATCTTCGTAGGTGAAGTAGTAGGGGGTGAGGTCGACCTCTTCCGCCACTGCCGCCGCAGAGGTCAGAAGCATGGCGACAACCAGCAGGATTGCCCACAGTTTCTTCATGGTTCGTTCTCCTTCTTTCTATTTATTAAAGCGTTTTGCCCCGACGGGAAAGCCGCTTTAATTTCAACCTGCGATCAGCCCTTGATGGAGCCGATCATGACGCCCTTGACGAAGTAGCGCTGAATGAACGGATACGCGGCGATGACCGGCAGCGTGGCCACGATCATGGTGGCGTACTTGATGATGGACGCGATGCGGAGCTGCTCGGCCATGGTGATGGCGTCCGCGTTGGAGGCGTTTTCCTGGTTGAACGTGGCCACGATCAGGATCTCGCGCAGGAACAGCTGCAGCGGGAACTTGGTGCGGTCGCGCAGGAAGATCATCTCGCCGAAGTAGCTGTTCCAGCGGCCCACGCCGAAGTACAGCGCCATGACGGCGATGATGGGCGCGGACAGCGGGATGACGATGCGCAGGAACGTGGCGAACACCGAGCAGCCGTCGATCTCCGAGGCCTCCTCCAGCTCGTGGGGGATGGTGCTCTGGAAGAACGTGCGCGTCAGGATGATGTACCACATGCTTGTGGCGCTGGGCAGAATGACCGCCCACAGCGTGTTCACCAGCCCCAGATTTCGGCAGACGACGTACAGCGGAATCATGCCGCCGGAGAAGAACATCGTCACCGAGAACACGAACACGATGAACTTGCGTCCGGGCAGGGACTTGACCGTCAGCGCGTAGGCCGCCGGCAGCGTGACCGCCAGGGAGATGGCGACGTTGACCACCGTGTAGAAGATGGTGTTGACGTAGCCCATCCAGATTTCGCTGTTCTTGAGGATGCGCTTGTAGCCCTCGAGGGTAATGTCCGTGGGCCACAGCCACATGCGGCCGCTGGTGACCGACGCGGGCGACGAGATGGACGCCGAGCACACGTAGATCAGCGGGTAGAGGGTGATGATGGTGATGAATACGATGAAGATCGCGTTGATGACGCCGAAGACCTTATCGCCCCGCGTCTGGGATACGGAAACCTTTTCAGCAGTCTGCATGCTTCTTCCTCCTTACCACAGCGAGGTCTCGCTGACTCTGCGCGCGACGATGTTGACGATGGCGACGAGGACGAAGCTGACGATGGACTGGGACAGACCCACGGCGGTGGAGAAGCTGTACTGAGCGTCCACCATGCCGCGCTTGTAGACGTAGGTGGAGATGATCTCCGAGGTGTTGATGTTCAGGTCGTTCTGAAGCAGGAACACCTTTTCATAGCCGACGTTGAGGATGCTGCCGCAGCTGAGAATCAGCTGAATGATGACTGTGGGCAGCAGCGTCGGCAGCTTCACGTGCCAGATCTTCTGCACGCGGCTCGCGCCGTCCAGCGTCGCCGCCTCCAGCAGCTGGGGGTTCAGGCCCGACAGCGCCGCGAAGTAGATGACGCTCGACCAGCCCATGCCCTGCCACACGCCCGTCCAGACGTAGATATGCGGGAAGAGGTTTTCCTTATACATGAATGGAATCGCTTCGCCGCCCAGCTTGACGATCAGGTTGTTGATCAGGCCGCCCGTCTGGCTGGTGAAGTTCAGAATCATGCCGCACATGACGACCACGGCGATGAAGTTCGGCGCGTAGGTGATGGTCTGCACGATCTTCTTCAGCCGCGGATGCCGCATCTCGTCCATGGACAGCGCCAGGATGATGGGAATCGGGAAGCCGACGATCAGGCTGTACAGACTCAGCACCAGCGTGTTGCGGATGATCTTCCACGCATAGTAGGAATCGAAGAACTGCAGGAAGTACTTGTTCCACGGATTCGCCCAGGGACTGCCGCTGAAGCCCTTCTTGATCTTGAAGTCCTTGAAGGCGATCTGCACGCCGTACATGGGGCCGTAGCAGAAGATGATGAAGTAGGCGATGGCCGGGAGGAGCAGCGCGTAGTAGGGCCAGTACTTCCGGAAAGAACGCGCAAAGCGCGTTCCCAGCGGAGCCTTTGCGGCGCGGGGAACGGCCGGATTGATGACTTGCGACATGTGGACGCCTCCTGATTTTGGTTTGCGGCCCGGCAGGCGCGCCCGCCGGCTCTTTCGCGGCAAGCCGCAAAAGATTGAATAAAATAACTTTATTTGTATTATAACGCATCCTCTAAACCTTGTCAATAACTATTTTTACGATAGGCCTAAAATTCCGAACGCGATTTGGACGCTTTTGAGATAAATGTCAAAAACGACGGTTGAATGGATACGCGTTCATAAAGTATAAAAACGGGTAGAACCATGGAGATAAAATGACTTTATATGGGCGGAGTAAAATGAATTTTGACGAATCCGGCGGCGGGGGCTTGAAAAAATGTTCGAAATTTGATACACTGTATTTGATTCGGAGGATGATACTTATGAAAAAGGGGATCAATCACCTGCATCAAAAGCAGTTTAACCGCGGTCTGATTTTTCAGGAGATTGTCACCAACGAGGAGACCTCGCGCCCGGAGCTCGCCCGCAGGAGCGGCCTGACCAAGATGACTCTGTCCAACATCATCACGGAGTTCATCGATCAGGGTTATGTGCAGGAAAAGCCCGGCGCCCAGGGCGCGGCGCGCAATGTGGCGCAGTCGCTTACGTTGTCGCCCGACGCGCCGAAGATCGCCGGCGTGCTGTTTCAGGTCAAATACATCGCGGCGGTGCTGTGCGATTTTCAGATGCACACCATTCGAAAAGTGCGCGTGGAGCTGCCTGAGTTCGACGAGGAAACGCTGGTGAGCGCGGCCATTCGCGCTGTGGAAGAGGCCATCGGCGACGAGGAGAAGGTGGCCGGCATCGGCATCAGCTCCGTTGGCCCGCTGGATCTCAAGCACGGCATGATTCTCAACCCGCCGGGCTTTCACGGCGTGCACGACGTGCCCATCGTCAAGCATTTCCAGCAGCATTTTCGCCTGCCCGTGTTTCTCGGCCATCACCATGACAACATGGCCATGGCAGAAAAATACTATGGAGTCGGAAAAAAATACCACGACTTCCTGTTCTTCAATACCGACGGCGTGAACCTGAGCATTATCACCGGCAACGAGCTGCACTCCAATTTCAGCGGCTTCCCCAGCGAGTTCGGCCATCTGAGCATCGACTACAACGGCATACAGTGCGACTGCGGCAACCGCGGCTGTCTGGGCAGCTATTTCGATCTCGCCGGCGCTTCTCAGGACGAAGCCAACATGCAGCGGCTGCTGAAGATGATGACCACCGTGTTCGCCGGCGTGTGCAATCTGCTCAACCCGCAGGCCATCATCATCGGCGACGACCCGCATTTCTTCACCGACTCCAACCTGTGGCAGTTCGAGCGCGAGCTGAATCAGACCATCATTCTGCGCCCCTATCGCCATATCGACATCCACCATGCCCACCGCACCGAGGATCTCGAACAGGTCAGCGGCGTGGTCTGCCTTATCACCGAGGTGTTCAAGGGCAATCTGCTGTTCTGATTTCTTGTCCGCGCCGGTTCGGGAAAGCGAACCGGCGCGATTTTTTTGGCTTCGACGTTTTTCCCCCTTTTCAGCGCGGCGATTGTCCGGTATAATAGAAGCAGTCGCATGTAAAACGCGAAGGAGGAAGAATTATGCCGATTGTGGATATGCCCCTGAAGGAACTGTACCGCTATGAGGGACGCAACGAGTGCCCCGCCGACATCGACGCGTTCTGGGATCGCTCCGTGGCCGAGATGGAGGCGCTGGGAACGGGCTGCACGCTCGAGCCCGCCGCGTTTCAGGCCCCCGGCGTGGAGTGCTTTGAGATGTACTTTACCGGCGTGGGCGGCTCGAAAATTCACTGCCGCTACGTCCGCCCCGCCCGCCGGGAGGGCAAAGTGCCCGCCGTGTGCGTTTATCACGGCTATTCCGGCAGCTGCGGCTCGTTTTCCGGACTGCTCCACTGGGCGGCGGCGGGCTTCGCCGCCGCGGCCATGGACTGCCGCGGTCAGGGCGGCACGTCCGAGGATCTCACGCCGGTGCGCGGCAACACGCTGCACGGTCAGATCATCCGCGGACTGGACGAGGACAGCCCGGACAGGCTCTATTACCGCAGTGTGTTCCTCGACGCGGCGCAGATGGCGCGCATCGTCATGGCCATGGACGAGGTGGACGAGACCCGCGTGGGCGCCACCGGCGGCTCTCAGGGCGGCGCGCTGACGCTGGCCTGTGCGGCGCTCACGCCCAGGCTGAACCGCGCCGCGCCGATGATGCCCTTCCTGTGCGACTATCGCCGGGTATGGGAGATGGATCTTGCCGTGGACGCCTATTCGGAGCTGAAGGAGTACTTCCGCAATTTCGATCCGCGTCACGAGCGCGAGGAGGCGATCTTCACCCGTCTGGGCTACATCGACAACAAGAACATGGCCCACCGCATCCGCGCGGAGGTCAGGATGTTCACGGGCCTGATGGACACCGTCTGCCCGCCGTCCACACAGTTCGCCGCCTACAACCGCATCAGCGCCCGCAAGAGCGTGGTGATCTATCCCGATTTCGCCCACGAATACTATCCCGAGTCCGACGACCTGTGCATGCAGTTCATGCTGGAAATGAAGTGATTTTTCGGAGTCGGAGAATAATTATCATTCTCGCCTGCGAAATATGCGATTGACGAACAATGTGAAACTTGGTATAATCCAAGGTAAAGAAATCAGTTAAAAAGGGGGGAATGCGGCGTGAAGAGCGCAAAGATGATTTTGGATCACGCGTATCAGATTGGCAAAATTGATCCGCGCATGTACGGCTCGTTCATCGAGCATCTGGGCCGGGCGGTGTACGGCGGAATCTACGAGCCGGGCCATCCGTCGGCGGACGAGCAGGGCTTCCGGCGCGACGTGCTGGAGAAGGTGCGCGCGCTGAACGTGCCGGTGGTGCGCTATCCCGGCGGCAACTTCGTCTCGGGCTTCAACTGGGAGGACTCCGTCGGCCCGAACCGCCCCAGTCGGCTGGATCTGGCGTGGTTCACCACCGAGACCAATGAGGTTGGCATGCACGAGTTCTGCGACTGGTGCAAAAAGGCGAACACCTCGCCCATGTATTCCATAAATCTGGGCACCCGCGGCCCGGAGAGCGCCCGGGACGTGGTGGAGTACGCCAACCATCCCGGCGGCAGCAAGTTCTCCGACATGCGCATCGCCAACGGCAGAAAGGAGCCGCTGGACATCCGGCTGTGGTGTCTGGGCAACGAAATGGACGGCCCGTGGCAGATGGGCCGCAAGACGGCCTATGAGTACGGCCGCGTCGCCAACGAGTCCGCGAAGATGATGAAGTGGGTGGATCCGTCCATCGAGCTGGTGGCCTGCGGCTCGTCCAGCTCCGAAATGCCCACCTTCGGCGACTGGGAGCTGACCATGCTCAATGAGTGCTACGACAACATCGACTACGTGTCGCTGCATCGCTACTACGGCAATCCCACCAACGACACGCCCGGTTTCCTGGCCCGGACGATGGATCTGGACGACTTCATCCGCACCGTGGTGTCCATCTGCGACGCGGTGAAGGGCAAGAAGCACTCGAAAAAGACGGTCAACCTGTCCTTCGACGAGTGGAACGTCTGGTACCATTCCAACGAGCAGGACAAGGAGATCTGGAAGCGCGACCGCTGGGGACGCGCGCTGCCCATTCTCGAGGATATCTACAATTTCGAGGACGCGCTGCTGTGCGGCTCCATGCTGCTGACCTTCCTGCGCAACGCCGACCGCGTGAAGATCGCGTGCCTGGCCCAGCTGGTGAACGTCATCGCGCCCATCATGACGCGCAATGGCGGCGGATGCTGGGCGCAGACCACCTACTGGCCCATGCTGCACGCGTCCGCCTTCGGGCGCGGCACGTCACTGCGCGCCGTGGTGGATTCGCCCGTCTACGATTGCCGGGACTACGACGGCGTGCCGCTGGTGGACGCGGCGGCGGTGGAGGGCGACGACGGCACGGTCATCGTGTTCTGCGTCAATCGCGGCCTGACGGAGGACTTCGCGCTGAACCTCGACCTGCACGGCTTCGGCGCGCTGCGGCTGAGCGAGCACATCGTGCTCCATCACGACGACGTGAAGGCCGTCAACACCGAGGAGAACCCGAACAACGTCGCGCCCATGCCCGGCCCGGGCGGAACCGTGGACGGCGAGCACGCGGCGGTGAAGCTCCCGGCGCTGAGCTGGAACGTGCTGCGCTTTGCGAGAATCTGAACATAGGGGACGGCTCTGCCCATGCGCAGCGCCGTCTTCGTTTTTTGAAGCAAAGGAGAAAAGAGCGATGCTGAAACGGATTTTCTGCGCGCTGCTGGCGATGCTGCTGCTGATCGGCGCGGCGCTGGGCGAGAGCCTGATGTCCTTCGAGGACTACGCCGCGGCGCTGGACGCGCCCGCCGACGCGGAATGGACGGCCGACGGCGACATGCGCACGCTGGAGCTGGCCGACGAAGCGACCGTCAGCGTGTGTCTGGAAGGCGAAAACGTCATGGCCGTCACGGTGGAAGCGCCGAAGGGAAGCATCATGGACGCGGGAAGCGCCGCGCTGAAGGCGCTGGGCGCGATGACCGACGAGGAAATCGCCGAGCTGCTGGCCATGACCGAGGCCGGCTCGGCGGAGGTCGACGCGTGCGCCTTCTGGCGCATGCTGGGCAAAAAGCGCGAGGGAATCGCCGTCTGCGCGGCGGAGGACGCGCCGTCGCTGTTCTGGATTCCGGTGCACGGCGGGAAGAAATTCCACGTGCGCATGGGCTGCTCCGGCATGGACGTGGCGCGTCTGGTGACGCAGAAGGCGGCGGAGGAAGCGGGCTTGGAGCCCTGCGGACGCTGCAAAAACCGCTGAGCCGGCGCAGGCGAGACGGCGGCATGGATGAGGATGACGGCGCATGGGCGAACGGTGCGTCGCTGTTTTCGTCCTTTTTTTAGGCGCAGGTGTAATCCCGGACGTGGATTTGTCCCTGAAGGATTCTCCACGCCGCCGATTGACAAACGGCGCGCGCGACGGTACAATGGAAAGGAGTTTTTTCAGGAGGACACGCGCATGAGGATTTACTTCGCGCCGCTGGAGGGCGTGACCGACGGAATCTTTCGCCGGGCGCATTGCGAGTGCTTTTCGGGCGTGGAGAAGTATTTCATTCCCTTCGTCAGCCCGTCGAAGCACCTGAGCTTCACCTCGCGGGAGCAGCGCTCGGTTTCGCCCGAGGAAAACGCCGGCGTTCCGGCGGTGCCGCAGATTCTGACGAAGGACGCGGAGTGCTTCAACTGGATGGCGCAGGCTCTCGCCGACGTGGGCTGGCGGGAGCTGAACCTGAACCTCGGCTGCCCGTCGGGCACGGTCACGGCCAAGGGCAAGGGCTCGGGCATGCTGCGCGACCGCGCGGCGCTTCGGGCGTTTCTGGACGAAATCTTCGCGCGTCCGGCGCTGAAAATCTCCGTCAAGACCCGCATCGGCTTCGAATCTCCCGACGAATGGCCGGCGCTGATGGAGATCTTCGCCGACTATCCCATCGCCGAGCTGATCGTCCATCCCCGGACGCGCGCCGAGTTCTATCGCGGCCGGCCCCACCGCGAGCTGCTGGAGCAGACGCTGACCATGGCGAAGAGCCCGCTTGCCTACAACGGCGATCTGTTCACCGCCGAGGACTGCCGCGCCCTGCAAAGCGCTTATCCCGGTCTGTCGGCGCTGATGCTCGGGCGCGGGCTGGTGTCCAATCCCGCGCTGGCGCAGGAGCTGAGCGGCGGCGAAGGGCTGACCGTTCCGGCGCTGCGCGCCTTTCACGACCGAATCTATCGGGAATACTGCGAGCGCTGGCCGCAGAACGCCGTGCTGGGCCACATGCGGGAGATCGTCTCCTACATGCTGTGCGATTTTGAGGACACGGCCAGAATCCGCCGGGCCATGCGAAAGGTGCGCACGCTTTCCGACTACGAAGCCGCGGCGGCGGAGCTGTTCGAAACTCGCCCCCTGCGGGAAAACCCGGGCTTTACGTCGCTGAAGGAAGAGAGCGCGTGGAGCTGAGAATGGGAGAAAGAGCATGAACCTGAAATTTGTCTATCCCGGCGCGGCGTACAGTGTGGAGAGCTGCCTGCCCTTCATGGACGCAGATACGCCCTATTGGCGGGAGCCGTTTTATCAGTTCCATCCCGAATTCGATCGAACGCGCTTTGAGCGGGCGGACAGCGAGGAGCGCCGCGCGCTGCTGACGGCTTATCTGGAGCGGCAGGAGCGCGCGCATCGCGCGGAGATTGCGGAAAAGCTGGAGCGCTGCAATGCTCATTGGAGCGCGTGCCGTCCGCAGATCGTCGCCGCGCTGGAGGACCGGTTCGGCGTTCTGCTGGACGATTCGTTCAACGACATGGAGGGGCGAATGTCGTTCAATCCCATCTCTCCGCGCTATCTGGACGAGCAGGCCTTCGACGTGTTCTGGCTCAACAGCGAGCGCGGCGCGCTGGGCATGGCACTGCACGAGATCATCCATTTCGTGTGGTTCCGCGTATGGCAGGAGCGCTTTCGCGATTCGCAGGAGGAATACGAGCGCCCGAGTCTGAAGTGGATTCTCAGCGAAATGGTGGTGGATCCGATCATGCGCGATCCGCGCCTGTCGCAGATCAATCCCTATTTCGCCGACGGCTGCGTCTATGATTATTTCTACAAAATGACTGTCGCCGACCGGCCGGTGCTGGAGGTTCTGGATGAGCTGATGCGCACGCGCCCCATGGATTCGTTCATGAACGACGCGTTTGCATTGCTGAGCGAACATGAAAGCGAAATCCGTCGGCAGATTGCGCAGGCGGAAAACGGCTGATTGTCCGGCAGAAGCAGCCCGCCCACTTCGAAATAAACAAAACAAGGCCCCGGAGAAATTCTCCGGGGCCTTCAGCTTGTCAAAGAAGCCACATTGCGAACCTGCAATGCGGCTTCTTATACGAT
>ERZ780195.2254-NODE-2254-length-13524-cov-3.466998_pt1 | contig 13524 bp, 7 predicted proteins | sample MGYA00511017_ERZ780195 | MGnify/ENA primary metagenome ERZ780195 (study PRJEB29588, sample SAMEA2159974) | human gut metagenome | biome: human gut; feature: human-associated habitat; material: faeces | place: Denmark | collected 2008/2010 ...
ATTTCCAATTTCAAAAGCTCGGGAACAACTATAACCAGATTGTAAAAGCCATCAACGCGCACTTTTCTAACGTTGCTATCCCGCATCAGATCGCTATGCTGGAGCAGCGAACCCGCGAGTTGAAGGCCCTGAGCATCGAGATTCTGAACCTCACAAAACAGGCTAAGGAATGGTTGCGAATATAAGATCGGGCTCCTCGCCCGGTGGAGCGTTATACTACAATAAGGAGAAAGTGGATAAGGATGAAGCCGAGGTGCTGCTTTGGCAGAAGATGCTCGAACCATACGATAAATGCGGAGCCTCGATATTGACGCCTGCATGGAGAGTTTTATGCCGTATCTCGAAGCCAACAGAAGGACTACCAATACGGTGTTCCATGTTTCGCTCGACCCCTCGCCAGAGGATAAGCTGACCGACGAACAGCTCAGGAAAATCGCCTGTGAGTACATGGAACGCATGGGTTACGGCAAACAGCCTTATATTGTTTTCAAGCACAAGGACATTTCCAGAGAGCATCTCCATATCGTGTCGCTGCGGGTCGATGAGCAGGGCCGCAAACTCCCGCACGATTTCGAAGCCCGGCGCTCGATGGAGATTCTGCGTGACTTGGAGCGCAAATACGGCCTGCATCCGAGTGTCAAGGGAGAGGAGCAGGCCGACAAAGTGGGATTGCATAGGGTAAACTACAGAGAAGGCAATGTCAAGCAGCAGATCTCGTCCGTTGTGAGGTCGTGCCTGCGAAATTACAAATGCTCGTCCTACGGAGAGTTTTGCACACTGCTGGAACTGTTCAACGTCTCGGTCGAGGAACGCACCGGAACGATCGACGGAAGAAACTATGCAGGTAGTGTCTCGGGCTCTGACCGACGACGGCTACGGCATCGGCACGCCATTCAAGTCGAGTCGTATCGGAAAGGATGTCGGCTATAAGGCCCTTCAAAAGTATTACGGGATGTCGAAAGACAACCTGAAAAAGCCGGGCGCGCTCGATCGTCTGCGGCAGACGGTCAAAGACGCCATGAGCCCGCATAACACACGGGACGAGTTCCGACAATTGCTCAAAGCGGAAAGTATCAACACTGTTTTCCGGATCAACCCCGTAGGAAGGGTTTACGGCGTAACGTTTATCGACCACACCAATGGCATTGTCGCCAACGGTTCGGTGCTGGGAAGGGAGTTCTCGGCCGGTGTTTTCAACGAGCTGTTCCCGACCTCCCGAAAAGAAACACTGCATACCGCAGAACAGCACGCGGAACGCCAATACGAACAACGAAGCCGCACGGCAAATCCTGTCTCAGGAGTTGTCGACACGTTGTTGGACTTGGTCGATGCGCGGGCTTTCGAGGAACAGCAAAGAATCCAGCGACGGCGGAGAAAAAGGAAACTGCATCGATAATAACTAAAATTGAATTCTGATTAGGCAATCAAACCGTAATGTATAAATAGTCAAGACTTATTCTGACAGTTGAATCACTATCGGACAAAAACTGTCGGATTAAGTCTTGACTAATTCTCGTTGAGTATAATTATTACTCGTTGTTCCTATGCTGTCACTGTCATGCCATGCATTGGCGAGTAATGGAAACCCTCCGGCATTTCATCTCATAAAGAACCGAAAGCTGCGCGGATTTTCTGGGAATTTACCATTATTCGCTTTTTAATAAGCTTCTAACCGTTTAGATGTGCGTTGGGTCTGTTCAAAAATTGTTCGGGGCTGTTCTCTTTGAAGCAGCCGTTCGCACATGGCGGAGATTATGGGGCGCTGATAGGATCGTCCGAACCATCCCAACACCTCGACGGCCGCTACGCGCAGCGGCTCTTCGAGCGCGGCGTCTTCGGCCAGGGCGATCAGTTCGGGTACGCAGTAGTGGTGGCGGTAGAGGCGGAAATAGGTGATTTCGCTCAGGCGCCGCTTCATCTTGTTCTGCGGGTCGCGGATGAATTTGAACGTTTCCGTCTGTTCGGCCTGCTTGTCGGCTATGCGCTTCAGCCGTTTCTGTAGCGACTCTTCGTTTTGGTAGAGTTCGTGTTTGGCCGCGGACTGACGGCGGAGCTCAGCGCTCACGGCGTCGGGATTCATGAACATCATGTTCTCATCGGCATGGTAGGCCACGCGCAGCGAGAGTTCGTCGTCCAGCAGCATCTCGACGGCTGCGGGAACCAGCTCGTCGTCGCCGCAGTCGCCGATCCACTGCGACACCAGACGGCGCACCAGTTCGTAGCTGTCGCCCGCCGCCTGCACCAGCATCGCGTTGAAACGCGGCGAGCGGCTGGTGCTCATCAGCCTGAGGGCTTCGAGACGCACCGGTCCGTAAGGAGATTCGGCGACCCGTTTTTCACACAGGTCGGCGGTCTTGTCGTAACCGTTGTCGGCCAGCTTGCGCAGGGCGATGGCCTGCACGTCGGCGGGCATCGTTTCGGCGGCCATCCGGAGCCAGTATTTGTTGTCCGATGCTTTTGCCGTGAGTGCCGTGTTTAGGTCGGTGCCGGGCAGCGCCCGGTTGATGAAACGGTAGGTCGGGTCGCCGATCAGGTGTGTTTCGAGGTAATGCACGTGGCGTCCCCACTGTCCGATGCGCACGCCGCAGTCGAGCAGTCCAATATAGCGGTCGGGCCATTTGTCCTGCAGGGCGTTGACCGAATTGCCCTGGGTGACGATGCAGTCGCCCGGACCGAAGATATAGCTCGCACTCGTCGAGGTGGAACGAGCCGTTGTAGCAGGCGTCGAACATCACCATACGGGGATTCATCGGCCGGTTGTAGAGGTCTTCGATGTGTACGTCCATGGCCTGGTCGAGCAGCGAATCGGCCGTGTGCAGCGAATCGGAGAGCTGGCACCACGCTTCGGGCACGCCGTAATAGGCGATCAGCTCGGCCTTGCGTTTTTCGGGGTCTTTGTGTCCGTCGATTTTGCTGCGCAGGAACCGTTTGATGTTCTCGATCGAAACGTTCATGCCCGAACCGTTTCGGTATCCGTTCAGGTATTGCGTGTCGGGAGCGCCGTGGTGGTGGCACAGGGCGACATCGACGCCTTTGCGGGCCATCTTCTCCAGCAGGTAGGGCTTCATGGGCCAGCGGCTTTCGAAATCATAGAAACGCACGGTGCTGCCGGTGCGGAAAAGTGCGGGCAGCTGTTCGCGCAGCGCGATCTGCTCCCCGGCCCAGGCTTCGGGAGCCTCGGAGTTGTAGCCGTGGCCGCGGAAAACGAACAGGTTGTCCAGCTCGTTCTGTTCGGCATGGGCCTTCACTACCTTGCGCAGGTAGGCACGCAGCAGTTCGTCGGAATCCGCGCCTTCGCGTTTGGGCGGCTTGATGCGGGCCGAGTAGATCGGCGACGCGATGTGCTGGCGCGATTCGGGCGAGAGCGAATAGTAGAAATAGAGCGGTTCGTCGGCGTCGCGGCGCAGGAACTCGAATTGCAGTTCCGGATCGTCGTAATAGCGGTCAGAGGGGACCGACGAATCTTTCCAGTCGCGGTCCTGACTGCTCTTGAACGCCGATGTGAGATGCTGTCCGTCGCGGATCATGGCAATGGGGATGTCGCCGACGAACACCACGCCTTCGAGGTGCGGCTGCGCCTCCGTCATCCGGATGATCTCGCTGCGCACGCTTTCGGGGTTCTGCCACTCGTCGATGAGCAGGTAGGTCCCCAATCCGTCGCGCTCCACGGCGGCGCGGTAGGCGTCTACCTCGGCGGCTGCGGCTTCATAACTCCGGCTGTCGATGAAAATGGCGAACGTCGTGGGGCTTTTCACGCCGGGACGGACGATCCGCGGTGCCGCTGCAAGCGACAGGGCCTGCAGGCAGACGGCGATCAGTAAGACGATTCTTTTCAATTTCATGGTCATGTCGGATTATCGGGTCGGTACGGATACGGTGCTTTCGAGCCGGATCGCGGTTTGCGTCAGCTCGTCGCGGAGCTCTTTCTCCAGGTTTTTGTCGGCGGCTGCCTGCCGGCAGGCGTCGATGATCTCGGCACGGCGCGGGGTATGCGCGAACCAGCCCAAACACTCGGCCGTGTTGGCCCGCAGTTCGAGGGGCTGCGAAGCGTCGGCCACGAGTTTCAGCAGCTCGGGCACCAGTTCGTGGTAGGTGTTGTTGCGCATCGAACGGATGGCCGAGATGCGGCTTTTGAGCGTTTTGCCGTTGAAAAGCTGATTCCGCTGCCGCTCCTTCATCGCTTGTTCGCCGGCGACCTCTTCCCAGAGCTCGGTGAATTTTGCCTCGCTGTCCGCATACGGCGAAGCCTCGACGGCCGCGCGCAGCGCCTGTTCGACCTCTTTTTCGGGGAACAGCTCCAGCCCCTTCATGACAATGTAGGCTACACGCTTCGATTCGCTGTCGTTGACATAAGTATCGGCCAGCGCGGGCAGCAGCTCCAGACGGCTCGACTGCCAGGCATAGGTCGCAGCGTTGCGGCGCAGCAGTTCATAACGGTCTTTCAGTCCCCGGATGATGGCTTGCGCGAAGATCTCCTCGTCGCCGAAGCGTCCGATGAGTTTGAGGCACTCCATACGGGTCGTCGCCAGCGGCGACTGTTTCATGAACTCCAGCAGTTCGCCCGCCGAGATCGCACCGGCGTCGGTCAGCATGCGCAGCGCGAGGCTCTGCACGTCGGCCCACGGGCTTGCGAGCAGGCTGCGCCAGTAGGCGGCGTCTCCCTTGCGGGTTGTCATGTCGGTGGCCAGCGTATTCGGCTCGACGGGCTGGAACCGGAAGGCCGGGTCGCCGATGATGTGTCCTTCGAGCGATGCGATCAGCCGGTTATACTGCCCGACACGCACGCCGTGTGACAGCAGGCCGACCAGCTCGTAGGTCCAGCGGTCCTGCAGTACGTTGACCGTATTGCCCTGCGTGGCCACCGTGCGGCCCGGGCCGAAGATGTAGTAGCCCGTGATGTAGCCGGGTTTGTGGAACGAACCGTTGTAGCAGGCGTTGAGCATCACGAAACGCGGCTGTGCGGCCAGCGTCTCGAGGTCCTCGAGGCTGACGATCGTCTGGTCGCCCTTGGCCTTCGTGTCGTCGTCCGCCTCCATCTTTTTCGTTTCGAAGAAGGCGTCGGTCAGGTGGTATTTCTCCTTGAAATACTGTTTGGCGCCCTCCACGTCGGCTTTGTCGCCCTTGCGGCGTTCCATATACAGGGCGATCATGACTTCGGCTTTGAGCCGGCTGTACTGGCCGTCGAAACTGTCGGGTTCCGTCGTATAACTGCCGACGTGCTGTTTGTCGGGCGAACCGTGCTCGTTGAAGAACATGGCATCCACCTCCGGGCGCACCAACTCGTCGAAAACCCGGTATTTCATGTAATCGTCCATCCGGAAATTGAGCTGGCGCAGGTTTCCGGCCTTGCGGGTGTCGGTCAGCGGGAAATTTTCGTCGATGGCAACGCGCTCGTCCATCCAGCAGACCAGACAGTCGGAGTTGTATCCGTCGCCGGCGTAGGTCACCAGATTGTCGAGTTGGTCGACTTTGCCGCGTTCGGCGACGACCTTTTCCAGATAGCGGGCAATCCCTTCGTATTTGTCGCCTCCGAGCTGTTCGGGATAGCGGATGCGTCCCGAATAGAAGGCCGGGTCGAGCCGCTGCGGCGAGTCGCAGGCGAGGTTGAAATAGGAGAGCAGACGGTCGGTCGTGTCGCGGGCGATCAGCTCGAACTGCAGGTCCGGGCAGTCGTAGTAGCGGTCGGAGGGGACCGACGACTGAATCATCGGGAAATTGTCCTCGTCCATTTTGAACGCCGTGGTCAAGTGCTGGGCATTGCGCACCATGGCGATCGGAATGTCGCCCACGAAGACCACGCCTTCGAGCGGCGAGCGTTTGGCGGTTTTGCGCATCAGCGCGATGAGTTGTTCGCGCACCTGCTCGGGGGTCTGCCAGTTGTCGCGGAGAATGTAGGTCGAGAGTCCGTCGGCCTCCAGGACATCGCGGTAGGCATGAATCTGGGGCGCCGTTTTGTCGTAGGTCGCCTGATCGACGACGATTGCGAACGCCGTCGGCTGTTTGCTGCGGGGCTTTTCGACTGCGACTTTGGCTTGCAGGATGAATGGCAGCAGCAGGACGATTGCCAATAAATATCTTTTCATAGCTTTCATTACGGATTATTTCTTGGATTCTACGCGGTTAATCATGCGCTGCACCTCTTTGGCCAGTTCCGGTGAACAGTTGCCGCGGGCGAGCAGTTTGCGTCCGGCATCGGCGATTTCATGGCGCCGCACCGAGAGGTTGAACCACGCCAGCGCCTCGGCCATCCGCACACGCAGAATCTCGGGAACCTGCTCGTCGCCCAGCAGGGTGAGGTATTCCGTGACGTGCTGGTGATAGGGGCGGTTCTTGAGGAAACTGATGCGGGCCTGCCGCCAGCGGGGCTTGCCCTGGGGGTCGAGAATCTCCCGCGTCGAGGACTCGCCGGGCGAGAGCTCGTTGCGCTCGATGAGTTTGTCGAGCAGCTCCTGTTTCTCCTCCCGGGCATGGTAGAAATTCTTGTCGGCGAAATAGGTCTCGATTGCCTTTTCGACTTGCTGTTTGTCGAAGCAGCGGATCGCCTCGCTGATGTTGAAAACGATGCGGGCGGCATTGCGGTCCCTGACATATACGTCGATGAGCACGGAGATGAACGCCTCGTCGCCGATACGTCCCATGCGTGTGACGGCGATACGGCGCAGGAACTCGAAGCGGTCGTAGGCGGCCAGCATCAGCGCCTGCTTGTATTCGGGGCCGTTGAGCGACTCGAGCAGCCGGAAGGCGTTGTAACGCACGACGCTGTAAGGCGACTCGGAGCACTTGTCGAGCAGGATGGCGGGCAGCTGCGGGTAGTCGTTTTCCCAAAGCCGGATCATCGCCAGGTTCTGGATGTCGGGTATGGCATTGTCGAGTTGTCCGAGCCAGAAGCCGTTGTTGCGCTTCAGCGCCATCGAATTGATGTCGAGTTCGGGATGGGCGGCCTTGAAGCGGTAGGTCGGGTCGCCGATCACGTGCGACTCGAGGATGTGGATGTTCTTGGCCCAGGCGCCGATGCGCAGCCCTTCGCCCAGCAGTCCCAGCAGGTCGAAAGCCGACTTGTCCTGAAGCACGTTGACGCTGTTGGCGAACGTCGTGACGCAGCGTCCCGGAGCCATGATGTAGTGTCCTGCGATAAAATCGTCCTCGCGGTAGTCGCCGTTGTAGCAGGCGTCGAAGACCACGAAGCGGGCATTCGGGGCGATGGCTTCGACCTCTTCGAGGATGATGCCCGTGCGCAGGTCGGCGATCGAGTCGAGACGGAGCATTTCGGGCTCCTCGGCCCGGTTGTACCACGTGGAATCGAGTCCTTTCTCCGCGGCGCGTTTGGCGGCCGATTCCCGGCCGCTGCCGGGACGGCGGGCCAGTTCGCGCAGGCTGCGCTGCATCTCGGCGGCGGCATCTTCGGCCGATTCCACATAGGGCGTCCCCGAAAGGTACTGCCGGTGGGGCATTCCGTGTTCGTGGAAGACCATCATGTCCACGTCGTCGCGGCGGACCTCGCGGATGAGCGACTCCTTGACGAAGGGCTGCATCGAGTAACGCAGGAATTTGGCGTTGTGGGTGCGGCTGAACACGTCGCCGAACTGCTCGTCGAGCAGCTGCTGTTCATCGCGCCAGGCGATGAGCGAATTGGAGTAGGAGCCGTGGCCCGTGTAGGAGACGAACTGGTCGAAAGGCGTCGCGTCGCGGTGTTCGGCCACGGCTTTCTCCAGGTAACGGGCAATCTGTTTGTAGGGATCGCCGTAGGTTTTCTGCGCCTTGATGCGGCCCGAATAGATGTCGCAGGAGATGTACTGCGGCGAATCGGGCGACATTTCGTAATAATGAAACAGTCCCTGCGAGGGAGTGCCCTGCGGGACGAACTGCAAATCGAAATCGTCGTAAAAGCGGTCCGAAGGAACCGAGGTTTCGTGGAGCGGGTGGTCGCGTTCGTCCATTTTGAAGGCCGAGGTGAGGTGCTGCGCCTTGGTGATCATGGCGATGGGCACGTCGCCGATGAATACGCATCCCTCCAAAGCGTTTTCCGCATAAAGTTTGCGCAGGACGTCACGCACCTGTTCGGGCGTCGTCCAGTCGTGCGAAACGATGTAAACGGGCAGTCCTTCGGCTTCGAGCGTCTGTTTGTAGGCTGTCATTTGGGGCCGGCATTCCCGGGCGGTTCGGGAGTCGGTGATCACGGCGAAGGAACTCGATCCCTGTATGGAGGGGTTTTCGAACGTCTGCGATCGTCCCGGCGCGGCCGAAAGCAGCAGAACTCCGGCCAGCAGGACAAAAAACGGTTTTCTATAATTCATATGGAGCAGTTATTTGAAACCCTCCGGGGAGGATATGTGTCGTCCTCTCCGGAGGGTTCCGGTTTTAAAACATCAGTCCGATTTTAAAATTGGCGTAAAAGCGGCGGTCGAACAGGTCGCGGTGGTCGTCGGCACGCACATAGTCGCCCGAGGCTGCGGCAAAGACCGAACCGCGGCCCTTGAACAGCCGGGCGAACGAATAGGTGATTTCACCGCCGAACGCAGCGTATCCCGACCCGAGGTAGTAATAGTCGCGGAGCGTGAAATCGGTGTAGCATTTCGTGTCGGCCTTGTAGCCGTTGTAGTCGATGTCGCTGCTGTTGTTCATCTTGTAGGAGGCGCGTATTCCGACGAGCAGCGAGTGCTTTTCGTTGAAGATGAAATTCTTGCGTCCGAAGATGCCGATCTTGCAGTTTTCGATGTCCTGGGTGCTGCGCGGGAAATAGTAGATGTCGCTGAGCTTCTCGGTGGAGAATTCGACGCCGGCAGTCCAGTTGTAGGAATCGCCGCGGGTGGTGCGCATATACTGCAAACGCCCCTCGAAACCGGCCTTCGAGCTGTTCGAACGGACGGATTTCGATTTTATGATCCACTTGGCGACCTCGAAGGAGTTGTCCCACTCCTGTACATACTGGATGCCGTCGATGCTGCGGTCGCCGTAAGCGGCATTCAGGAAGAACGTATTCTCCTTCGAAGGCTTGTAGACGGCGTTCAAGCCGATCGACCAGCGTTCGTCCCGGGTCGTGCCGACCATTTTGGGCGTCGTGTAGCTGTTGGTGACATCCTCTATTTCCCGGGTGTACTTGCCCGATACGAGCAGGCGCAGTTTTTGGGTCGTGAACGAGTACTGGCCGCCGACGCCCATGCAGTTGGCGTTGTAGATGCGCTGGTTGTCATCCGTGCTGCTGGAGATGGAGGCATCGACGTAGAATCCCGGGAAGTTGAAAATATAGACCGGGTTGGTGCTCATCGAGATTTTATTCGAGGCGGTTCCGTCTTCGCGCCGGGAGTAATACTGGTAGTTAGCGCCGATGGCGTGCTTGCCCAGCGTGACGGTCACACCCGGTTTGATCTCGAATTTCGAAAGGCTGACCAGCGGACGCGGGTCGTGCTGTTTGGCGCCCTGGCCGTTCTGATAAGTGGCTTCGATTCCGAAGATCAGGCGGTCCCACAATTTGGGCGCCGCAGCCTTCACGGTCATGTCGTAGAGCTGGTTGATCCATTTGCTTTTGTAGGTGTCGGCGATGAAGAAGGGCGTGCCGCGCAGCGGGTCGATCAGCGAGGCGTTGTACTCGGCATCGCGCAGCTGGTCGCGCGAATATTCGAAACTACCCCAGATGAAAGCGCCCTTGAGGGCCTTCATCGTGCCGCCGCCGTCGGTGAAGAAGCGGTACCCGGTGTTGTGTTCCCCCTCCTGCGCCCGTTTGAACGAACCTTTCTCAATATCGTATCCCAGTCCGACCTGGCTGTAGTAGTCCATCTGGTCGAGCTGGATGCCCGACGCGTTGTCCGAGTAGCTGAACTGGAGACTCTCGCTTTTCAGCCGTTCGACGGAGGCCTCGGTATTGATCCGCTGCGCCGAGGTGCAGAGCGGCGCAAGGGCCGCAGCCACGAGGCATCCCGTCAGTTTGATGTAGCTATATTTTATCATAACTCATTCGATTTAGGGGGATTATTATTTCAGGGACCAGTTCCAGGCGGGCATCTTTTCGCCGTTGCGGCGGAACTGCGGGACCTGCGTTTCGAAATCTTCCGTCGAGTTGTTCGTGTCCTGGTAGATCGGGGTGCCGTCGGGCCGTTGGCCGATCACTTTGCGGCACACGCTCTTGCCGACGTAAATTTTCTCCGTCGAAGCCGCTCCGGCGTCCACGAATCCGGGAATACGCTTCATGTTGAGGCTGTTCGATGTCGGGAGCATCTCCACGCCGTCGATCAGCTGTTCGGCCGGAATGCGGACGTACTCCTGCGTTTTGCCCACCTGTCTCTGGGTCGTCTCTCCCACCACGCCCGTATTGATGGTCGGGAATTCGAGGTGCTTGCCGGGCTGGTAGATGCAGAGTCCCGGACCGCTGACGGTGTTCAGCCACTGCATGGTCACGATGTATCCCGACCAGAAAACGTACTCGAGATCAGGAACGTCCGGGTTGACACGCTGCGGATTGCCGGCCCACGTTTCGAATTCGGACAGCGAAGTGTCGATCAGTCCGCCGTATTTGCTGTGGTCGGCATGGTTCGCGGCCTCCTGGGTGATGATGAACGATTCGCCCGGCTTGAGCGGGTAGTCGGTTCCGTTACCCGGCAGCTGCCAGACCGTCACGGCATAGACGTAGTTGTTCAGTCCGTCCTCGGCGGGCCATTCTGGGAGCGTCGCCGTTGCGAATTCGGGCACGAGACGCGCGAAACAGAGGTGGTCGAGGTAATAGGTCTCGTCGCCGTTGTTGTAGATTTCGTAGAACTGGTCGCGGAAATAGGTCGCCTGCGTCTCGGGATTGGTGCTTCCGCAGTAGAAGATCTGGCTGAAGCAGAGCGGGCCCACCATGGCGGGACGGATGGCGATCGAGAAGTCGTTCGACGCCTCGGCCTGTTCCGGCGTGATGTCTTTGGTGATGGCTTTGTTCTGCACCGATCCGTTCAGGTAATAGGTATTGCCTTCGGATTCAGATTCGCCGAATACCGAGATCGTGTAGTTGCCCGGTGCGACCTCGGTTTGTGCGATGCCGTTCTCGTCGGTCAGCGTTTCGATGACGGCGTCCTCCTCGAAATTGGTGAAACGGACGGTGAGCCCATCCACCGGGAAATCCGTGTTGATGGTACCGTTGCCGTCGGCATCCACAAAGCCGGTCACGGCCTTGACCTTGAAGGAGACGTTCAACGGATTCACAACATCGGCCTGGCTGGCGGAGTCCATCATCTCGATGCACGAACAGAGCCCTGCAGCGGCCGTCAGTATGGCTATATATGTCTTTTTCATGGTTGTACTTGCGTTGTAGGGTTATCGAATCTTGACAGACAGCGCAGCTCCGAAAAAGAAGGTCTTTGCGTTGCGCCGGGTGTACTTGCCCGGATAGACTTTGCTCTCCCAGATCGGCGTGCTGCGGAACATATTGTTGGCGAAGAACGAAATGCGCATGAAATTGCGGATTTCCTTGGTCAGATTGATGTTGATACAGAGTATCGGGGGCATCGAACTTTCGGGAATCAGCCGGCGTGCGTCGAGGCGCCCGCGCATGTCGAGGGCCTGGAACTCCTCTTCCCCGATGCGCGAAGCGTCGAAATCATACACCTGACCGTCCAGGCGCGAGATGTATTTCACAGGGATCGAGTCGTTGCCGTAGGTGGTGTACTCACGCTCCTTCCATTTGACGCTGGCTGTCAGCGTGACGACGAAACCGATTCGCGGAATGTTGTGCGTGATACGCAGGTTGGTCGTCGTTGACGACGAATGCTCCGCCTTGTTGCCCGGTTCGAAGACGCCCATGTGGGGATAGGAACCGGCTACGCTGCTGCCTGTCGTATGGTTCGTGAACGTGTAGTAGTTCTTCCACGATTTGTACTGCGTCCAGCTTCCGTTCAGTCCGAACGAGGTGCGGATGGAGTTGATACGTCCGAAATCGATGTCGAACTCGACGCCCCGGCTGTTATAGGCAAAGTAGTTGGTCGGGATCGAATACTGGAGCAGGATTTTGTCTGACGACTTGAGCGACAACTCGGGCATATCGGTCTCATTGGCCGGTTTGGCCGCCGAATACTGATTGTAGTCCACGCATTTGAAGGTGTCGAACGTTGCGCTGGTCATGTAGCCGTTGCGGGTCTTGTCCTCGTAATAGGTGACTGAACCGCGCACCTGCCCGATCTTGAAATCGACGCCGACCTCCCATTTGGTGGTTTTCGCCAGTTCGAGATCCGGATTCTCCGCCGAATAGACGTGCGTCGTGGCGATCTGAAATTTCTGGGCGTCGCTGAAGCCGCTCGCCGTGGTGTTGTCGAAGTTCAGGATGTCGAAATAAGCGTTGTCGGGATAGAGATAACCCAGCGAGGGGGCTTTGTACGTGATGCCGTAGCCGCCGCGGACGCTCAGTTTCTCGGGAATCAGGTCGTAGGAGGCGTTGATACGGGGTGCGACGCCTCCGTCCATGTTGTAAATATGGTCATAGCGGACGCCGGCGACGATTTCCAGCTTGCGGCGCAGGATGTCCATCGAGAAATACTCCTCGGCGAAGAGGCTGAACTGGTGCATGAACGGCACGTCGCTGAAAGCGCGTTCGCGCTGGGTGGTGAAGTTGGTGTTGACCGAGCGGCGCGGCGGAGTCTCCGGATCGAAGACCTTGCCTTCGCCCAGGTTGCCCGTGGCGCGGTACTCGCCGCCGATGATCAGCCGGTGGTGAGTGCGTCCCAGGTCGCCGGCGAAATTGGCCGACAGCTGCGCGAAGGTGTTGAGCTCCTTGCCGTACAGGTTGTATATGGCCGTATAGTCCGACGGCAGGCGCCAGGCTTTGCCGTTCTTGTCGGCATCGGGGATGTTCGTGATTTTCGTACCGTCGGCCAGGTAAATATCCTGTCCGGGCATGCTCGAAAGAATGGCTCCGTCGGTTTTCGAGGTGGAGTAGGTCCAGTCGGAGTTGGTGGCGAACTCCTCCCGGTACGTTTTTTTGTTCGTATAGTTCGCCGAGACGGTGTATTTGAGGTTTTTGAGCCAGTTCTTGTTGAAATTGAACGACCCGTTGGTGTTGAAGCGCAGGCCCAGGTCGCGCTGGGTCATCAGGTCCAGATCCCTCGCGTCGTCGGGATTCGGTTCGGCCTTGTCCTTGGTGTAGAACAGGTTGAACGAGGTGTTGGTGGACCATTTGCCGACGGTGTTCGAGTAGCTTACGCGTCCCGTCACACGGTTGTAGGTGTCGTATCCTTCGGTCGGATCGTATTGGGCGAAGGTGTAGTCTACGCCGTAGTTGAGCACGCCGGCTTTACGGCCGAGGCCCACGCCGTGCGATACGGAAGCCATGTAGACATTGGGATTGACATCCAGCTGGATCGACAGCGGCGTGCGTCCCGCCTTGCTGTTGACGATGACGGCGCCCGAAGCGATGTCGCCGTACTGGGCCGAGGCAATACCCCGGATCACCTCTACCGATTCGATGTTGTTGGTGGTGATGGTTCGCATGTCGACGCCCGAGTTGGGGGTCGATATGCTGGGCCCTGCGCCGGCTCCCAACGCCAGCGACAGGGTCTGCAT
>ERZ780195.2258-NODE-2258-length-13490-cov-2.271827_pt1 | contig 13490 bp, 16 predicted proteins | sample MGYA00511017_ERZ780195 | MGnify/ENA primary metagenome ERZ780195 (study PRJEB29588, sample SAMEA2159974) | human gut metagenome | biome: human gut; feature: human-associated habitat; material: faeces | place: Denmark | collected 2008/2010 ...
TTTAAAGCTTAAAATTTTTCAGTTTATTAGAGAGCAGCTGCATCTCGTTGAGAATGTTGTTGATCTTCCCTCTGCTCCGATCTTCCTTACCCAGCCGTTTGAGCATGGCGCTACAGTCATTTACGGTCATCCGCAATTGATCAGCCTGCTGCAAGATGGCGTAGACAATCTCCTTGCTGTAATTTAAATCCCCTACTGGAATCGGCGTGTAGGCGCTCATCAACTTGCCTGTGTCTAGATCAAATGCATCGCCGATTTGAGGGATCTCGGCCTGGTAGCCCTTTTCCCCAATCAATTGTCCAAAAGCAGCACTCATTTCCGGCTCACCATGCACCAACAGCACCTTCCCTACCGACTGAAATGCCTGGAGCCACTGGTAAAGGCCATTTTGGTCTGCATGGCTGGAAAAACCCTCCAGTTTTTCTATGCGAGGGAGCCTCTACGCTGATCTCCTCTCCAAAGATCTTCAGGTGTTTTGCCCCTTCTAAAATCTTTCGTCCCAAAGTACCTACCGCCTGATAGCCAGAGAATAGTATGGTAGAATCCTTTCGCCAGAGATTGTGCTTCAAGTGGTGCTTTACTCTGCCAGCATCGCACATGCCGCTAGAAGAGATGATGATCTTGCTCCCCTTGATGTCGTTGATTTTCTTGGAGTCCTCACTGGTTTTCACGTAGTGAAGGGAGTCAAAGTAAAAGGGATCATCTCCATTTTGAATGCGATTCATCGTCTGCTCATCGTAATAGGCCATGTTCTTCTTATAGATCTCTGTGGCTTCCACGCTTAATGGGCTATCTACATAGACGGGAATTCGCTCAATCTGCGGCAACATATTCTTCTTGATGATCTCGCTGATCTCATAGATGATTTCCTGGGTACGCCCCACAGAAAATGCAGGGATGACCAAGTTCCCTCCCCTGGCAAACACGTCTGCGATGAGAGTGCATAGTTTTTTGGTGTAGTTGGCATCCCGGGTGTGCAGCCTTCCCCCGTAAGTTGTCTCCATAACAACATAGTCTGCCTCCTGGATGTAGTGAGGATCCTTGATGATGGGCTTATCCTTATTGCCAATATCTCCTGAGAACACGATTTTTTTCGGACCTTTTTCCGTCTCCACAAAGACCTCAATGGCCGCCGAGCCCAATAGGTGCCCTACATCATTGAAGCGAACTTTGATGTTCTCGTCCAGGGGAATGAGCTGGTCATATTCGATGCCTGTGAAGTACTGGAGAGATTTTGTCGCATCCACAGCCGTATAAAGCGGGCTGGAGTCCGGCAACCCTGCTCTTCTCTCCTTGCGATTTTTCCACTCAATTTCCGCCTCTTGAATGTGTCCACTGTCTGGAAGCATGATGGAACACAGCTCTTTTGTGGCGCTGGTGGTGATAATCTTCCCTTGAAATCCCCTCTTGACAATCAGTGGGATGAGCCCGCTGTGGTCGATATGGGCATGGGTGAGCAATAGATAGTCAATCTCTTTGGGATCAAATAGCAGTTTGTCATCCCCTAACGGAGATTCACTGTCCTTCCCTTGCCGCATGCCACAGTCGATGAGAATCTTTTTATCCGGCGTCTCCAGCAGATAACACGAACCGGTAACGCAGCCGGCAGCTCCATAAAAGTGCACTTTCATATCTAAATTTTCCTCCTATATTCCATGTCAATAACATTACTATATCATACCAAAATTGCGCAGAATAAATACTCCCAAAAAGATCGTAACCACAGAAAAGGCGGTGGTGACAATGATCGCCTGGCTGGTGAGCTGTGCGTCGCTCCCCATCTCTTTCGCCATGATGTAGCTGGAAACCGAGGTGGGTGTACAAGCTAAAATGAAGAAAACACAGGCCTGTTCCTTGCTAAATCCCAATAGCAGCGCACCTATCAGCGCAAGCACCGGGATGATGATGAGCTTGACAAGAGAGATGACACTGGTGTATTTAAAATTGTTGCGCATAGCCGCCATATTCAGTTGATAGCCGATAGCGATCAAGATGATGGGCGTGCCCGTATCCCCTATCATGTTGAGGCTAGTATCTAAAAACTCCGGCAGCCGAATATCTAAAAGCGCGAACAGGATGCCCAACAGCGTGCCGATGATCAGTGGGTTGGTAGCGATATTTTTGAGCACTTTACCCACTTTGATCTTTTGAACGCCATGATCTGCAAATACGCTCAAGATTACCACCGCCATGATGTTGTAACATGGGATGATAAACAGCAGCGCTAGCGCCCCTATACTGCTGTTTTCCGCGCCCATAATGGAGATGACCATGGGCATTCCCACCAGAGCACAATTGCTGCGACAGGATGTGTGGGCAATGGCGCTCACCTTTTGCCGGTCTTTTATCACCAGTCTTGTGATCAGCGCCATGATCACAAACGAGGCCACTACAAATACCACGAGATAAATGCTGTAGGATATGTCAAAAGCCTCTTCCACATTGGACGTGGCGGTATCCAAAAATAGCATAACGGGCAGAGAAATTCGAAAGGAAAACTTTGTGGCCACATCTACAAAGTTGTCATTCAACATTTTCACTTTTTTGAGACCGCATCCCAAAGCAATTAATAAAAAAATTGGAAAGACGGAATTGATGCTAAAAACCAAATTATCTAACAAATCTTCTGCCTCGACCTAAAACATTGATGTTACGTACCTTTTATTATATCTTAAATTGGCCCAGAGTACAACGCTCAAATCCTTCGGAGGATGGAACAGCGGCTTTTGCCGTGCACCTAAATTAATGGGGACATACAAGTTCCTAAATTTTTTCTCATATCATGAACTAATGAAAAAATTTGCTCGAGGAGGCCTGACTATGCTAGAGTTTTCGTTCCTAGAACTGTTAAAGGATCTGTTTTTCTACGCCGGCTACCTCACTGGGAATAAGGCGTTTCCTAAACCACTGAGTTCCGAGGAGGAAAAAAAGTACATTGCCCTGCTCTCACAAGGGGATGAAGAGGCTAAACGAATACTTATCGAAAAAAACCTGCGCCTAGTGGCCCACATCGCCAAAAAATATAGCAATCTCAATATGGATATGGACGACCTCATCTCCATCGGAACCATTGGCCTCATCAAGGGGATCAACACCTTTAACCCATAAAAAGGATCTGGCCTCGCCACTTATGTGGCACGGTGCATTGACAACGAGATCTTGATGACCATACGGGCCTCTAAAAAGTATGCTGGAGAAGTATCTATTAACGAGCCCATCGGCGTAGACAAAGAGGGCAACAACATCTCATTTGTAGATATTTTGGGCACAGAAGATGATATGGTGGATAGACAGGTGGAGCTCAAGTTGCAAGTCAAACGTCTGTACGACCAGATGAAAAAGGTCCTCTCCCAAAGGGAAAAGACCATTATCGAACTCCGCTATGGCTTGGGTTTTGAAAAACCGCTGACCCAAAAGGAAATCGCCAAAAACTTAGGCATCTCTCGTTCCTATGTGAGCAGAATTGAGAAAAAGGCATTGGAAAAGCTGCGCACGAAATTTGATCAACTCAATTAGTACTTTCCTTTTTTTAGGAATATCTGCGTCATATCAATTTCTCTTTCACGCAGAACCGATTTTTTTGGACGATCAGCAACCCTTCTTTTTGCATTTTGCTGAGCTCGTGACTCATAGCGCTGCGATCCACTCCCAAATAGTCCGCCAACTGCTGTCGATTAAAGGGTATGGTAAATTCACTGCTATTTTGTCTTTGAGCCTGGGTGGAAAGATACGAACTGAGCTTGCCCCGTATGGTTTTTGGAGAAATGCAATTGATTTTTCTCGTAAGACCTAAGTTTTTTGAGGCCATCACCATGAGCAGATTTCGTATGAGTCTGCTATGATAGGCACAGGCAGTAGGGCATGTCTTCAAAATTTTTTCCACATGCAATAGCAAAACATCTGTATTCTGAGCAGCTACTACATCCACCATGAGGGGTTCTCCAAAGGAACAGGCATAGGCTTCGGCAAATATGTTGCCCGGTGCAACATGATCTAAAATGGAGCAATTGCCCCAAATATCGCTCTTTTCGATATTTACACTGCCGGATAAAACCAGCCCTATTTGGCCGGTATGCTCTCCCATATGATAAATATATTCGCCTTTTTGGTACGTCTGCACCCTACTTTCCAGGCATGTGAGCATCTCCTGCACTTCTTTTGGGGAAATGCCGGAAAAGAGCTGGGATTGGGCGATCCACTGATAATCCATCATTTTGCTCCTTAAACGAAACTGATAGTTTTTCTTCATTATAATATGACGTGCCATCAAATGCAACGAGTACACATGACATAAAAAATCGTTTTAGATAGCATACTAAAGGGTATCAAAGTACTATATTACTATAGAAGGAGGAAAATGGCTTCATTCATAACAAAAGATGAATGTAGCTGTCGATTGACAGATGAAAAAAAGATGGATTGCCGTTTTTATTGTAACTTTACTTGTAATAGGAGGAGTGCTCACTGGATGCGCGAGCAATAAACCTGTAGATACAACTACTACAGATCCGCAAACACCTGCTCCTGCCTCAGAGTCTCCCATGCAATCTGCAGATCAATCCCCATCCGCACCCCAACAGAGCGTTCAACCGGATAATAGTCCGGTGAATACCATTTCTCAGGATGAGGCAAAACAAATTGCCTTAAAAGATGCAGGCGTAGCAGAAGCAGATGTGACCGGCCTTCGGGTCAAAGAAGATCGAGATGACGGCCGTTATATTTATGAGGTGCAGTTCTATGTGCAAAATAAGGAGTATGATTACGATATCGATGCCACTTCTGGCGCGATTGTCAGCTCTGATTATGATGTGGAAAATAACTTTAATAACAATGGATCCAGCCCACAAAATAGTGGTCAAACCATCAGTGAGGAGGACGCTAGGAACGCAGCTTTGGGTCGAGTTCCCGGTGCTACCCAAAATGATATTCGCATCCACCTGGATACTGACGACGGAAAGCAGGTCTACGAGGGCGACATCTATTACAATAACACAGAATATGAATTTCAAATTGACGCCACTACTGGAGAATTTATAGAGTGGAGCCAAGAATCCAGATAAATTTAAAAATTAATTGCATATACCTTATATCCCTAGCTATGAAAGGTTGGGGATATTTTTTTCAAAAAAATAAGGCAAGGCGTACTTGCCCTACCCTATTTGCGCATTGTAAAATTCTACTCCTATAGGTTCTTCTGGATCACCGTCTCCACAATATCGGCTACATGCTCACAACTGTCACAACAGTCTTCCAGATGTTCGTAGAGGAACGTCCAAGAGAGAACAGATACTGGATCATTTTCCCCGTAAAGGCGATGAATTACTTCATAATAGAGCTTATCACCCTCTTCTTCAAAGTTGTTTATCTTAATGAGTTGCTCCCGAAGAATAGAGGATTTACGGAAATTGTGGAATTCTTGAAATACATCCTGGAGTGCATTACAGCAGCGGATGACAATCTGTGCAAAATCAATGGCGTCCTGGCGAATGCTCTGTATGCGAAACATGTATGCCCGCAGTAAAACATCTTCTAGAGAATCGGTAACATCGTCGATGGCGCTGGCCAAAGCAATGATATCTTCCCTTTCAATAGGGGGTAAAAATTCCTTATAGAGTTTTTCCATCAATTCATGCTTGGCAAGGTCTCCCTCATGCTCTAATTGATGCATTTTCTCGATATTTTGAATGATATTTGCAGAATCATAGTTTTGGAAGGTTTCCAATAGCAAATCAGCGGCCTTGCAGGCATAGCCGACATTTTTCAGTAACATTTGAAAATAGTTATTTCCCTTTTTTTGTCCCATTGTCTTACTCCTTTTTCACATGTTCTAGAACAATACCATAAATAGCTTGGCGATTAAAAATCCTATTAAGCCACATCCTGGGAAGGTAAGCACCCACGTCATCACCATTTCCTTGACTACGCCCCAGTTGACAGATGAAATACGCCTTGCAGAGCCTACTCCCATAATAGCGGTAGTTTTTGTATGAGTAGTAGACACAGGAATGCCTGTCAGCGACGATAGCAATAGACAAAAGGCACCGGCACTATCTGCCGCAAATCCCTGATATTTTTCCAGTTTTACCATGTCCATGCCCACTGCCTTGATGATTCGATAGCCGCCAATGGAAGTTCCTAGTGCCATCACAACCGAGCATAGAATCATGAGCCACACGGGAATGTAAAATTGCTCTGTAGAACCTTGTCCGTTTGCCAAAAATACGCCCAACATAAAAACTCCCATGAATTTTTGGCCGTCTTGTGCGCCGTGCATAAATGCCATGAGCGCGCCGCCAGCGATCTGTGCGTTTTTGAAAAATCCCTGGGTCTTACGCCTGTCCTTATTTTTGCAAAAAATCTGTACTAATTTGGCGAATGCCCATCCAGAGGCAAATCCCAAAACCGTAGAGAGCACTAAGCCGTAGATGACCTTGATCCACTCTGCACCGTTGATCCCCGCAAAGCTCCCATGAAGCGCGATAGCCGCACCGGAAATACCCGCAATGAGCGCATGGCTTTCACTGGTAGGAATGCCAAACCACCAAGCAGCAGTAGCCCAGGCTACAATCGCAAATAGTGCCGCACACAGCGCTGTGGAAGCATCCCCCACATTCCCGCCAAAATCCACCATGTTATAGATAGTAGAAGCTACGCTGGAATTGATGAGCGTCATCACAAAAACACCCAAGAAATTAAAATAGCTGCTTTGGGGTGCATGGATTGAGTGGAAACACAAGTGGCAATGGCATTTGGTGCATCTGTCCAGCCATTGACCAACACTACTCCTAGAGTCAATAATACTGTAATCAGGAGTATAGGATTTGTCGTAATTTGTGAAATAAAATCAGCAAATGAAATTGTCATAGGTAATGCCCGTCCTTATGTTCCTCATATTCCTCTTATGTAATATTTCAAACACATTTATTTTAACACATTCTAATTTGGCTATCAATATAAATTAAATTTTATGTAAAATTTTGTTATAAAATTGTAAATAAGCGGTTCATTCGTCATAATCATTTAAACTCCCAAAAAGCCATCGCCCTTCTCACTTCCCTCCAATTTATGAGCTTAGTGTTGTATATATATGCACGATATAATAAAAGCAGCTGCAATGCAAATACAGCTGCTTATGAAAATAATATTATAAAGTTCTCAATAAAACTCTTAGCCAAACCGGCTGAGCAGACGAATGGCGCCAAATCCTGCTGCCAACGTCCCTACACAGATGAGGATTTCCCAGCCCGATGGAAGTCCAGGAAAGATCTCTACCACTGAGCCCAATAGAAAACCGAGAATGATGGAAAAAGTACACTGGGGATACCGTCTCATGGCATATTCTAAAAACTTGGTAGTCAGGATAATACCCACAATAAGCCCAATGCCTAGAGGGAGCAAAAACGGCAAGTATAAGTCGGTAATTGCCCGCATGGTTTCGTCATATAGCCCCATCATCAACAGCATATACGAGACGCTGATCCCCGGTAGCACCAATGCCACCGCTGCAATGACTCCTGCTACCCCTAGCATCAGAAAGCTTCCAACTCCTGCCTGCATATTAGAGTATACTGTGCCAGTGGGCAAAAACGAGAGGAGCACCACAGTTGCAATACCCAGCGCCACATACAAGATGATCTTCCAAGTGATTTTTTCTACTTTGGCCTGCTTGGTGATGACGGGAATCCCGCCGACTACTGCCCCTATGAAAAAGTATAACATAGGGCGGGGAAACCGCTCGATCAGTTGCAAAAGTGGATTGGCAAATAAAAATATGCCCAAAATTCCTCCGATACCAAACACACCTAAAAACAGGGCACTTTGGCGCTTGTGCTTCATAAATGAGCTGATGGAGGAAATGAGCTTATCGTATATTCCCAATATCATGGCCATAGAACCGCCGCTGACTCCAGGAACCAGCATGGTCCCGCCAATGCATATTCCCTTAAAAAAAGTTTTGATCTCTGTTGTCCTTTTCATATTTCCTCTTTTACTTTGGCATATATATTATGATACGATATTTTAAGTAGATTTGCAAATATTCAGAAAAAAGAGTACACTAATTCCCTACCGCAAAAATGAGAAAAGGCGTTGCAGCACCAAAACGAAAAAAATCCAAATGAAAAAAACAGCACAGGCTCAGAGTCTCTGTGCTGCCTTCATCTCTGCATTAATGCGGATCTTTCTAGCATTATTTTTCCCTGTGAAAAAGATGCTGAATTTTTTCCTGCAAAATAGACCATTGATGGCGATGGCTAGATTGCCCAGCATTCTTCGGCACATCGTTTTGTGCCTCTTGTTCCTCGATGGTCATGAGCAGTTGTTGGCTATCGATAGCAGGGCCTGCTTCTTGCTTTTTCACATACTCTCCACTTGGCAGCATCACTCTGGCCTTCACATTATCCGACGCCTGGATGTCGAAGATTTTGTGAATTTTATCTTTGACGCTCTGCTGGTAGATGGGGCAGGCAACTTCTACCCTTCTCTCGGTATTCCGCGTCATAAAGTCGGCAGAGGAGATGTACATCTTCTCGGTGGCGCCGCTGCCAAAGCAGTAGATTCTGGAGTGCTCTAAAAATCTGCCCACAATACTGGAAATCCAGATGTTTTCCGTCTTATCTGGAATACCTGGCAAAATGCAGCAGATGCCGCGGATGATCATCTTTATTTTGACGCCTGCACAGGAGGCCTGGGCCAACTTTTCGATGATGTCCACATCAGTAAGGGAGTTGATCTTAATAGAGATTCTCCCCTCACTGCCCTTTAAGATCTCCTCGTCAATGAGCTCCAGGATTTTCGATTTGAGCGACACAGGAGCCACCAGCAGGTGGTTATAGTTCCCGTATAAGTTACCAATAGACATGTTTTTAAAGAACTCTGTAGCGTCGTGGCCAATATCCTGGTTGGCGGTGAGCAGGGATAGATCAGTGTACATCTTGGCCGTCTTTTCGTTGTAGTTACCCGTGCCGATCTGGGTGATGTACTGTATGGCGTTCTTCTCCCGACGGGTGATGAGGCAGATTTTGGAGTGAACTTTGTACGATTCAAATCCGTAGATGATGTTGCATCCCGCATCCTCCAAATGCTCGGACCAGTCGATGTTGTTTTGCTCGTCAAAGCGGGCCCTCAACTCGATGATCACCGTGACATCCTTCCCGTTTTCCGCGGCAGCACATAGGTATTCTACCAGTTTGGCCTGGCTGGCCAGACGATAGATGGTTATCTTGATGGAGATGGCGGCAGGGTCGTTTGCCGCTTCCTTGATCAGCTGCAAAAAGGGCTTCATGCTCTCATAAGGGTATGAGAGTAAAATATCGGATTTTTGCACCTGTTTTATGATGCTCTCCTGCATGTGGATACTGGAGGGAATCTGTGGGCTAAACTCCCGATAGCTGAGGATTTTACGCTTCATCTCCGGGATCTTCCCTATGAGATCAAAGACGTAAGAGAGCTTTAAGGGTGCTTGGCTGATGTAAATCTGCTTAGGATGAATGGAGAGTTTTTCCTGCAAATAGTTGGAAAATCCCTCGGTAATGGGGTTGGAAAGTTCCAGCCGCACAGGGGCTAGTCTCCTACGTTGACCTAACACCTTTTTCATCTTCTTGCGGAAGTCCACTTCTACGTCAAAGACTTCATCGTCTGGGTTGATATCTGCATTGCGAGTCACACAGAAGATCACCTTTTCTAATACCGAATAGGGGTCAAAAATCTGATCTACAAACTCGGCGATGATGTTCTCTATGCGAATATACCGGATTTCATTTCCCGGTAAAAGTACGATGTCCGGGAGCACGGAGGGAACGGGAATGACACCGAAAATCTCCTTATTTTTGCGTTTGAGCATCACGCCTATGTGCACGACTTTATTCACCAGATGGGGAAATGGATGGTGTGTATCGATAATCTGTGGTGACAAAACCGGCTCTATGGACGATTTAAAGTACTGCTTTAAGTACTTCTTTTCGCTGTCTTCCAGCTCATCATATGTCAAATGGTAGATGCCGTAAATGCGCAGCTGCTCCTCTACCTGGCGCATCACCTGCTCCCGCTTTTCATACAGCGGCCGCACTGCGTCAAAAATACTGCTCAGCTGTTCTCCAGGGGTCATGCCGGAGCGGTTGTCTATGCTCTCCTCGTTGACGTCCATCATGTCAAATAAGCTCCCCACTCGAATCATGAAGAACTCATCTAAGTTGCTGGTAAAGATGGAGATGAACTTCAGCCGTTCCAGCAGCGGCACGGTGTCGTCTGTGGCCTCGCTGAGCACTCTGTCGTTAAACCTCAGCCAAGATAATTCCCTGTTTTGGGTAAAGCCTTTGGCATAAATTCCCTTACTCAAACTAAAATCCCCCTTTTCTTTAAGAGAAAGTGCAGGTAACCCTCCCGCACGCCGTAATTGCTGGTGATGATATTTTTCGTATTGTAGCAGCCGGAAATCGTCTTTAATGTGATCATACCGGGTACAATGGTGTGCACTCGCTCAGGCACTACTTTTAAAATGGATCTCACCACTTCTTTTTCATCTGTCTCCAATTTGGAGAGCACAAGTTTCAGTTTTTCACAGCTGTATTCTCTCAGCTGCCCAGCTGCCTCACCTGTGAGGCTGGCAATAATCTTGGCAGCTGCTCTGGCCGTTCCTCCTACGCCGTAAATAGTAGGCTGTATATGGAGCTCTGAATCCTCTGGCAGGTCGATGGACTGCAATTGCCGTTTCACTTCTCTCTTGATATCTCGCACTTCTTCTGCCGTGGGGATGATATCTGCCACAAAGCGGTTAAAGAGGTTGAGGGAACCAATGGGCAGCGAATCGGTATGCACAATTTCATTGTTTTGGAAAAATACCAGCTCTGTGCTGCCGCCGCCAATATCCACTAAAAGGCCATTGCTGTGAACGGGGTTTTGTATGACGCCGTAGTAGTCAAAGGTGGCCTCCTGCTCCCCGGATAGCACCTGGATATCAAAGCCACAGTATTTTTTTACTGCCGTCAAAATCTCCTGGGTGTTGGCGCTGTTGCGCAAAGAGGCCGTGCCAAATAGGAATATCTCCTGCACGTTGATATTTTGGATGATCTGCCTCAGCTCTAACAGGGTGTTGACTAGAATTTGAATGCCCTTTTGGCTCATGTTGCCATCGCTCTCGATGTACCCAGCAAGTCCAGCAGTGTATTTTTTGTTGATCATGGGTTTTAGATGATTTTTTTCTATTTTATAGATTACCAACCGAATGGTGTTGGATCCAATGTCGATCACGCCGTACATATTTGCTCTTTCCTTCTTTTATACTAATAAAACCATTATATAATAAATGGAAGAGAATATGCTACAGATTTCATGTAAAATCTATGTAAAGTGGCGGTTGCGACAGATATTTCATGCAGCAACTGCTTTACCATTTCCTCAACAGAACCTGTATAGAATAAAAACTAGCACACAGGTAACGAAAATAAACGAATTTCGTTATGATGCGTTGGTGGACTCCTCGCCCGCACTCGCTATAATAAGAGATACGGAGGTGCAAAGTATGAAAAGTAAGAAAATTTGTATTTCTCAGAATTTGACATCGCTGCGAAAGCGCACCCATTTCACTTTGGAAGAGGTGGCAGAGAAGATTGGCGTGAGCCGACAGGCAGTATCCAAATGGGAGTCCGGCGAAACCCTGCCGGACATCATTAACTGCAATGCGCTCTCAGAGCTTTACAACGTATCCCTAGAGCAGCTCCTCTATTATGATGAACAAGAAGCAGGAATCGGCATTGGCCCTAGGGGAAAGCACATCTTTGGGACCATCCGCCTGGGAGAAAGAGGGCAGATCGTCCTACCCAAACAATCACGGGAGATGCTCCATCTTAAACCCGGTGATATGCTGGTGGTACTGGGAGATGAAAATCCAGAGAGCATGGGAATCGCCTTAGTCCCTGAGCGTTTTTTTCTAGGCGCTATGGATTTTTTAACCGCCGCCCTCAAGCGGAACTACGAGGACGTACAGAAAGAAGATGATCAAGATGGAACTGCTGAAGATTGAGGGATTATCCAAGACCTACCCGGGATTTTCCCTTACTAATGTGTCGTTTTCTCTACAGCCAGGATGTATCATGGGATTAATCGGAAAAAATGGCGCCGGCAAGAGCACTACCCTGAAGGCAATGCTCAATATGGTGCAAAAAGAGGCAGGCACTGTGGAGATGTTTGGCAGGGATTTCTACCAAAATGAAAGAGCGTGCAAACAGGAAATTGGCGTGGTGTTTGGCGGCGTAGATTTCTACTCGTATAAGAAACTGGCCACCATTACCTCTGTGACCCAAAAGTTCTATGAACAATGGGATCAAAATCAATATGAGCACTACCTGCACGCCTTTGCCATAGACGAACAAAAAAAGTTTAGAGAACTGAGCAATGGGATGAAAGTAAAATACCTGCTTGCCCTGGCGCTTTCCCATCACGCGAGACTGCTGATTTTGGATGAACCCACCAGCGGCCTTGACCCAGTATCTCGCGATGAACTTCTGCACATTTTTCAAAAGATCGTGGCGAATGGAGAGCGAAGCATTTTGTTTTCTACTCATATTACGTCGGATTTAGATCGATGCGCCCATTTTATTACCTATATCCAAAGGGGAAAAGTGCTACAAAGTGCACCAAAAGAGGCGTTTTTGGCTTCCTTCCAACATCTAAAGACCTCTGCGGATACAGCACCACTCACATTGGAGGAAATCATGCTGCGCACAGAGAGGAGTGAGTTTGATGAAATTGCTCTATAAAGAACTGCGGCTAGCTGCCCATCCTACCTTATTTGTATTCCCTCTGCTGGGAGCTTTGGTGATTGTTCCCTCCTACCCTTACGCTGTGATATTCTTATTCGGCTGTCTAGCACCATTTATCACCTTTCTATTTGCCCGGGAAAACAACGACAGCTGGTATACGGCAGTTTTGCCCATCCAAAAGCGGGATGTAGTCAAGGCCAAGTGCATGCTCATCATGCTGGTGCAGCTGGGACAGATGCTCATCTCCCTCCCTTTTGCCATCATAAGGGTTGCGGTGAACATCCCCAACAACCCAGTAGGCATGGACGCAAATCCGGCCTGGTACGGCATGGGGCTGATCATCTTTTCGCTCTTCAATCTGATCTTCTTTCCCGCCTATTATCGGTCAGGATACAAGGCTGGGCGCTCCTTTTTGCTGGCCTTAATTCCTGTAGTACTGGGCATTGTGCTGACAGAGGGCATTGTCCATGTGCCAAATATGGGCTGGCTGGACAGTACCGCCCCTGTGGATATGGTGCGCCAACTTCCCATTTTCATCATCGGCTGTCTTTGCTATATCCTCTGCATGCTGCTTGCCTATTCCATTGCCGCCCGGAGATTTGAAAGAGTTGATCTATAAAAAACCGATGCAAATGCATCGGTTTTTTCGCTATATATTCTCCATAAAGGTCTCTACGTCTTGAAAGAATCGGCATAGGTGAAAGCCATCGGCTACTGCGTGGTGAATGTTAA
>ERZ780195.2261-NODE-2261-length-13477-cov-3.691179_pt1 | contig 13477 bp, 13 predicted proteins | sample MGYA00511017_ERZ780195 | MGnify/ENA primary metagenome ERZ780195 (study PRJEB29588, sample SAMEA2159974) | human gut metagenome | biome: human gut; feature: human-associated habitat; material: faeces | place: Denmark | collected 2008/2010 ...
GGTCGCCAATGCGGCCCGCACAGTGACCTCAACCATCAATAACAAGGAGGATCAGGGTGACAACAACGAATCGACCGATACGACGGGCTCTGGTATCAGTCTTCCATAAGGAAGGCATCGAGGTGCTTGCCGAAGCGTTCATCAAGGCGGGCACCGAGGTGGTTTCCACCGGTTCCACCGCGAAGCGTCTGGCTGAGCTGGGTGTCAAAGTGACCGAGGTCTCCGAAGTCACTGGTTTCCCGGAATGCCTTGATGGCCGCGTCAAGACCCTTGACCCGCATATCCATGCCGGTATCCTCGCCGAGGGTATGGTTCGTTTGGATGCAGATGAGCACCTGCTGCATCTCGGCATCCTCTTTGGAGATATAGTGGACATCGTTCGTGGCGACGAGCGGAATCCCCGTCTCCCTCGACAGCTGGGCGAGCATCGGGATTATACGCCTCTGCTCGGGCAGGCCGTGATCCTGAATCTCGAGGAAGAAGTTGTTTTCGCCCATGACGGAGCGATACCAAAGGGCTTTTTTCTTCGCGCCCTCGTAGTCGCCGCTGAGCAGGGCGCGCGGGATTTCGCCCGCGAGGCACGCAGAAAGTGCAATAAGACCCTCGTGATATTTTTCGAGGAGCTCACGGTCTATTCGCGGTTTTGTATAAAAGCCCGTGACGAATCCCTCCGACACAAGCTTTATCAGATTCTTATATCCTGTTTCATTTTCGCAGAGCAGTATCAGATGATAGCGCTCGGAGTCGAGGGCGTGGACTTTGTCAAAGCGGGTGCGCGCCGCCATATACACCTCGCAGCCGATTATCGGCTTTATCCCGCGCTTTTTCGCCGCGCGGTAAAAGTCGATGACGCCGTACATAACGCCGTGGTCGGTCACGGCAACGCTCGTCTGACCGAGGCGCTGCACTTCGTCCATAAGCTGCTCGATGCGGCACGCGCCGTCAAGCAGGCTGTATTCGGTATGAAGATGAAGGTGTGTAAATGACATAGCTCTTCTCCGCGGGGTCAGCCCCCTATGCCGCCGGCGATTTCAACGAGGCGTTTGAGCCTGTGATTAACACCCGAGCGCGTGAGCGGCGGATCAGTCATATCCGCAAGCTCGCTCAGACTCACTTCGGGGTTGTCCCGCCTCAGTTTCGCCATTTCGGCGAGCGGCACGGGCAGGCTCTCGAGTCCGACGGTTCTTTCTATTTTTTCTATCGCTTCAACCTGCACTATCGCGGCATCGACAGTGCGGCTCAAATTGGCATTTTCAAAATTGACGCGCCTGTTGACATGGTTGACCATATCTTTATGCATCTTGATTCCCATAAGCTCGAGCGTCGAGTTCATCGCGCCGACGAGGGTCAAGAACTCCTCTATCTTCTCGCTGACTTTGAAATAGACGATATGGCTCGACTTTCTCCTGACATATTTCGGGGCAAAGCCGACCTCGTCAAGCAGCTGAATCAAATCGTTGCAGAGCTTTTTATACGAGACGGAAAACTCAAGATGATAGTTTTTCTCGGGCGAGCTTATTGTTCCGCAGGCGATGAAAACGCCGCGCAAAAACGCGCCGAAGCAGCAGTCTTCGGGGAGGTTCGCCCTGTTGATGCGCAAAGAAATGTCGCTTTCGCTGTGGCCGAAAAATTCGAGGATTCGTTTTCTGTCCGCTTCGTCGGCAACAGAAACCGTGTATTTTGACACGCCCGACGAGACGGACGGAGTAATATCAAAAAGCTCTTTTATAACATCGCAGTAGAGCTTCGCGATATTCTCGTTCTCGGTGACAAAGGATATCTCGGAGACGGAAAACATTCTGCCGAAGAGCAGCATTCCGTAGGCTCTTGCCTGCGCGCAGCAATCCGAAAGCACAGGCACCTGCGCGAGCTCCTGCTTGACATCCGATGAGAACGACACGGTTTTTCCTCCTATTTTTTCATATCGCGGTGCTGAACGGTCGCGATGCAGCCGATTTTTTCAAGATGAGCTTTCAGTAATTCCGCAAAGACGACCGAGCGGTGCCTGCCGCCGGTGCAGCCGACGGAAATGACCAGCTGGCTCTTGCCCTCTTTGCGATAAAGCGGGATAAGATAATCGAGCAGGTCGCAGAGCTTCGCTTCGAGTCCCCTCGCCTCGTCCCACTTGAGCACATAGTCCCTGACGGGGTCTTCAAGCCCGGTGTGCTGTTTTAGCTCCTCGACATAAAAAGGATTCGGCAGACAGCGCACATCGAACATCAGATCGGAATCGTTCGGGATGCCGTATTTGAAGCCGAAGGACACGCAGTGAACTTTGAGAGCGTTGCCGGGATTGTCAAGAAACATCTCGCAGATGCGGTTCTTGCAATCTGTCGGGGTCATATGCGAGCTGTCGATAACATAGTCGGCGATGCTCTTCGCAGGCTCGAGAATGCTGCGCTCTGCAGCGAGGGCATCGTTTATCGAGCCGTTATATTTATCGAGCAGAGGGTGCTTGCGCCTTGTCTCTTTATAGCGGCGGATAAGCACATCGTCGGAGGCATCGATAAACAGAAGCTTTGTGTCGCACTTGAGCTCCTTGAGCTCAACGATAGCGTTGAACAGATCGCCGAACGACGCGCCGACGCGGATATCGGTAACAATGGCGACCTTTTCTCTTTTTTCGCGGGAATTGAGCAGAAGCTGCGCGAAGGTCGGCATAAGCTTCGGCGGCATATTATCCACGCAGAAATAGCCTATGTCTTCAAGCGCGTCAACAACTCTTGATTTTCCTGCACCGGACAGTCCGGTGACGATGGTAATCTCCATTTTGTTTTCTCCTGTAAAAAAACGGGCTTCAATCAGCCAATAAGTCTTATCTCCGTTTCAAGCGATACGCCCGTCTGAGCCTTGACGCGCGCCTGGACGTGCTTAATAAGGCTGAGAATATCGGACGCGGTAGCGCCGCCGCGGTTGATTATGAATCCCGCGTGCTTCTCGCTGACCTGCGCGCCGCCGACGCTGACGCCCTTGAGACCGCACTGTTCAATGAGTGCGCCTGCAAAATGACCCTCGGGGCGCTTGAATGTGCTGCCCGCGCTGGGATATTCAAGCGGCTGCTTATCCCTGCGGCGGGAAATGATATCGTGCATGGTATTTTTTATCTGCTCCGGGTCGCCGGGAGTCAGGCGAACGGAGGCGGCGGTTATGACAAGGCCGCTGTCCTCATATGCGCTGTGGCGATAAGAGAGCTGCATAGCCTCATTGTCAAGCTCGCCGGAAGTTCCGTCTGGCGAAACATATTCGCTGTTTATGAGCACATCCTTCATCTCGCCGCCGTAAGCTCCTGCGTTCATGAACACCGCGCCGCCGACGGTTCCGGGTATGCCATAGGCAAACTCAAGACCCGAGAGCGAGTTTTCGAGCGCAAAGGAGCAAAGCTGAGCGAGGCTCGCGCCGCTCTGGGCGCGAACGGTGTTTTCATCGGTCAGGGTTATTCCGCACTGCTTGCCGGTGAATATAACGGCGCCCTTTATGCCCTTGTCGCTGACGAGGACATTGCTGCCCTTACCGAGGACGAACACCGGGATATCCTCTTTTTCGCAGAAGCGAACCAGCCTGGCGGTCTGCCCGGCATCCTCGGGAGAGAGGAACAGCTCGGCAGAGCCGCCGACTTTAAAGCTCGTATAATTTTTCATTGACACTCCGCGCTCGGCACTGCATTCGAGCGAGAGGGCGTATTTTTCCAACGCTTCGATATTATTCATAATATCTCCAATATGTCGGCCGCACTGGCGGCGTTTATTTATCTGTCGAGCAGAGCGGCGCCGATGAGTCCGGCGTCGTTGCCGAGTTCGGCAGAGATTATCTGAGTCTGAACCTTTGCATGGATGCTGTATCTCTCACGCTCGACCATCTTTCTCAGCGGAACGAGCAGGTTCTCTTTTTCATGGCCGATGCCGCCGCCGATGCAGATCATATCGGGCTGAAGGGCATTGACGACATTCGTTATGCCGGCTGCGAGATAGAAAATATACTGATTGACGACTTTTTTCGCAGTCTCGTCGCCTGCACGCATGGCATCAAAAGAAGTTCTGCCGTTGACGCGGCTGATGTTGTTGCCGACGAGATCCCACATGGCGGTATATGGATCGTGGCGCATGGCATCTTTAGTCTGGCGGATAAGCGCGGTGGCGGAAGAATAGCTCTCCCAGCAGCCTCTGCGTCCGCAGGTGCAGGCTTCGCCGTCCGAGACGATGACCATATGACCCATCTCGCCCGCGGCATCGTTGACACCGGTGACGAGCTTGCCGTCTATGACAATACCGCTGCCGACTCCGGTTCCGAGAGTGATGGCGACAAAGCTGTTGACTCCCTTGCCTGCGCCCGCCTTTGCTTCGCCGAGTGCGGCGCAGTTCGCGTCGTTGTCGAGATAGATAGTCTTCTTGAGTCTCGACTCAAGAATATCACGCGCGGGAACATTATCGAAAGCGAGGTTATTCGCATATTCGATAACGCCGTTCTTCTTGTTGACCGAACCGGGGGTTCCGATACCTACGCTGACAACATCGTTCATGGTGATCCCCGCATCTATAACAGCAGCCTCGACAGCCTTGGCAACATCTTCAAGAATGGCTTCCGCCGCGCGGGGGCAATTTGTCTTGAGCTTGCCTCTGCCGATGATTTTCATTTCTTCATTGATGACGCCGGCAACGATATTCGTGCCGCCGAGATCGACTCCTACTCTGTACATTTTTTTACCTCCAGATAGACAGTTTCTCTTTCCCTGTCTTTTTATATCAGAAATCATGCCAGACTTCAAGTTCCTTCTTCTCGGGAACTATATCATCCGTCATGCCGAGCGAATGCAGCAGCTCGCGCGCCGCATTATAGCCCATTTTCTTTTGCCTGTTATTCATCGCCGCCGCTTCGATTATTATCGAAAGGTTTCGTCCGGGTTTGACGGGGACGACGGTCAGCGGAATATTTATGCCGAGTATCTCGACATACTCGTTATCGAGGCCGAGGCGGTCATAGACCTTTTCGTTATCCCACGGCTCGAGCTGAACGACCATATCGATTTTCTCGGTCATTTTGACAGCGCCCATACCGAATATCCTGCGGGCGTTTATTATGCCGACGCCGCGCAGCTCGATAAAGTGGCGTATATTATCCGGCGCACTGCCGACGAGCGTTCTCGAAGAAACGCGGCGAATCTCGACCGCGTCATCCGCTATCAGTCGGTGACCGCGCTTTATAAGCTCAAGAGCAGTCTCGCTCTTGCCGACGCCGCTGTCACCGAGGATCAGGACACCCTCGCCGCTGACTTCGACAAGCACGCCGTGGCGCGTGATGCGCTGGGCGAGCTCGACGCCCAGATATGATATAAGAGTTGACATACAGCCGGAAGTGGAATCCGGGCTTGTCAGGATCGGCACGGAATATTTCTGCGCATATTCGCGCAGCTTATCCGGGCACTCGAGCGAACGGGTGATAACGACGGCGACGGGCTCGGTCGCCATCAGCCGCTCCATGCTCGCCGCGGCGGCATCCTCATCGAGGCTCGAAATATAGTTCATCTCGGCGAGGCCGAGGAACTGGATACGCTCGGCATCGAAATACGCGCTGTAGCCTGCGAGCATAAGCCCGGGGCGGTTGACATCCTGCGATGTGACATAGACATCCTCGACGGGCTTGGGCGCATAAAGTATCCCGAGTGAATTATCTTCCACTACTTTTTTGAGTGAAACGGAATATTTACCCATACTTCTCTCCTGTAGTTCTCCAATTCAAGAAATGATAGTGCATACGAATTATATTATAATAGATTTGGGCAAAAGTTCCAATACCTTTTTGACTTTTTTTGAAGTTTTGGGAAGCTTTTTTTAATATTTTCAGCGGGACGGCAGAAGGATTTGGAAAACGGGAAAAATGGAGCGGAGCAGAAGCGATATTGAAAAGATTTTGTTCCGCTCATGCGGCATCGGGTCATCGAGGTCGCCGCGCCATATAAAGGCTGATTAATTTGTTTGGTTCACAGAGAAAGCGAGCCGGAAGAGAAGCTCTCTCCCGGCCGATATCCGTTTCTATGTTAGACGTCCGTTTCTCTGATTCCGAGGCTGACGGAAAGAGCCTGATCCACCCTGCCCATATCCGCACCGCCGAGCGCGCCCATTTTTTCTTTAAGACGCTTTTTGTCGAGCGTGCGCACCTGCTCGAGCAGGACTATCGAATCCTTGGCAAGTCCGCAGCCGTCCGCATTGACTCTTATATGAGTGGGAAGGTTGGTCTTATACTTCTGGCTGGTTATCGCCGCGGCTATGACCGTCGGGCTGAAGCGATTGCCGACATCGTTCTGAACTATCAGCACGGGTCTTATCCCGCCCTGCTCGGAGCCGACGACGGGACTCAGATCAGCGTAGTATATATCTCCCCGTTTTACTGTCATTTTTAATCACTCTCCGTTTTTATTGTCCGGCAAGAGTATTTTTGCCTGACAAAAGCGCGATTAAACATTAACTTGTTATTCGGGGAGCAAAAATTTCAAGTCAGTCCATTATATGTCCTGTTTTTATTTGGGTGAGACATTGCGAAACTCCGCAGTCAGCAGGGCTTTCGGTATTTCGAGGCTCTGCGGCAAGCCATTATCGCCGCGTCGCAGAGTGAAATCCACACCCGAGACGGTGCCTTTCGTCTCCCACGCGTCGCCCATATGTACGGTATGTGTATTCGCCGTGTCGGACGAAGTTTTGAGCGTTTTTGTTATCAGCTCGCCCACCCCGCTCTGCGGCAGGGATGAGAGATCCGCAGAAAAAGTCAGATTGCCGTAGCTGAACGTGCAGATCGAGCCGCTGAGCTTCACTTTCAATCCGCGAACGGTTGCCGGGGATGTGAACTCAAGCTGAGCTTCGGTGAGCGAAGTCTGATCGTACTTTGCCTCATACTCGCGCTCGCCGTTTATGATATACAAATCGGCTGTGAACGCAGTCGGGATATCCGGCGGCTGATCTTTGCTGTTTTTCAAAGGTGTGTTTTTGCATCCGATAAGAGACAAAACAAGCAGCAAGCTTAAGATAAACGGAAAAATTCGTTTCAAGCTATCACTCCAATTGCCCGTTACCTCTCCAGGGTTCGCAGCACGCGCGGCAGAGCGGCTATGCAGTCGGAGGCGAGCATCGACGAGAGCGACAGTTCGCGCGCCGCGGCATCTCCGGCGGCACCGTGGATATATGCGCCGAGCACCGCCGCGTCAAGCGGATACACGCCCTGAGCGAGGAGCGCTAAAATGATGCCCGAGAGCATATCTCCGCTGCCGCCCTTTGCCATGCCCTGATTGCCGGTGACGTTGATATATGCGTCACGCCTGCCCGCGCCGGCTATCACCGTGCTCGCGCCCTTGAGCAGGAGCACAACACCGTATTCATCGGCGAAGCGGCGGGCGACAGTTACCCGTTCGCGCTCGATATCTGCTATGCTCATGCCCGTCAGACGCGACATCTCGCCGGGGTGCGGAGTGAGGATAACGGGAGCTTTGATATTTTTCAGTATATCTATATTTGCGGCGAGCGCATTTATGCCGTCGGCGTCTATAATCATGGGCTTTGTGCAGTTCTGCACGAGCGCCGAGACGAGTTCTTTCGTATGGAGATTGAGTCCGAGACCGCATCCAACGAGCACAGCCGAAGATTTTTCAGCCTGTTCGAGCAGCGCGGGTATCGCGCCGGACGAGAATGTTCCTGCTTCGTTTGACGGCAGGGACAAAAGCAATGATTCCGTGAGCTTCGGGGCTATCGCGTTATATGCGGCATCGGGAAATGCAGCAGTTACAAGACCCGCTCCGCATCTAAGCGCCGACGAGGCGGCAAGCACCGCCGCACCCTGCATATTGCGGCTGCCGCAGATACTCAGAGCGCGCCCGAATGTGCCTTTATTCGCCATAAGGTCACGGCTCGGGAATATCTTTTTCGCCTGGGCAGGAATCAGCACGTTGAGGGTATCGTCCTCAATGCCGTCGATTATATCGTCATCGATGCCTATTGCGACGGTTATTATTTCGCCGCAGAGCACGCGCGCGGGTTTTAATATATGGACAGGCTTCATACACGACACGGCTATTGTGATATCCGCTTTTATGCAGCTGCCCGGCACATCGCCGTTGTTGCTCTCGAGTCCGCTCGGGACATCGATTGAAACGACTTTTGCAGGCGAAGCGTTGACAGCCTCAAAGACCGCTCTCACCCGCTCGTCCTCTCTGTATTTATAGCCCGTGCCGAACACGGCATCGACTATCACGGCAGCAGATTCGATTGAATTTTTAGCGTTTTCCTCTCCCCAGAAGAACTCCGGGACAAGCCCTGTTTCGACAGCCTTTTCGCGCATGAGTATCGAGTCCTCGGCGGTAGGCTCGCCGAACGCCTCGACAACGGCAGCATTGAAGCCTGCGAGGGCGAGCTTGCGGGCGATAACAAAGCCGTCGCCGCCGTTCTTGCCCTTTCCGCAGAGCACGCACACAAGTCCGCGCGACTGCTCAAGAGAGGCAAAGCGCTCTCTTATCTCCCTTGCGCAAGCGCTGCCGGCGTTTTCCATAAGGCGCGTAAAGCTCATTCCCCTGTTTACCTGTGCCTGCTCCGCAGAGAACATCTGCGATGAAGTCAGAACTTTCATTTTGCCGCCTCCACATATGCTTTTTCATAACGCTCACTGCGGGTATTCCGCGCGAAGATAAAACAAATATCCATAATATTCCTCACTTTTATAAAACAAGGGACTGCCGCACGACAGTCCCCGATTATCATTTTGCGTCGATAACTACTTTTCCGTCCTCGACAAGAGCGCGGACTTCGCTCAGCGGAGACGAAGCGTGGTCAACAATAGCGTTGGCTATCTTATCCTCAACCTGCCGCCTGATATTGTTCCTCAGGTCGCGCGCTCCGCGCAGACCGCCCTCGGACATCGAGGCGATAAGCTTCGGCACGCTTTCATCCCACGAGAACGCGATGCCCTTGTCGCGCAGAGGCTCGACAAGCTCGGTGAGCATGAGATTCGATATCTGCTCAAGATTCTCCGGGGTCAGGTCGTTGAAGACGACTATCTCGTCAACTCTGCCGATAAACTCCGGGCGCAGGAACTCTCTGAGTGCCTTGAGCGTCTTTTCTTTATTGGCGTCGTTCTGATTCTTTGCAAAGCCCATGACACCCTCGCGGCGTTCGCTGCCGGCGTTGGAGGTCATGATGATTATCGTGTTTTCAAAGCTCACTGTTCTGCCCTGCGCATCGGTTATTCTGCCCTCGTCAAGTATCTGGAGCAGGATATTCATAACATCGGGATGCGCCTTCTCTATCTCGTCGAAGAGTATAACCGAATAGGGCTTTCTGCGGACTTTTTCGGTCAGCTGACCGGCCTCGTCATAGCCGACGTAGCCCGGAGGGGAGCCGACGAGACGCGAGACGGAGTGCTTCTCCATAAACTCCGACATATCGAGACGAATGAGCGAGTCGGGCGAGTCGAAAAGGTCGGCGGCAAGCTGCTTGACCAGCTCCGTCTTGCCCACGCCGGTGGGGCCGACGAAAATGAAGCTCACGGGCTTGTGCTTCGGGCTGATGCCCACGCGCCCGCGGCGAATGGCCGCGGCGACCACGTCCACGGCCTCGTCCTGCCCGATGATGTGCTTTTTCAGGCGGTCGGCCAGCTCGCTCAGGCGCTTGAACTCGGCCTCGCGGATGCGGCTGGCGGGAATTTTCGTCCACAGCTCGATCACGCGGGCGAGATTGTCCATCGTCAGCTCGGGATCGCCCTGCGCGCAGAGACCGTCCAGCTCGCTCTGCGCCTTGAGCTCGAGGCTCCTGAGCTCGGCAAGGCGCTCGAAGTCGGGATTCTCGGTCTCCGCCTCGAGCAACTCGCGCTCCTTGGCGTAATCGTCCAGCTCGCGGCGCAGCTCCATGCGGCGGTTGATGTTCTTGTCGTGCAGGTTCATATCCGAGCACGCCTCGTCGATCAGGTCGATGGCCTTATCCGGCAGGAAGCGGTCGGTGATGTAGCGCTCGGAGAGCACGACGGCCTGGCGCAGGATACCGTCGGGAATTTTCACGCCGTGGAAGGCCTCGTAGTAGTGGGCGATGCCCTTGAGAATTTTGAGCGTATCCTCCATGCTCGGCTCGTTGACCGTGACGGGCTGGAAGCGGCGCTCAAGCGCGGTGTCCTTCTCGATGTGCTTGCGGTACTCGTTGAAGGTCGTCGCGCCGATGACCTGAATTTCGCCGCGCGAGAGGGCGGGCTTCAAAATATTGGCGGCGTTCATGCTGCCCTCGGCGTCGCCCGCGCCAACGATGTTATGCACCTCGTCGATGACGAGAATGATGTTGCCGAGCTTGCGAATTTCCTCAATAAGACCCTTCATGCGGCTCTCGAACTGGCCGCGGAACTGCGTGCCGGCGACGAGCGCGGTGAGGTCAAGGAGATAGACCTCCTTGCTGCGGAGCTTGAAGGGCACCTCACCCGCGGCGATGCGCTGGGCAAGGCCCTCGGCGATGGCCGTCCGACGCCGGGCTCGCCGATGAGGCAGGGGTTGTTCTTCTGGCGGCGGTTGAGAATTTGAACGACGCGCTCGATCTCCTCGTCGCGGCCGATCACCGCGTCGAGCTTGCCGTCGCGGGCGCGCTGGGAGAGGTTGATGCAATAGCTGTCAAGAAATTTATGCTTGGCGGCCTTGTCGTTCTTCTTGCCGCGCTCGGCGCGGCCCGGGCCGTCCGCCGCGCCGTCCGCAGGCGCGGGCGCGTCGCCGTTCTGCCCGCCGAAAAGGCGGCCGAGGAACGGGAAGGTCGCGGTCTTGCCGTCCTCCTCGTCGTCGCCGTCGGGCGCGTCGATGCCCTCAAGGTTTTCGGCGCCGCCGAAAGCACTCATCATCTCGTTGGAGATGTTGTCAAGGTCCTCGTCGGTGATGCCCATGCGCTGCATCATCTCGTTCACCTGCGGCAAGCCGAGATTCTTGGCGCACTTGAGGCAAAGACCCTCGTTGATATTTTTACCGTTCTCCATGCGGGTGATGAAGACAACGGCAACGTTCTTTTTACATCTGGAGCAAAGTTGTGGCTGCATAATGGGAAACCTCCGTTATGTGAGAGATGCGATGATGGATCGCGGGGTGTTGTTCAGAAACCACGCGAGCAGGTGCGTGCCCGCCGCATGGTCCGCAAACCACGTCACGCCGAGGCGCGGCGCGAGGAATACAATGAGAAAAATAAGCAGAGCGCCTTCCATGAGCGAGAGCGCCGCGCCGCCGAGGCCGTTGAGCTGCGCGAGCACCGGCAGCGAGAAAAGGCGGTCGAGCCCGTGCGTGAGCAGGCGGAGCAGCAGCATCAGCGCAAGGAAGAACGCGAGGAACAGCGCGGCCTGCACGATGGTCTTGACGAGCAGGTACGCCGCCCGCTCCGCCGCGGAAACGGCGGAATCGGTCACGCTCTTTGTCACGCCGTCGATGGCGTCGTCGGAGACGCCGAAGCGCTTGAGCGTGTCGAGCGCTTCGCCGAGCAGATCGCTCAGCTCGTCGGGCAGCAGTCCGCCGGCGCTCAGGTCGCCGTCCTCCGCGGCCAGCGCGTCGGACGGAATGTCGCGCTCAAACTGCTCAAGCACTCTCTCCTCCACCTTGGGATAGACGAGGTCGGTGACCGGCTCGACGAACATTGCGGTGAGCAGCGTCGCGCCGATGAGCGCGACCACCACGCTCACGAGCGCCATCAGGCTGCGGATAAGGCCCTTGCGCGCGCCGAGAAGCGCGAACACCGCCAGCACGGCAGCCAGGACGAGATCAATGATAAGTGCATTATCCATGCTTTTCACTTACCTTTCAAGTGAAACATTTTTCTAATTACGGCACAAAGAGCCAGCCGTGCTGCGAGCCGAGCAGCACCGCCGAGCCGTCGGCGCGCATCCGCACGCCGCGCGCGTACTGCGTGTCGGTGAGCGAGGCATATTCAGCGAGGTCAGAGGTGTAAATGACCAGCTCGTCGCTGTAAAGCACGGCGAGGTACTTGCCCGCCGCCGAAATGTCCAGCACGTCGCGCTGCGTGTCGAGCGAGGCGATAAGGTTGCCCTCCGCGCCGACGGTGACGAGCTTGCCCGCGCTGCCGGAGCGGTAGCGCGAGAGCACGAGCGCGCCGAAATCCGTCCCGCCGAGCGTGCTGCCGCGCAGATAGGGATAGGCGTAGTCGTAGGATCCGCCGAGCGAACCGTCGCCGCTGAGCGCGAGAAAGCGGTCGTCCGTCACGGCGACGAGCGTGCCGCCGAAGCTCGAGAGCTCGTAGAGCAGCGAATCGTCCAGCACGCAGGCGGAGACCGCCGTCTCCTGATCGAGCGCGTAGCGGCGGATCGTACTGACGAACATGGCGTCCTCCGAGCCGAGCGTCGCGACCGCGACGTGCTTGCCGCCGCGCTCCACGCAGGCGTCGATCATGTAGCGGTTGGAGGAATTGAAGGTGAACACGCGCTCCCCCGAGGCGTTGTAGACCGAGACGGAGGACTTGTAGCCGCTCTTGTCCGTCACGAGCGCCAGCATATCGGAGGAGTTGAGCTTCGCCGAAATAATGCCGTTTTCCGTCTCGGTGCTCAGGTCGCGCACAAGGCCCCTTTCACCGAGGATATAGAGCGTCGTGCCGCCGACGTCGTAGACCGCGGCGGTGCGGCCCTCGATCTCCCGGGCCAGCTCCCGGGCGTACTTTTTGCAGCCGCCGGAGGTGATCTCATTATAGAGGGCGTTGTGGTTTTGGTGATCCCGGGCGTGGACGATCAAGGCGCTGACGATGCTGCGGATGCCGGACTCAATATCCGTCTCGTGGGCCACGGCTTCCTGCAGGACCTGGTCCAGCAGGGACAGGGAGTGACGCACGCAGGCCAGGAAAAAGCTGTCCTTATCGCCGAAATATTTATAGAGTACGCCCACGGAGACCCCGGCAGTCTTGGCGATGGTATTGATATTGGCTCGGTCCAGGCCGCGCTGGGCGAACTGGTCGATACCGGTCTCCAAAATGAGATCCATGGTTTTTTCATCAAGCTTTTTATACATGTTTCTTCCTCATCCACATGTCGTGAGCGACGGTTCACAAGATGTGTGTAGTATACACCTGTAGGACCATAACCGTCAATAGTTTTGTGAAAAAAAGAGAGGGGGAGGACAAAAAACGGACGAAATTTACCGAAATTAAGCGGAGAGGGGTGACTTTGGGGCGCCGGCTTAGCACAGTGGATATGAAAAACATCGCAGATTCTGCATTTTCCCCTTTTTTTGTCTATTTTCTCCTTAGGGGCTTTACTTTGCGAAGGAAATAGAATACAATATAACATGCATTTACATGCTATATGGGCATTGCTACGCCCTGTAGCGGGCAAAATGTTGCATTTACATCTAAAACGAGGAGATGCAAGAGAAAAAACAAACGGTCACTTTTCTTTCTTGCTTGGAAGAAACGAACTATGGCTATAAAAAGATTTATCATTATGGCAGACGGGAAGATGAAGCGGTGGAATAATCAACAGGTTCCCAAGC
>ERZ780195.2267-NODE-2267-length-13419-cov-42.955852_pt1 | contig 13419 bp, 13 predicted proteins | sample MGYA00511017_ERZ780195 | MGnify/ENA primary metagenome ERZ780195 (study PRJEB29588, sample SAMEA2159974) | human gut metagenome | biome: human gut; feature: human-associated habitat; material: faeces | place: Denmark | collected 2008/2010 ...
CAGCTTATTCAAGTGCGCCAGTTTATGGCTTTCCTCTACTTTCTTTCACACTAATTGTATCCTGTGCTACAAGTCTATAGCTTTCAAGTTCTACATCTTCTATAATCTCATCCGCATCTCCCGTATCAGGCTTAGGCAGCTTACTAACCAGAAATGACAGATATATAGAAAGTTTTTCCCACTCTATAGATCCATATGGCAGTATAGATGAAAGAAAATTATATGTACGCAAAAATGTTTTTGCAGAACTCTTAAAATCGATCTGGTCATCTAGCTCTAATTCCTTGTATCGTTCTACAGCCTCATCAATAATCGGATCTATTTCACATCTGTCTGCATTATCAATATACAGTTCTGCGACCTTCGCCACTTCATCATCTGAGTAAATTTCCAAAGGCTCCATCTCATCGACTAAATCATTTAATTTATTAACATCTGTTTCTCCTGATAAAATAGTCGTCTTATAATATTTGTCAAATGCTGCCTTAATATCAGCAGGATCATTCTGAAAATCAAGAATAAACACATCATTCTTATCTGCATGGCAACGATTCAGGCGGGATAAAGTCTGAACAGCTTTAATATCAGCTAATCCTTTATCTACATACATCGTCTGAAGCAATGGTTCGTCATATCCAGTCTGAAACTTATTTGCCACAATCAGCAATCTATATGGATCTTTTCTGAATGCCTTCTCTATCTTAGAACTTGGGAATCCATTTAGCTTTGCTTCATTATATGTTACACCTTCATAAGAAATTTCTCCGGAAAATGCTATGATTGCCTTGTAAGGACTCTTTCTCTCTTCTAGAAGTTTATTAATTGCCATGTAATATTCAACTGCTCTTTTAATGCTGCTTGCAACAACCATCGCACGAGCCTGTCCCTTAATCTTCTGACGCACTTCAGAATGAAAATGTTCAACTATAACTCCTGCTTTTTCTTTTACAGCAATCTTCTGGACTTCAACATAATAACGAAGCATTCTCTGAGCTAATTTCTTATCAAATAATGGATCATTCTCAACTGTTTTTACAATGTGATAAAAACTCTCATATGGTGTATAATTTCTCAAAACATCCAGAATAAACTTCTCTTCTATCGCCTGTTTCATTGTATAGACATAATGCGGCTTAGCCTTCTGCGTTCCATCCTCATTCATAATTGGCTTACCATTTTCATCAAACATTTTCTGTCCAAACATTTCAAGTGTCTTGTTCTTTGGTGTCGCTGTAAATGCAAAATAGCTGGCATTAGGAGCCATCTTCTTGCCCTCTATAATCGTATTTAATTTATCTTCAAAATCATCATCATCGTCATACACGTTTCCTGAAACTGCAATATTCATCTTTGCAGCCAGACTTCCATTCTGGCTGGAATGAGCTTCATCAATTATGATAGCAAATTTCTTATTTTTGTAGTCTGCTGATACCGCATCAAGAATAAACTGAAACTTATGTACAATCGTAATAATAATCTTTTTTCCCTGTTCCATAAGTGTACTTAGTGTTGATGCATCCTTTGCCCAGCCAACTGTACTAGACACCTGCATAAACTGCTTAATGGTATCACGGATCTGTTTATCAAGATTTACTCTGTCTGTGACAACTATTACTGTATCAAATACATCTTTCTTATCCGTTTTTAATGTAACAAGCTGATGTGCCAGCCATGCTATTGAATTAGATTTTCCCGAACCCGCACTGTGCTGAATAAGATATCTATGCCCTGGACCATCATTTTTTGCATCAGCTAAAAGAGAAGTGACTACTGATAACTGATGATATCTTGGAAATATCTGCTTGTATGATTTGTGCCCTGTATCCTCATCCTTTTCTTCTGTTATCTGTACATAATTTTCCAATATGTTAGACAAACATGGCTTTGTCAATATATCTTTCCACAGATAATCTGTCTTCAAGCCATTGGGATTTCTTGGATTGCCAGCTCCATTATTGTTCCCCTTATTAAATGGCATGAAGAAAGACTTCTCTTTCTTAAGTTCTGTACACATATAGATTTCATCATCATCTACTGCAAAATGTACAATGCACCTCTTAAATTGAAATAACAATTCATCAGGTGTTCTATCTGTCATATACTGTCTGATTGCATCGTCATGATTTTGCTTGGTTATCTGATTTTTAAGTTCCATTGTGATAATAGGCAGCCCATTTAAAAATATACAAACATCAAGAGCCAGCCTGCCATAATCATTGCTATATCGAAGCTGTCTTGTAACACTAAAGATATTTTTATCATAGCTCTCTTTAGCATCTTGATTGCCTTCGCTTGGTCTGACCATATAGAAATCTACAGTTTTATTCTTATACTTCATTCCCTTACGAATGATATTGATTACGCCATCATCTGATATTTTTTTACTCAGACGATCCAGAAACTTTTTCTTCTCGATCTCATTGTCTTCTATACGAAGCTCGGCAAGTTTCTCATCCTGTGTATCATGTAAAAAACGAAACAGGCGCACTTCATCTATAGCATATATCTTGTTATAATCCGAATTGCCGCCTTCTTCATAATGATTGTTTTCTACCAGATATTTTACAATCATAGTTTCAAAGCCATTTTCTTTCATATTTGTTGCCATTAACTAATGCGCCTCCTTCTTCAGTTAGAATCCACCATTCTGATATGCTCGTGCAATCACATATGATGGCTCATAAAATGCACTACAGTTGTAATTGTCAATCACATCACAGATTTCATTGTTATATACCCTGATTATCCCATCTACAAAATCTTCTTTTGAAGTCAGGGTATCTCTTATCAAACGCTGATATACAGCTCCCATATCCAAAGGCGAAGGAATAATTGAAGCCATCTCTTTGTCAACTGCAGTAATATCATAATCTCCGTTTTTTAAATCATAATCACTTATCCAGTCTTCTTCTACCTTCAATGGATTTTCACAATGTAATACATTTGCACAGCTAAGCAAATGGTATAAACCATCTCGTCCGATTGTATTTACGACATACTTATTTTTCTGCTTAATGTGCCTTGCCACACGCTCTATCATATAACATACAAAATAAAGATCATTTGATTCTATATCTTCGTCTAGGAAGTACTTATTCTTCATAATGTCTCACTCCCTTCAAAAGTCAATGTTTTCAGTGCAGCTTCTGTACAGAACACAATCTGATGGGTAGGATAATTAAATCTTACCAGTTCCCAGAATGCATCTCTTGGAATTCTGCCATCAATGAATCCTTCCACAAAGTTCCAAATCTGATCGTCTGCCATAGGTCCTTCCACGATGTCATAATCATGTTCAATTCCACGTCTGCAGTCTGCCACAAAATCAAGCCACTCATCTGTCATCTCATTAAAGGTCAATATCTTCAATTCTGTGTTTGGCGTATATTCATAATGATTTACTACAGATGCACCTTTTCTTGTCATTGCCCACCGCTTTGCCTGTTTTTCAAAACTGGTACAGTAAAATCCATATCCGAAATCCTTGTAAAAACCATTCTGGAGAATACGCGGAATCGATACTTCTACATTACTTCCATGATACACAATATTCTTTTCCATCTGCGTCCTCCTATTCTTCCATACTTTCATCCAGATTTTCTTCATCTGTGTCATCTTCAGAATCGATTATGTCCGTTTCCGCTTCATATATAGGAATCTTGACATCCCTGACATCTACCTGACCTGTAACTACATCAAATATAAGTTTTGTCCGAAGTTCTTCAACAAGGGTGATTTCTTTGTTTATTCTGGAAATCATTTCATTAATTTGTTTTTCTACTTCATCACACTGCCTTGCAATCTCTCTCTGCTCATCTATTGGTGGAACCTGAATAGCATAATCATAAAAGGCTGTTATTGGCAATCTCCACCTTCCCTGATTTGCTGCTCCTTTTCCAAATTTATAAAAAATTTTTCTTTTATATCCTATCTGAAAAACCCTTAAATAAAATGGAGCAAAACAATGTTCTGAATCACTCAAAGTAAAAACTCTGTAATCCGGACTAGTAACTCCAAATTGCTTAGATATATCAATGTATCCCGTCAGCAAATCCATATGATTCATTGCAAAGTCTCCCGGATATACAAATTGATAATTTGCATAACTTTGAGCCATCTGTCCTTCATTTGAACTTATATCTTTCTTCTTTATACCTTGTTGAGTAATCGATAAAACATCATAGTCTTCCTTACCTGCAATTCTCTTTTTTACTTTAAAATGCTGTTTAATATGATCGACATCCCAATGTTCAGGTATTTCTCCAATCCATTCTACGTTACTTTGCTTATATTTAACATCATGTGTCAATCCTTTTGTAACAAGATTATTAATCCTTGTTAATTTCAGCTCCTCCAACAACTTAATTTGCTTTTTCTTCTGATGAATAAACCGATTCATCTCATAAGTCTTCCAGTCAAGAAATTGCACTATTTTATCCTGTTCTGATTTTGATGGCACTGGCAACATAACTCTATTCATTTTTGTCATTGGAATTCTCTTTCGTACAGTATTTAATTTTCCTGAAGAACTTTGCTTCATTATAATTCCATTTCCCAAACCAACCAATGAACTATAAAATTTCTGATTTCTAAAAATATATTCCCAATATTTAATATTTGAATTTTCATTCCTTATATGCAAAGCGTAGTATACTGGACTTATAGCACCATAATATTTTGAAATACCAGATGACCCGGCAACAACATTCATACAATTAACAATTAAATCGTTCTCCATTGCTATATTATATTTTGTAATATCTTCCTTCGCCTTGTTTCCACCTGATTTCTTTTCAGAATAAGGAATCACTCCTAATGCAGCAGTCAACGATAATATAAATTTTGTTTGTTTCTTATCATTTTTTTCTTTTCGTTCTTTCATTTGTGATTGTAACGGCAAAAAACTCCATGCAATTGGTATTTTATTTATCCAATTACTTTCCACATCTTTGTATTCAGAATATCCCTTCAACATCACACCTCACCTCCAATAATAGAGGCAAGCAATCCGTCTGTGCTCTGCTCAATAGCCCTGATATCTGCAATAATATCACTCATATTTCTAAGCTGCGCTGGCTTATAGAAATACTTTGTGAAACTGAGCTCATACCCTATAACAGCACTATCTTCATTAATCCACGCATCTTCTACATAAGGTTTTACTTCATTTTCAAAGAATCTTATCATTCCACCATCATATAACAGTGGTACCTGTTCTATATCTTTCAGATTGTTATCTGGCTCTGTATTGCCTTTCTTATCCAACACAGCATCTGCATTTTCATCCGTTGTTGTGAAATACTTTCTAATCGCATTTTCACGTTTTTTTGTCCATTTAAGTCCTGCCCTTTTTGCAGACTTTTCAAGTTTCCCTATAAATGAATTGAAATTTGTACTCTTTGTATCTTTCTCATTTGTCATAAGAAAATCATAGAATTCATCATCTTTTGCACTGTTTTTGAAATCTTCCAATGCTTCATCACTTACATTTACTCTTAAACGCAATGGTCGGTTCACTTCTACCTGGTAAAACCCGAATTCTTCATTTGGAAATACCTTGCTATATTCACTGTCCGCCTTATCAAACGCAAGATACAGTTCCATAACCTTTTCACGCATTTTCTGTGTCATCTCACAGTTTTTATCGCCAAGGTTCTTTCTTAAAGGTTCCTTCATGCTTGTGGCATCAATAAGCTGCACTTTACCTTTACGCTTTTCATCTTTCTTATTGGTAAGTACCCACAGATATGTTCCTATTCCTGTGTTATAAAACATATTCTCAGGTATCGCTATGATTGCCTCACACAAATCCTGTTCAAATATATATCTTCGCAGATTACTTGGACCGGAACCAGCTTTTCCTGTAAACAATGACGAACCATTATGAACTTCTATAATACGGCTTCCAAGCTCTGTTGTTGTCTTCATCTTGCTAATATTATTTGCAAGGAATAACATCTGAGGATCGCCAATATCCGGTATTAAACTGTACTCCGGATTATCATCGTAATTTATGATAAATCTGGAATCTGATATTTCATCTTTTTTATCAATCCCCCATGCCTTCAGATCTGTCTTCCATGGCGTACCAAACGGAGGATTTGAAAGCATAAAATCAAACTCTTCTTTTGCAAATTTATCATCAGAAATTGTCGAACCAAATCGTATCTGATCTGACTCCTTGCCCTCGCCTTTTACAAGCATATCTGCTCTAGCAATTGCATAGGTTTCATCCGCATTCTCCTGACCATACAAATGAATGGATACCTTTTTTCCCTGTTCTTTGGCAAGTTTTTTTATGTGTTCATCTCCCACAGTAAGCATACCTCCGGTACCACAGGCTCCGTCATAAATACGATATGTCGTACTCTGGATTTTATCCTGCACAGGTATGAATGCTAAATCTGCTATCAATTCAACTATATCTCTCGGTGTAAAATGTCTTCCGGCATCTGTTACATTGGTCTCCTCATTAAACATACGGATAACTTCTTCAAAAAGAGTACCCATAGTATGATTGTCAAGTGCTTCTATCTTAACCGAACCATCTTCATTCAATACTGGTCTGTTACTCAGATTAATTCGTGGATCTACAAACTTTTCTATCAATAATCCCAATCTGTCCTGCTCTGAAAGTCTGTCTATCTCATTTCTGATATGGAATTTGTTGATGATTACCTGCACATTTTCTGAAAATCCATCCAAATATTCGATAAAATCCTTTTTCAGTTGTTGCTGATTCGTCCTTGACTTTAAATCTGTCAATGTAAAATCAGATTTGTTTACAAATGCCTGCTCTGCAACAGAGGCAAGTGCCGCATCAAGTTCTGTAATTCCCGCTTTAGTGAATTGTTCCTTGGCTTTCATAACAGCCTCATGTTTTGGCTCTAACACCGCATCAAATCGTCTGATAACAAACATTGGCAATATTATTTTTCTATAATCTCCCACATCATATACATCTACCAGGCAATCATTGGCGATTCCCCAGATAAATGATTTCAATGAGTTGTATGTTGACTGATTCATAATTTCTCCATTCTAAACGATATATTCTTCTTTTTGTGATTTCTTTTCGAGCAACCCCAAAGTCTGTAGCCTATACATCATAGCAGTATAATTCACCTCAAATTGCTTTGCTGTTTCTTTAATTGCATTACTTACCTCATTGTCAGATGCCTGTAAAATTTTATTTGTTACCGGCTGTCCTATTATTTCTCCAAAAGTATTGAAAACTGCCACTCTTGGCATCAGAAAAGCTGCCGCTGAATAATTTGCCTGATATTCTATGATATCTATTGCAGTCATATTTCTTACTCTCTCTGCATGGTTTCTAAAGGATTTGTGCGTACACATTTTTGTATAATCAGCACCTCTGTTATTAAAGCACCTTGGGTGCAGTATCTGATGAAAGCATTCATGTATCACAGTAAAATTTTCTCTGCCAATATTACCATTTTCCTGTAATGCACGATCTATAACAACAGTTCCCTTATCCACCTTTACCCGTTCTGGATACATTCCTTTTTCGTAATGACTGCTCGGCCATGACCACATTAATACATCATGAAATGCGGTCATGCCAAGCACACTCAAATCTGGTGTAATGTAAAACCAATCTGGTGTGCATCCAATTAAATCTACAATATCATAGACATCTATATGCTTCGCCTTAACAAGTCTCTCTTTATCATGCTTTTCTATAAGCTCATTAGCTTTCTGTTCAAGCTGGGATGGTGAATACTCAAAATACTTCACTTCTTTGCTTCTTTCTCCTTCTCTTCAAGCATTTTTATGACATCCATCCAATCTTTATCTCCCATTCCCAAATCTCTGGCTTTTCTAAGCGCAACACGAACATTATCTGTCTCCATAATATACTCCGGCAAATCAGGTGATACAGAATTATCCTTCGCCAATGCTGCATAGTCATACATTGTATTAGCTTCATCCTCTGTGAGTTCCAGAGCCTCTGCTATCTTAGCCAATTTTTCCTTATCTGGTGGATATCTTCTTGCTTTTTCCATATCACTCATATATGCTGGTGCTATTTCTAGAATTTCAGCCAGTTTTCTCAGATTTATCTTTTTCTCTTCACGCTTGTTACGCACAAACTTACCAAATTTTTCATCCATATGATTACCTCATTCTTTGTTTTATGCTTGTTTGCTAAAACCTAACAATATTCTATCATCCTCATACAAAAATTTCAATCTATTCCGGCTTGTTCAGCAAACTATCTTCATAGACGATTATATATATTAGCTTGTTATCTTCTTTCATACACCTCCCGCAATCTCTTCTGCTCCGCTCCTATCCTCAATATCTCCTGCAAATCTCTTGCCATTGCCTCAACATTAGCATCCATCTGTTCAACAGTACCAGTACGATTACCTGCCTTAATCTCCCATTGGACACTCTCTTTAAAGTAATATTCCTTAGTCTCCACATCCATATATCCATACAACGAATATGAATATCCATTGCTTTTCTCTAGGAATACCGGTGCTACTTCTCCTTTAGAAGTTTTCCATCTCATCAGCCTTGGGAACCAGCACAAGCCTTCTTTTATCAATTCTTTGAAAGCCTCAAGCAACTTGCCCAGCTCATTCAATATTCCACGGAATGAATTTCCTACCTCTATTGTCCTATCTGATTCGACCTGATTAGCATATTCTTCTATTGTAGGTGCAAATAATCTGAATGACGATACAAATTTCTTAATTCTATCAAGTAATTTCGCAGCATCTTCTGCTTTTTCAATAGCACTTGCCAGCTCTTGATTTACTGATTGAAGTTCTGACCTCTTTTCGTCAAGTTCCTTTGATATATGTTTCGATTCTCTACTGTCCATTTCTGATAGTGACTTAGTAATCCGCCGCATACTTTCCATATATGAAATATCAAACTCCAACTTTTCTTTTTTATCCGTATATTCTTTTTCAACAGCTTTATTTGCCTTAACTGCCCTATCCGATTCTTCCACCTGCTCTTGTAATTGTGTTAAATGCTTTGTCTCCTGAGCTACCTTATACTCTGCAACGGATAAATCGTGATTTCGACCTTTCGACTTTTCTTTTATCTGTTTTCCAAACCAGTCATTCACTTCTTTATTCGCCACCTCACGAAGCTCATCCTGCAACACTCGTGATAACACATCTTTAGTGAATACCTTACGTTTTGATACCTGCTTGCTAAGACCTTTCTTATATCCACCTGCCACAGGTACTCCCACTATATGCATATGTGGACTGTCCTCATCAAGATGAACCACAGCATTTGCAACTACAAACTGTGGAAGTCGCTTTCTAAGCTCGTCCAGTATTATCTGATATGACAATTTCATATATGACTTCATATCACCAAATTGCCTCCAGAACTCCCTATCGCCTATCTGAATGATTATCTCTACTGCCATATCCTGCTCCTTGTCAGCGACATGTTCAAAATAATCTTCTATCCTGCGGTCTGGTCGTGTCTGTTTTTTATTATATTCTTCTAATGCCTCATCGAATTCTTTGTGGTATACTGTCTTTACATCGTCAATCAGATTTGATGTTCCGTAGATAATAAAAATGTTGTCTTTGCTGTAATCTGATGATTTATATTTTCGCAGATTATGCTTTGCAACACCTGTCAGCTTGGATTTCGATGTAATGGCACTTTTCTTATTACTCACATGAGCTGTATATGAAATATTTTCCATTCGCATCTTCCTTATCTGTAATATATTCTTATTCGTATTTTTCTGTCGGAGAGATACAATTATCATCTTGGCTCTGCCATAGATGATAACCCCCTAGCAGTTTCGTCATACTGACAAAACTGCGGGGGCTCTCCGAGGGTTTTAGCATCAGCCTTTTAAAGCCTATCTGCACTTAAACACAATCTCATTTATCACTATTTCCTCTGCCATCGCTCTCGCCTGATTCAGCAAATGCAGCTGCTCCATAAATGTTTTCTTTTTACCTGTCATGTGCTTTTTCAACCACGCCGCTTCAATATTATCCAATCGTTCATAAGCTTCTTCATTTACTGCTTCTGCCTGCTTTCTAAGCTGTCCTGTTCTTGCCATATGACGATACTCAGAATGTTCATTTTCTTCCATATACCTAAGCCACATCCAACCATATTTTCCAATATCCGCAAGATTGTATTCTGCTTCATCAACAGATAAAAGAGGATATAAAATGCCATCCACTTCTTTATACTCAACACCAAGTTCTTCAAATAATGTCATAGTAATTGTCCTTTCTTTTCAAGACCGCAACATCGTAAGGTCTATATATTTTGCAACCTTGCAAGCTTCAAGATTGCAAAACCTGACACTTTGCAATGTTGCAATGTTAGATTTTTATGCTCGCAAATTCCAGTACCAGTTATTATTGCAACGCCCAGCCTTTATCTTAAGTTCCTTCTTTGCTGTCTCAAGTGTTCTTTTCGATATTCCTTCCTGTGCTGCAAGTTCTATAATCTCTGTACTTAAAATTTTCTGTGTTCTTTCTGCCTGTTCTCTTAAAAATTGCTTTGCCATCTCAAGTTTACTTGCCTTTGGCACCATACCGCCCAGTACTTCATCAGCAGTAATTTCATAATCACCTAACCAATGAAATCCGTCCTCTGCCAATTCAAACGCTTTTGGATGACCAAATGCTGCAAGATTATTCTTTATCTGTATCATTGCCCTGAGATTACTCTGCCCTTCTATTCTGCCGACAAGCATTACACTCCTTGCCACAGCAAAGAAATCAATGGAACCCATTCCCCTGTAAGCAGCCTTTGCTCCTGAGCCTTTATTCATATGACCGATAAGAACAATGGCACAGCCAGTTCTTTCAGCAATACTTCCCAGCTTCTTCGTCATTTCTCTGGCTTCATTTGCCCGGTTCATATCAGTATCACCGCCAAGATAAGCCTGTATCGGATCAAAGATACACAATTTCGCATTTTCTCTTTTTATGGCTTCCTCTATCCTGTCATCCGTCATACTAACACTCTTATCAGACTCATCTATGATTGATATTCTGCTACAGTCTGCATTTGCTGCTTCAAGTCTCGGCTTGACTGTATCTGCAAGTCCGTCTTCTGCCGTCTGATATATTACATTTACAGGCTCAGTAATATTCATATTTTCATCTATACATTCTCCCCTTGATAGCTTTGCCGCAATATTTAGTATCAGCGTAGATTTTCCATCACCTGGATCTCCCTGCACTATTGACAGCTTTCCGTAAGGGATAAATGGATACCACAACCATTTAATCTGCTGTGATTCAACCTCGGAAAGGTGTATCATTTTTAATTCTGTATTTGCTTCCACTGTCTGCCTCACTTTCGTAAATAATCATTGTCTCAAAAGTGGGCTGCTGTTATACTTTAATTGGTGTTTTGGTAACAGAAGCCCGCTTTTGTTATCTGCCGTGGCTTTCCCGATTGCCGTCAGGAAAGCCACTATTTCTGCCAGAGGTATTTTGCTCCATCCAGCATATCCACAACTGCTTTTATCATAGCAAGATAGTCATGCTGCAATTCTTCAATATCTGTATAAGCTTCACCATCAACCGGTGATTCTTTTTCTTTTATCCGTCCTGTTTCTATGATTTCATCATACATTTTGTTAATATCTACCTGCATCTTCTCAAGCGTCTGCACCAGCATATATACTGTTTCTTTCTTACCTACAACACAGATTCGACCATTGATACAGCATCTTGTAAAAAATGTTTTCTTCATCATTCCACTTGCCTTGATTCTTGCTTCAATTTCACGCCTTTCATAGTCTGATATGCGAAAACTGATTGTCGGATTCTTATGAACTCCACTCACTGAATATCACCTCCATTCCCTGTTCCCGGCACAAATTCCTCATTAAGCTTATCAGCCATCTCAATCTGCTCTGTCGGAAACATATGTGCATAATGAAATGTTATTGTCTGGCTCTCATGTCCAACCCTGTTTCCAATGGCTACCGCTGAAAAACCCAGGCGAATAAGTAGAGAAATGTGCGAATGCCTAAGATCATGAATTCTTATTCTCTTTACTCCTGCCGCTTTAGCTCCCCTGCTCATCTCGTGGTGCAGATATGACTTCGTAATCTGAAATATTCTGTCATCCCTTCCATATCCATATAGCATTCCGATAAACTGTCTTAACTCTTCTACCAGAAAATCAGGAATTACAACATCCCTTCTGCTCTTTTCCGTCTTAGGATCTGTGATGATATCTTCACCATTGATATACTGATAAGACTTTGTGATATGAAGTTTCTTATTCTCAAAATCAATATCTGCTGGTGTCAGAGCAAGCAGTTCACCTTCCCTTATTCCGCACCAGTAAAGAATCTGGAACGCATAATAAGATATTGGCTTGTCTTTAACACATTCTATGAACTTGAGATATTCTTCTTTTGTCCAGAAATCCATCTCATCAGCTTTACCTTTACCAATCGTTCCAGCCTTTTTTACAGGATTTTCTCTCAGATTGTAAAAGCGTACTGCATGATTAAATATGGCTGACAGCTCTGACTGCATTGTTTTCAGATAAGTCGGCTTATAGGGCTTACCATCTGCCTGTCTCTTCTTGATCATCTCATTCTGCCATTTGATAATATCCGCAGGACTGATTTCATTCATCTTCTTTTCTTTGAAATATGGAATCAGCTTCTTCTGAAAAATGACATCCTTTGTACGCCACGTGTTAAGCTTCAGCTTAGGCTTTAAATCTTCCTCATACAGCTTGTAGAAATCTTCAAACCTCATATCCAGATTTGTTGCCTGCTGCAGCAGAAACTTCTGCTCATACTCCAATGCCTCCTTTCTCGTCCGAAAGCCACGTTTTAGCTTTCTTTTGTTTTTACCTGTCCAATCGTTGTAGTGGAAGGAGACATACCATGTCCCCCTCGCCTCATCCTTGTATGCTGCCATACAACTACTCCTTTCCCTTATGCTGTCTTATCACATAAGTCATATACTTTACTGTCAAGATACTTACGGCTGACTCTGCCTGCTCTGACATAGAAGCCTTTAGAAGATAATTCCCTGTTAGCTTCTCTTATTACTTTGTATGCATGAGATACCGATACATCAAGCATCTCAGCAACCTCTTTTGCTGTGTAATATAACTTTTCCATGGTGCATTCACCTCCTCTCCCCAGCAATTGCCGGTATGTATCAAGCACTTGTATTGGCAGCTACAACTTATATATAACTCGTTGCAACTATTGTATTTTCTTGTCTTAAATTTTAAAAGGGACAAACCCGACCCTTTTTCTCAGATAAGGGTACAATAGCGGTTTTTTTACAAATATAGCAGCATCCCTGTCTCTTGATTACATCACTCATTCTAATTCAAAGCATGTATTTTCTAAATATTCTCTCATGGACTTTTTTCGTCAAAACATATTCTCTGACGGACTTTTTT
>ERZ780195.2275-NODE-2275-length-13394-cov-4.504985_pt1 | contig 13394 bp, 12 predicted proteins | sample MGYA00511017_ERZ780195 | MGnify/ENA primary metagenome ERZ780195 (study PRJEB29588, sample SAMEA2159974) | human gut metagenome | biome: human gut; feature: human-associated habitat; material: faeces | place: Denmark | collected 2008/2010 ...
CTGGTGCTTGGCGGAATCAGGAACGGCAACCGCGACTGCCTCAGCGGCTATCGCCGATATAAGAAGTATGCCGGCGCGAAACAATGTCTTTTTATTCATCTGAATGTCCTTTCCGGCTTACTTTATGCTGCCGAGATTTGCTCCGGAATAATCCGGCTCCTCGCCGACCGGCGTAAGCAGAAGCTTCTTGTAGTAAGCCCGCGCCTGATACAGCGCGCCGACAGGGTTGTGGGCGAGCACTCTGTCCTTGGTGACAAGCGTTGTCGTTATCCCCTTCGCGTACATGTAGAACAGGCTGTCGTGTCCAACGCACAGCCCCACTACTACGTTCAGGTCTACCTTCGCCTTGTTGAGCAGCTTCGCCTGCATAATGGGGTTGCACATTACCTTTCCGGTAACGCAGGTGTATTTCTCATCTATCCCTATGTCGGTCTTATCCACCGAACCGACCTTGCAGCCTATCCCGTACACCTCAAAGCCATTCAGCTTCAGTATCCGCGCGAATATGCGGCTTTCCTCAATAAGCCCTACGCAGGTCGCAATGCCTATCTTTTTTACGCCTATCTTGCGGGCAAATTCGATTATCTCCTCCACCCTCGTGTACTTGCCGTAGAATCCGCCCTCTACCTCGGCGGAAGCAACAGCTATCTTGTGGTTCGTGCGGTTTTTTATGTAGAGGTCCGTGACCTCGTTTATCTCCTCCTCGGTGACTTCTTCGATCTCGTCGAGACTCTCAATGTCGGGCAGATCGTCGAGCGGGGGAAGCGCGTCAACGGCGGAGATGTCGACGTCGATGTTGTTCGCTTCGAGCGTGTCGTAGAACCTGTCGATGACCTCGGAGTCGAGGTTCATGTCTTCGAGACATTCAAGCTCCTTCGCGGTGAGCTTGCCGTTCTTCTTGCCCTTCTCGACCAGCTCGTTCAGGCGCTCCTCGGGAGTCTTTACGGGCTGTTCGGGCGCAGGCTCCTTTTTACTCTTCGCGGAGGCCTTCTTCTTCGGCTTTGCTTCGGGAGCCGGTTCTGTGTCGGAGAGCAGCTGATTTGCCATTTCTTCAAGCTCTTTTTCGGTGTAAGTGCGTTCTTCTGCCATGTTCTTATCCCTCATATCCTTTTTTTTCTCTGAGCTTATTTGCCAGCGCGCGCAGATCGCTGCTGCCCGCGGCAAGCTCGGCTTCATTGTTTATCTTGTTTATGTAGTCGCGCATGGTGCGCTCTCCTTGCGAGAGAAGCTCAGGCTTCTGGAGTATGCTGACCAGCAGCGACACCTCGTCGCCCGACAGCGAGTCGCCCAGTGTGGCGGCGGAGACGGAGTCGCCGCGCCTCAGCCGGTCGAGTATCGCGGAGTATATCCTGCCAAGTACCGGTGCGGAGAAGCGCTCCGGCGGGGGCAGCTCCGGCATGTTTGCAAGCTCCGGTTCGAGGTACAGCAGACGTATCACGCCCTCCTCAGCAACAGCAGAGCCGGGGTTTTCGTATCGGAATTCCTTCTCGACAGGCTGAGTCTGCCGCTCCGGACGGCTCTGCTCGCGGGCGTTCGCGCGCCGCGCGCCGCTCAAAAGCCGTTTCCGCCGCCGCTCGACCTCTGCCGTCACAGCGTCCGCCGCTACGCCGGAGAGCGAGGCGACGCGCATCGCGTACACCTGCCGCTCGACCGCGCCGGGCAGCCGCGCGACAAGCTCCGTCGCTTCCTTCAGAAATTCAACCTTCTGCTCGTCGGCGCTCAGGTCGTATTTCGCCGTGACCGCGTGCAGCCGGTAGTCCACCTGATCCTCGGAGCCTTCAAGCAGGTTGCGGAACGCGTCCGCGCCCTTGAGCTTTATGAATTCGTCAGGGTCCTTCGCGCCGCTCATGCGCAGAACCTTGACCTTGAGGTCAAGCTTTTCGAGGATGCCGATGGCGCGCTGCGCGGCCTTGATGCCCGCGCCGTCGTTATCGTAGGCGATGATGACCTCGCTTTTGTAGCGCGAGATCAGCCGCGCCTGCTCCGGCGTAAGCGATGTGCCGAGCGAGGCGACTGTCGAGTCGAAGCCCGCCTGATGCAGTGAAACTACGTCTATATTGCCCTCAGATAAGATTATATATCCGCTTTTTGATTTTTTAGCCAGATTAAGCGCGAAAAGGTTACGGCTTTTGTTGAATACAAGCGTTTCGGGGCTGTTCATATATTTCGGCTCGCCGTCACCGATTATACGCCCGGAGAAGCCGATGACGTTGCCGCGCACGTCGATGACCGGGAACATCAGGCGGCTGCGGAAGGTGTCGTAAAATCCGCCGCTTTTGCCCTTGCGGACAAGCCCCGCGTCGAACAGCTCAAAATCCGTGTAGCCCTTGGCTTTCATCGCGTTTCGCAGGCTGTCCCAAGTGTCGGGCGCGAAGCCGAGACCGAAATTCGTCGCCACCGCGCGGCCGATGCGCCGCCCCTGCATGTACTCAAGTCCCGGCCTGCCGGCAGGGGAATAGAGCTGCTCGTAGAAAAAGTGCGCCGCGTCCTTGTTCAGCGCCAGCATGCGCGCGCGCTTCTGGCTCTCCTTGTCGTTTTCCTCCTCAGGCATCTGCATACCCGCGCGGCGGGCGAGAAACTCCACCGCGTCGCGGAAGCCGAGGTTTTCTATCTCCATTATGAAATTTATGACTCCGCCGCCCTTGCCGCAGCCGAAGCAATGGTATATCTGCTTGTCCGGGGAGACGGAGAACGAAGGCGTTTTCTCGCTGTGGAACGGGCAGAGGCCGAACATGTTCGACCCGCTCTTCTTGCTCAGCCGCACATAGCCGGACACGACGTCCACTATGTCGTTGCGCTCCACAAGCTCGGTGAGAAAGCTTTCGGAAAAGGCCATGCGCTCACCTCCGATATGTAGTATGCGTTGTTATTTGACCGTCCACGCGAAGGGGATGAACAGCTCGCCGTATTTCTCCATGGCGTAGCCGTCAGTCATGCCGGATATGTAGTCCGTCGCGGCGCGCTCCGTGCCCTCATGCTCGATGATGCCGCGGAAATCCTCCGGCAGCGCGTCGGGGTGCGCGGTATAGTAGTCGTAGAGGCGGCTGAGAATGCCCTCGACCTTGCTCTCCTCGCTCTTGGCGCGCGGATTCGTGTAGACGTCAGAATACATGAAGGCGTGGAAAAAGTCAAAAGTTTTCTGCATCCTGTCCGACATTTTCAGCACGCCGCCCGCGCTGTTTTCGATGAGATCGGTCAGGATGGAGTTGATGCGCTCGCTGTTGCGCTCGCCGCAGTTTTTGCGGATAAGCTCCGGCACGTCGGCGTCGGTGAGTATCCCGGCGCGGATCGAGTCGTCAAGGTCGTGGTTGACGTAGGCGATGCGGTCGCACAGGCGCACGGCGACGGCCTCCGGCGTGTCGTCCGGCGCGCCGTGAGTGTGGTGCAGGATGCCCATGCGCGTCTCGTAGCAGAGGTTCAGGCCGCGGCCGTCGCGCTCAAGAATGTCCACAACGCGCAGGCTCTGCTCGTAGTGCTTGAAGCCGCCGGGGTATATCTTCGCCAGCGCGCGCTCTCCGGCGTGGCCGAATGGGGTATGCCCCAGATCGTGCCCCAGCGCTATCGCCTCGGCCAGATCTTCGTTCAGCGCGAGCGCCCGCGCGACGGTGCGCGCAAGGCGGCTGACCTCCAGCGTGTGGGTCAGGCGCGTGCGGTAGTGGTCGCCCTCCGGCTGGAGAAAGACCTGCGTCTTGTGCTTGAGGCGGCGGAAAGATTTGGAGTGGGTGATACGGTCGATATCCCGCTGAAAGCAGGTGCGGATGCAGCATTCGTCTTCGGGCGTAAGGCGTCCGCGCGAATTTTCGGACAGAAGGCCATATGGGCCGATTATGTAATGCTCGGCGCGTTCTCGTTCTTCTCTGGGACAGGACATTGCAGCACCACCTTTGTGTCGTTTTGGGGTAATTAACCCGTCTGATTCTCTTATACGACGCAAAAAAATATTTCCCTTTATTTTTCCGAAAAATTTTGAGGGCAGGGGGAGGGAGAAGATTGACCAGTCCCTTGGCTCCCACTGATGAGGGAGCTGTCGCGGAGCGACTGAGGGAGAGAATTCTCGTAAACTTTGCGCCGTATGACAAACTGACGCACAATCTTAAACTCTGCTTGTCATTCCGAGGAGCGGAGCGGCGAGGGAATCCGTTCTCTTCCGGCATAATGTGTATTCCACTTGCGGTGCATAGGGGATGCGGATTGCGAGACCGGTGTGTGCACCGGTCTCGCAATGACAGGACTTTATGTTGCCTTTTCTTTTCCATAATGGCAGCAGACCGAGTCTGGCGACCCCTTTCCCCAGTGTGCGCACTGGGGACTTACCCTAGAAGGGGCAGCGCTTCGCAGCAAAGGTTTCGGACTGGCGCGGCGGGGCGGTGCTCCGCGGTGAAAATTTCGGATTGACGCAGCTGTTGCTCCACCCCCTTGGCGCCCCTTTTAGGGGAGCTGTCGGCGGGAGACGACTGAGGGGTCACCAGAGTCGAGATGTGAGCAGAGTAAAAAAGAAAGAATACATCACAAGGAATAATGTAATACGGGACGGCACAGAGGCCGTCCCCTACGATGGCGCATTCAGTGCGGTTGCGTCAGATGCACCCCCAAACGTGCGTTTATCCCCCATTCCGATGACTCAGAATGGGGGATAATGAGGGGATAAAAGATGTAACAAAATCAGGTGCCGCTCAGATCATTCGTCGTGGCAGTGCTCGCAGTCGTGGATCTGGAACTTCTCCGGATCGTAGGCAATGCCGTTTTTGTCATAATAATCCTTGACGGCGGCGCGGACAGCTTCCTCCGCCAGCACGGAACAGTGAATCTTATGGGCGGGCAGGCCGTCCAGCGCCTCAACAACGGCCTTGTTGGACAGCTCCAGCGCCTCGCTGATGGGCTTGCCCTTGATAAGCTCGGTCGCCATGGAGCTGGTCGCGATAGCGCTGCCGCAGCCGAAAGTGTTGAACTTGCAGTCGGTGATGACGTCGTCCTTGACCTTTATATACATGCGCATGATGTCGCCGCACTTGGCGTTGCCGACCTCGCCGATACCGTCAGCGTCGTCGATCTTGCCGACATTGCGGGGATGCTGGAAATGATCCATAACCTTATCGCTGTAAAGTGCCATAATTAGTTCCTCCTATTTATAAAGCGGTAGCTTTTTATTATATCAGATGCGGGCGCTGACCCTTTTCGAGCTCGTCCCACACGGGGGACATGTTGCGCAGGTACTCGACGACTTCGGGGACGACCTTGATAATGTGGTCGATCTCCTCCATGGTGTTGTATTCGCCGATGGACAAGCGCAGCGAGCCGTGCGCTATCTCGTGCGGCAGGCCGAGCGCGAGCAGAACGTGGCTGGGGTCGAGCGAGCCGGAGGTGCATGCCGAGCCGGACGATGCGCAGACGCCCTTGGCGTCGAGCAGGAGCAGCAGGCTTTCGCCCTCTATGCCCTCAAAGCACATGTTGACAGTGCCGGGAACATGATGCTCAAGCGAGCCGTTTATCTTGGAATGGGGGATCTTGCTGAGCTCGGCAAAGAGCTTATCGCGCATAGGGATGATCTTCGCGGTGTTGGCTTCCATATTGTCAACGCTCTCCTTGAGTGCCGCCGCCAGAGCGACTATGCCGGGGATATTCTCAGTGCCGGCGCGCTTGCCGCGTTCCTGAGCGCCGCCCTCGATGATATTGAACAGCGGCATACCGGTCTTTGCGTACAGAACGCCTACGCCCTTGGGAGCGTGGAACTTATGGCCTGACATGCTCAGCAGGTCGATGTTCATCTCCTGAACGTTTATCGGCATATGGCCGGCTGCCTGAACCGCGTCGGTATGGAAGGGGATCTTTCTTGCGCGGCAGAACTCGCCGATCTCCTTGATGGGCTGAACGGTGCCGATCTCGTTATTTGCAAACATGATGGTGACAAGCGCCGTATCCTCGCGAACGGCGGCCTCCAGATCCTCAAGGCGGACAACGCCGTCCTCATGGACATCCAGCAGAGTTACCTCAAAGCCCTCTTTTTCGAGCTTTTTGAGGGTGTGCAGAACCGCGTGGTGCTCAAACTTTGTGGATATAAGGTGCTTCTTGCCCTTGAGTGCGCCGACCTTTGCCATGGAAACTATGGCTTGGTTATCCGCCTCGGAGCCGCCGGAGGTGAAGTATATCTCGGCCGGGAGTGCGTTTATGCCCTTTGCGAAAACGCCGCGCGCGTTTTCCACTGCCTTATGCGCGCTGCGCCCGAGCTTATACAGGGTCGAGGCATTGCCGTATTCATTGAGCATAAAGGGCTTCATTGCTTCAAACGCCGCATCGGACAAACGGGTCGTTGCCGCGTTGTCGGCATAGATAACACCCATTTTCAGTTCTCCGATCCGTCCTCGACAAGAACCCTCATCGTTCCGCCGCAGACCATGCCGTCGGACTCCGCGACCTCGCCGGTGAGGTCAATGTCAACGACCATGTAGCGTCCCGTTCCGATTATGTCAACCGCGTCGCGGATAACAGCGCCCTCGCTGCATCCGCCGCCTATGCTTCCCGTGACCTCGCCGCGCGGACTTACGGCCATCTTCGCTCCGGCCTCGCGCGGAGTTGAGCCTTTAGTCTCGATAACCGTGACTATTGCCTTGGGATCGTGGTTTTCTGCAAGATATTTTATGACCGAAAGCTCAGCATCTGAATCATTGCAGCAGCGCACTCCGTCCTTACTGTGCTCCGGCAGGCGCTTATAGGCAACGAGCTCTGCAAGGATGGATATTGCGATCTCGCCCGGAGTTACCGCGCCGATATCAAGGCCGATGGGGGTGCATATTCTGTCCATGTATTCCTTCGGGCAGCCTTCGGCAAGGAGCATCTCCAGAAGTCCCTTAACGCGGCGACGCGAGCCGATAAGGCCTAGGTAGGCAGGCTGCGTGCCCTTGAATATCTCGCGCAGGCAGTCGGCATCGTGGGTATGGCCGCGCGTTATGATAACGATATAGTCGTAGGAGGTAATTTTAAGCTGCCTTATGCAGTTTTCAAAGCTGTCGCACAGCACCTGCGCCGCATCCGGGAAGCGTTCCTCATTTGCAAACGCCGGTCTGTCATCGCAGACATACACCTCAAAACCGCTTTTCGCCGCAAACTCGCACACCGGAAGCGCAATGTGGCCGGCTCCGAGCACGATAAGGCGCTCGGGAGGCGAGAACGGCTCGCCGGCGACACTGTGTCCGTCGTCGCTTTCTTCGATTTCGGTATGAGACTTTGTTTCGGTTCGGGAAGAAATACTGTTCATCTCCCAAAAAATATCCGACAACAGTTGCTTCTTAGTATCGTCAACCGTGGCAACTTCCATCGGATTATCGGCATTTGTATTCACTTTTACGGAATATACCGCAAGAACATCTTTCCATACAGCTCTGCTACCGCTCATTTCAAGAACATCATAACTTACGGAGTTCTTTTCTTGTTCTAATCGGTCATCGTATTCTTGATTGATTTCTTGCACAACAGTCTGCATTGACATTCCTGTACCGGAATCTTCCCCTGAAAAGAAAATGCCATAAACTGAACCGGCAATTAACCCTACAAGACATAATACTATAATCACAACAACGGCAACCCAACCTCCGGCTGCTATGGCAGCGACAAGACTTTTTACTGCCGCTATAATCGCCTTTACTGCGGCAACGGTGGCTTTGGCTGCTGCTTTTACGGCAGTTGCAGTTGCTTTGGCGGTTGCCTTAGCCGCCTGTGCCGCTTTTTGCGAAGCCTTAACCGTGGCTTGCGCCGTTTTCTGTGCGGCTTTCGCCGTCTGCTGGCTTGTTTTTATCGCCGCCTTTGCAGTCTGCTCGGCGGTCTTAACGGATTTCTGCGTTGTCTTTGCAGCTTCTTTCCCGGAAAATTTAATTGTTTTCTTGCCCGAAGAAGTTGCCGATTGCTTAATTGTCTTTTCAGCCGTATCAACAGTCTTAATCGCAAAATTGGTATTCTGTGCAGTCTGCTTTCTCAATGACTGCTCGGCTCGCTGCTGCTTAAAACGCTGAAAGCCGTCTTTTGCAGATTGAATATTCCGTTTGGTTTCTCTGACACCTTTTCGACCGGCTTTATCAAAGGCATAAACAGCATCGTGGGAGATTTCATCAATACCGGATTGCACTTTGTCGGCGGCATATTCTTCTGCCGTGTTTTCATTGGCGTTGACAGAGCGTTCCGCTTTCTCTTTTGTGGCGATATATGCCTCTTTCATTTTCTGACCGGCAACAGTTGCTTTATCCAAGGTCTTTATCGTGCCTTTGACGGTATCTCTTGTCTTTATATCAGCCACATCAAACCTCCTTCCCCACAAAAAGAAAGCAGCCTTGTATCTCTACAAGACTGCCAATTTGTGTTCCATTCAATTTTTAATAATCAAAAACAACCTTCCTGCATTCATCACAGATGGAAGCTTTGATTTTCGTTCTGTGACTCGGTTTCAGTTCTGTAATTTTAACAAATCCATCTGCGTTCTTTGCGTTTTCAAAAACACCCGGCACTTCATTTGCAAAACTGAAAGCACCGTCCTTACTACAAAACAGATACCCATCTCGCATTTCCTTTCCGCAATTTGGACACTTCATAAATTTCACCTCCATTCACTCTTTTTCTTCAGCTTTTTGCTGACTTAAACGCACAGCCTCTTGTATTTTATTTTCAAAGTCAACCGATTTGATAAGTGCGATACCCTCTGTATCATCTCCCAAAACAACTAAACTGTCACCCTCTTTAAGATTAAAAGTATCTCTTGCAGCTTTCGGAATCACAATCTGACCTTTACTGCCGATTGTAACCATACCCCAAAGATGTTTTCCGATTGGTGCAGGGGCAATTCTTGTTTGACCGACTGCGTTGTTTTGATGAATTAACGCATCTATGGAAATCCCATAAAATTTCGCCAACTTGTCGCACTTTTCTATATCGGGAATAGTTTCGCCCTGTTCCCACTTTGCATAGGATTGTCTAGATATTCCGATTACTTCGGCAACCTGTTCCTGCGTCAAGCCTTTCAAATTACGAAGCATTATCAAATTATCAGCAAGCATTTACTCACCTCCCGCCTGTATATACATTATACCTTCGTGAAGCTAAAGTTTCCACCATACAAACTTGTCATACTAATAATTTTAATGTTAAGTTTAGTTGCATTGCTAATAATCCTAAAGCTTTATGCCGGTTGAATAACTCTTTTGAATTTTGTCGAGCTGTCGGCAATAAACTCGTTAATCAATCGGCTTTCTGATTTTGTTTCGGGATAAGCGATTATAGAGATTGTCTTTGCGTTCCAGTCAAGGGTGTAGCTGTCGCTTGCAACATTCGTAATGTGGTGCTGTGCAAGAAAATCTCGCAAACGCTTCATTTCTTCAAGGTCATCGGACATAATCACATTCACATAGGTTCTGTCCTTTGACATTTTCTCGTTGATAAAGCAAGCGAGAGAACACCCTACACCACCGGCAACGGCAACAACAAGCATAGCCAGTTCATTATCAGCCGAAACAACACGCTTTGTTATCCAAAAATAAATGAAGTCGGATATGATAACCGCAATGCCTGCAAGTATCCACCGACTTCTCTGTACCAATATTGTTTTTGTTGTACTTAGGGCATTGTCCGCAACCTTAGCCGCAAACAATACTGCTAAATTTATGAAACTAATCATACAAGGTTCATTCCTCCTTATTCGGCTATTTTCTTTGCAACAACAACCATTCTTCCGTTGTTACGGGAATACTCACAGGTGGAAAGCGTAATCAATTTGTCGCCGTATTCTGCGGTTACTCCCGTATCGTACAATGCAAGCTCTTTGCACTTATTAATATACGCATTAAACTCATCCGCCGTATCAGCATTGACGAACTGATAGTATTTGAAACTTTCGGGGCTGTCGGTATATACCACCGTCTTAAATGCAGCGATAATCTCATAGTCGCATTTCTCGGTTAAAGTATCGAAGCTAATAGTCTTATGGCTTTCCCAAAAAGACTTATCTGTGTACTTCATAAGCCCCGAAAACATTGAACTGTCCTTCATATTATGACCGTAGATAATGAGGTTGTCCGACGGAATATCCACATCGCAGTTTTCCTGAATATAAGGGCAACCGTAGTCGGTATACGCCTTGTCGAAGCCGTGTTTCAAATAGAAATTCGGATTATCCTTTGACTGCATAACAGGATAATTGATTTTGGTGTCCTCAATCTTTAACCACCCCACCATATCGTTGTTTTGCAGGTACAAATCCTGATAGTCAGACAAGAAAGACTTGTCTTGTGAATATGTCATTGTATCCTTTTCGGTATCTGTTTTCTCAACGGTTTCAACCAGACTGTCATAGAGTTCCGACTGCTTTTCAGAGTCGATATAGTGTTTGATAAGAAAACCGAAGCTGACGGCAAATAAAATGCTGAAAGTATAAATTAAAGCAATATAGATTTTATTTTTCATAAGCGTTTCCTTTCTTGGGTAAAGAATGGGGCAAGGGTTAAGCACCCTCGCCCGGTTTGGTTGTCATTAACTTATAGAGTTTCGTATTTTTCGGGAACTTGTTTGCAAACGGCACAAGTGAACTGCCAACCTTGATAAGTCCGTGTCCTGCGTCAACATTTGTGATATACGAAAGCTGACGGTCGGAGATATTAAGCAGCTTTGCAAGTTCCAAACGGTCGGTAGAAGCCTGATTGAGCATAATCAAGAACTCGCTGTTTGCAAGCATTGTTCTTGCGGTGTGGCTCTGTAAAAGGTCATCTACATTCTGTGTAATGCCCGTTGCGTAAGCACCGTACTTTCTTACTCGCTTCCACAAAGTGAAAAGGAAGTTTGCGGAATACTCGTGTTGGAACAGAAGATAAATCTCATCAATGAAGATAAAGGTTTGTTTGCCTCTTGCTCTGTTCTGCGTAATGCGGTTCAAAATACTGTCGAGAACGACAAGCATACCGATAGGCATAAGCTGCTTGCCGAGGTCAAGAATATCATAGCAAATAAGGCGATTGTGCGTATCCACATTTGTCGGCTTTGCAAAGGTGTTGAGTGAGCCGTTGGTAAACAACTCAATGGCAAGAGCAATTTCTTTTGCTTCCGGCTCGTCTTGTTTGAGAAGTTCCGCTCGGAAATCCTGCAAGGTAGGCACAGTACCGGTATAACCTCTCTGCTGATAATCTCGGTACACACTTGCGGTACAACGGTCAATGATTGACTTCTGCTTTGCACCGAGGTTCGTACCGCCGATAAGCTGTTCGCAAAGCGACATAATGAACTCGGATTTTAAGATAACCGGGTTTGCACCGTCGCCGTATTCCTTGTTCATATCCATAGCGTTAATGTGGCTCGGAGAAGTAGCGGAAATATTGATAATTTCACCGCCGAGAGCCTTTACGAGCTGTGAATATTCTCGCTCCGGGTCGATAATTATTACATCGGCGTCGGAAGAAAGAATAATGTTTTCAATCTCTCCCTTTGCCGCAAATGACTTACCGCCACCGGATACGCCGAGGATAAAGGAATTACCGTTGAGTAGCTGCCTGCGGTCGGCAATTATCATATTTTTGCTGATTACATTCTGACCGTAGTAAATACCGTTTTCGTGGTAAATATCCTGAACCTTGAATGGAATAAAGACTGCGAGGCTTTCGGTTGTAAGCGTTCTGAATGCGTCAATCTTGCGTGTGCCAAACGGCATTGCGGTATTCAGTCCGTCCGGCTGCTGATATTTCAAAACGGCAAACTGACACAAGTTCTGTCTTGCTACCGTAAGCAACGCTTCGGTGTCATCATCAAGCTGCTTTTTACTGTCCGCAGTATGAACCAGCGTGAGTACAGCGAACATCATTCGCTGATCACGAGTGGTGAGGTCATCAAGGAACTCTTTCATTTCCTTTTTCTGCTGTTCCATATCATAGGGAACGGTAGCGGAAAAGTTGTTGTTTTGATTTTGCTTTCTCTGCCAGTTGGTGATATTGGTTTCTACACCGAGAAGTCTACTTTCGGCTTCACGCACCGCTTCATCTGTTGGCACAGGTACAATATCAATGGACATCATAAGGTTACGGTTCAAATCGGTAAGGTCAGTTACCATACTATCCTTGATATACGAAGCGTACTCACGAAGAAAAAGCACTCGTCCGTAACGGTCGCCCATCTTGAAATAGTCCTTTTCAAACTCCATTGTATCGGGGCAAACATAGTCCTTGAAATCGTGTCCCTTTTTGCGGGTTTCTTTAATATCAAAGTGATATGAAGTTTCCTCTCCAACTCTGTAAAAATCGTGAACGATGCGAAGTCGCTCGTCTGTTTCAAGTTCTACGCATTTGCTTCCGAGCCTTGAAAAGTGAGCAATCAAATCCGCACCTACACGGGCAAAATATGTTCTTGCGTCCTCAACACTCTTTTTGTTGATAGAGATAGTTACATACTTATCCTGAACGATGGCGTTTGCGCCGGTTGCCTTATCAAGAAGCATTTTGTTATATTCTTCTCTGTAAACATCAAGGTCATCTCCGGTTTCGGGAATAAGGATTGTTTTTTCAAAATCCAAACGGTTAAGCCGTCTGTTGTTGATTGTCAGTTTTGTTGTAGCTCCGCTGTCGAGAGAATTGAGAAGTTCCGAATATTCAAGGAACATCGCTTCTTTATCTTCACGACTTGCAACGGCATAGTTAATATCCGTGAACTTAAAAGACTTCGAATATTTGTCCTTTCCAACACGGAAAATGCCGTCATCATAAATAGCGGTAATAGGGATACAGTCCTGCACGCCCTTTGGAACTACAAATTTTTCTTTATCCTGCTTTAACAGGTTCGTAAGGGTTTTAATCATTGTTCTTATAAGCCTCCTTCTGTTTTTGTTCGATTGTCGGTTTCATAAGTTCGTAGTAGGTGTTCGTAGAGTGAAACACCAACTTCTTAGGCATAAGAAATTCGGACTTAATCCACGCCCATATAAACTTCTCGGCAGTCATTCCGTTGTATTTCACAAAGCCGAGAGCCGCAAAAGGTGCTGCTCCCAAAATACAAACCCACGATACCGTTTCTGTTCCGAAATGCGGTTTAAGCAAAAAATACAATCCTACTGCCACACCGCAAGCAAGAACAGAAAAAATGAACTGTCTGAGCGACAGTCCAAAGAACATTGATTCCGTGTAATTTCGTATTTCTCTGTTAATCTTAACTTCCATTAAATTTTCCTTTCTCTGCGATTATCGTCAGTATAGATACAGGTATCTGCAAGACAAACTCGTTCGCCTTTTCTTTTACCGCCGTTATATACGCAGTTTTTACATTTACGGTCAGACGGAATATACTTCTGCCGACCTGTTCTGTTTTTGTTTTTCATTCAGTCAAAACCTCTGATTACAAGCCCATCATCTCACGGATAATACGGTCGCTCATTTTAACCGCAC
>ERZ780195.2280-NODE-2280-length-13372-cov-2.113839_pt1 | contig 13372 bp, 9 predicted proteins | sample MGYA00511017_ERZ780195 | MGnify/ENA primary metagenome ERZ780195 (study PRJEB29588, sample SAMEA2159974) | human gut metagenome | biome: human gut; feature: human-associated habitat; material: faeces | place: Denmark | collected 2008/2010 ...
TGTTTTTCTTGTTCAGGCGGCTGATCAGGCATGTTCCTCCCAAAGCAATCAATCCCATCGCCAGTGCGGAAAGCTGGACCACCACAAGATTTCTCGTAAATAAAAGTGCCAGTACAGCCCCAAAAGACGCCCCATAAGCGACTCCCAGAGTATCAGGAGTCGCTAACGGGTTCGAAAACAGTGCCTGAAAGGAAGCTCCGGACACAGATAAGCCCGCTCCCACAAATAAAGCCAGAAGGATCCTCGGAAGCCGCACCTTCATGACAACAGACCAGGCCTGCTCTTCCACTGCCTGTCCGGTAAGAGGAGAGATCAGGATTCTCAGGGATTCAACCGGTGTAATGTGATAGCGGCCAAATCCGATGCAACACACCGCTGCTACAAAAGGAAGAATTCCGATCACAAAGCTCATCATATACTGCTTTTTATTCATTCGCTGTTCCGTCCTTCCAATAGATATTCCGTCTTTGGCATTACTTGGAAAGTCCGGATGCCTCGCTGGACGGATTAAAGATCTGATCGATGTCCTCATCTGTCAGCTCTACATTGTAGAATCTCTTATAGTAATCGCGTACTTCCTGCTCCATATCAATATCTGCAAAGAGTTCCGGCTGGTTCTTTGTCGCGAGCCACTTGAGAACTAACGGGGTATCGGCCGCCGGCGGGAACCAGCGGTACATTCCGAGCGGGAATTTGTATACTTTGCCTTCCTTGACGGCCTTTACACTGCTCCAATCATTTCCTTCAATTGTATTGTTGATCAGGTCTTCCGGCTGGTATGGACTGAAGTTTGTGATATAGATGATATCCGGATCCCACTCATAAATCTGCTCCATGTTGATCTCCGGTGTTCCCTGAAGGTCTGCCGCAACGTTTACACCTCCGGTAGCATCGATCCAGTACTGACCGAAGAAATGGTCACCGGATGTCTTGATCACACCATTTGCATAATTGAAGAGGATCAACACCTTCGGCTTCTCGATCTCCCCTGCGTCTGCGAGAGTTGCCTGGATCTCATCATAGACCTGATGGCCATACTCTGCGATTCCTGCTGCCTTATCTTCCTCTCCCAGAACTTCGCCCAAAAGCTTTACCCAGTTTTCAAATGTCTCAACGCAGTCATAATCCCAGTTCGCTGTCGCGAATCCAACAGCCGGAATTCCTGCTGCTGCTAACTTTTCGTACTCATCCGTGTTGCTCGCATTGTAGAATACAACATCCGGCTTTAAGTTTAAAAGTTCCTCGATATTTAACTCGCCTCCCTGAAGGAAATCTGTGTTTACATCCACGATATCCGGAACGACCTGCGGAAGAATCGAATTCTTTGCCGCTGCCATGGATGACGGATGGATTCCAACTAACTTCTCCGCAGAGCCCTCAAACAGGCAATATACGGACGGAAGCGGAAGAATCGAAGAGATCACGATACGGTTGATCTCCTTTGGAAGCTCTACTTCCCTTCCCGTATGGTCCACAACGATATGGGTATCGCCCTCAGAGGACTCTGCTTCCGTGCTGCTCTCTACAGTCTCCTCTGCTGTTGTCTCCACTGTCGCAGCTGTTGTCTCCTCTGTCTTCTTCGCCGCGCACGCTGCCAGTGACGCTGCCATTGCAGCTGCCAGAATCACAGCTGCCGCCTTTTTTAATAATCTCATTCTGTTTTCTCCTCCTGTTTCACATTTTGTTTTTTCCACCATTTTTCCAGATGTTTTCCTTCCATGCAGGCCGCATCCGCCTGTCCAAGCTTACTGGACACCGCATATTGGGAAAACGGGACCAAAGTTCCCGCCGGACGTTTTTTTATTTCAGGAAGAAGTCTTAAAAATGGATCCCCGATGATCCTTTTGTACTTCTCATCCCGGACTGCGTCACGGATTCTTCTCTCTTCCGTCAGGTCCAGATCTCCCGGTCTTCCAAGTTCTTTCTGAAGACCGTAGAGACATCCGACTGTCACACTGCCAGCCAGGCGATCCTTTTTTAGGGCATAGCGAATGGAATCAGCCATCACCTGTTCACCGATAATGAGAACAGAATTTTCCGGATCTTCTTCCTGATCCGCTCCGTTCTCTTCCTGCCACAGGTATCGTGACTTTCCGGACTGTTCCACTGTTTCCAGGGCTTCCAGCCAGTCCTTTTCCCCTTTCTCTCCTGCCGGGAAACCGCACAGATATGGAATTCCGAATTTCTGTTCCATAAACCGTGCTGTGAGCCATCCGAATCTCGAAACTGCCAGGTTTACGCTGGCTTCCGGCGCATGTTTTAAATCATCCAGGCTGTATCCCATTGCCAGGCACAGTCCTGTATGGTATCCTTTCTCCTTCAATAGCTCCTTCAGATTTCCAATATCTTTGCCCTGACCAAAATCCATCGGCAGTGCCCCTAAAATATTAACTCTTTTTGGTTTTCTTCCTTCCGGATCCCGGACCGCAAACCTGTTTAAGAGTGCCTTTGCCGCTGCAAACGCGCCCCTGTCATAATAAGCTGTTCCCGTCGTGTCGAATCCAAAGGAAGGAATTCCCGTCTCTTCCTCAAGCTGGGCCGCGATTCCCTTTAAATCGGCACCAATCACCATCGGTACCGGACTTCCAATCAACGCCAGGATATCAGGTTCGATATCCTTCGCTGCTGCCTTCATCTTTTTGATGAGCTTATAGGCATAGGGCTTGGATACATTCAGTTCCTGCGCCACATCGTCGGCAATGGCCGTGATCTGTTCCTTGGTCAAGCGCTGGTTGGAGGCAACAACGTTGTTGGCTTTGGTCACCGCTGCAATAATTTTGGATATATCGAAAACGGCCTCGCTGCCGTTGCGCTTGATGATCTTCATGAACTGTTATCTCCTTACCTCAATAAAAGCTGCCGGGTTGATCCCCCACACCAAAATCGCTCCATGATTTTGGCGAGCGTATTTATCTTACCGCATCGACCCGGCAAAGTCAAGCCAATGTACCACAATATATTGTATGTAATTTGATAATAGCACCCATATATGCCATATAGTGCGATGGGACGTTCAAAAAGATTGCAAAACAAAACGCCGAAAAAAGCGCTGGCTTTTTGGGTAAAATAGGCACTTTTTTCAAAGCTGCGATGATATGTGATTTTATTGTTCCCTGGCCACTTGCTTTTGCCCGGCACGGCTGGTATACTGGTGCAAGGCACCTGCCTATTGTGATGATTTGCTGCAGCACTATACAAGATATAGTGTTGCATGTTATAAGGAGGCTCCCCGCGTGAACTACGCAACCATAAAATACTGTGATATTGCCAACGGCACGGGCGTGCGTACCAGTCTGTTTGTTTCCGGCTGCCGCCGCCACTGCCCGGAATGTTTTAACGCCGTTGCCTGGGATTTTGGTTATGGCCTGCCCTTTGATAAAGCCGTGCGCAATGAAATTTTGGGCAGCCTTGCCCCGGATTATATTGATGGGCTTTCCCTTTTGGGCGGCGAACCCTTTGAGCCGGAAAACCAGCGTGCTCTGGTGCCGTTCCTGCACGAAGTACGGGTGTTGTACCCCCACAAAACCATCTGGTGCTACACCGGCAATGTATACGAAACCGAACTTTTGCAGCCCAGCCACGCCCGCTGCGAAGTGACGGACGAGATGCTGAGCCTGATCGATGTGCTGGTGGACGGCGAATTCATCCCCGCGCAGCACGATATTTCGCTGCGGTTCCGCGGCTCCGGCAACCAGCGCATCATTGACTTGAACGCCACCCGCGCCGCCGGGCACACCGTACTGTGGCAGGATGACCCGCTGTTTGCTGACCACAAGATGTAAGGCAGCGAGTTCGCGTTTTTGGATTTTGTGTAACTTTTAACAAATTTGACTTGTATTTCTGCCCTGCAGGGTGTTATACTGACACTAATTTAAGGTTGTGCCAATCGTTCCAGGCACAACCGCCCCAAACAGCTGCCGGGCCAGTTGCCCGCGCACGAAAGGAGAAATTACTATGGCAAAATTTCATCTGATTCCCATTGTGCTGGGCGCAGCCATCGGTGTTGGCGTTTATGTTGTCAGCAAGTATCTGGCTCAGGACGAAGAGAGCGAACAGATTGTGGATGACTCCGCATTTGACGACAGCGAAGCTTCCGAAAGCACCGAAGATGCAGACGAAACCGAAGAAAATGCCGACGAGGAACCCCCCGCAGAAGAACCGGCGGCAGAGCCCGCACCGATTGAGGAACCTGCCCCCGCTGAACAGGCCCCTGTAGCGGAGCCTGCTGCCCCGGTGGAAGAACCCGCGCAGGAAGATGACGGCGTTACCATTCCCGTCCAGAGTGGTAACGATGTGCCGAATGTGAATCCGGTCCAAGACAAGACCGAACCCGTTAAGCTGACGGAGGACGGCAAGGTGGACCCTACCACCATCGCCAAAGCCGAAGATTTCGGCGACTGGGAAGAAGAAACCGGCTGCAGAGGCTGAAGGCGAGACGATATAAATGACAACGCCGCAGGGAGTGCGTGATGCTCCCTGCGGCGTTTGTTTTTTGTTTTGGGGGTAAATTTGTATTTGGAGGGAGAGCCTTTGCGTGCACGGCAGGGCTCTTCCCACGTTTTGGGGGTAGCAGCGTGGCAAGGCCCGGCGGGCGGGACGATGCTTCCGCATCGTCCCCTACTTATTATTTTACGGGTTATGGCCGCCGGCAGCTCTTACACCACCCATTGCAGCAAAATACCGCAGCAGGTGCCGCAGAACCAGAGCAGCCCTGTCATGAACAAGTTCTGTTTCCAGCTGGGGTTGACACGCCACAGCACAGCCAGGCCGATACCTGCGCCGGAGCACAGCCCCGCAAAAAAGCTGCCAAAGGTAATAGCCCCGCCCATATACAGCTGAGCCAGCAGTACGCTGGCACCGCAGTTGGGTACAAGACCGATCAGCGCGGCCATCATGGGCTGGAAAATGCCCAGACTACCCAGGAATGCCGCGGCGGAATCTGCCCCGACAAGGCCAAAGATCAGCCCAATGATAAAGCTGAACACCAAGATGAACACAAAAATTTCCAGCGTGTGACGCAGTGCCGCCAGGAAAATGCTGCTGTGTTCCTCGTGTTCTTCGTGGCAGTCCACCTCATCGGCATGGCCCTCATAGCCGCCATACAGCCCTTTGGGCAGGATGCGGCGCAGCGGAACATCCAACACCAAACCGGCTGCAATGCCAAACACGATTTTGAGCACCAGCAGCAGGCCCAGCTTGTTCCACAGGGTAGGCTCCGCCGCCAGCAGGGGGATGGCTTCATCCGATGTTGCCAGGAACACGGCCAGCAGCGTGCCGGGGGTAATGACCCGGCTGGCATAAAAGTTGGCCGCTACCGCCGAAAACCCGCATTGTGGTACGCAGCCCAGCAGTGCGCCGGGCACAAAGCCCCAGTGGCCGCCGCCAGCCAGCGCTTTTTCAATTCGCTCGCCATGGTTGCGTTCCAGCCATTCGATCAGCAGATATGCCAGATACAAAAACGGCAGCATTTTTACGCCGTCGATCAGTGCATCCAAAAAAGCATCAACAATAATTTCCATAATTCTCCTATCTGTTGCAAAGGTTGGGGTTACAGGGCATAACATGGCCGCACGGTTCGGAGCAGCTGCCCGGAGCCATGCGGCCCTTTTTCATTTTTTACTGCCTTTGTTGGTTTCAAAGCCGCGCAGCAGCGCTACGGCTTCCCGCACACGGGCGGGGGAAATGCGGGTACGGAACCGCTCCATGCTGCGGGAAGAAAACGGCACATCATAGGTAAAGGAAACAAAGCCCAAAAAGTATTGCAGGTAGGGGCTTTCGCGCACGATCTCCACCGTTTCGCTGTCCGTTGTGCGGCACGCTGCACGAATCACCAGCACACCGAACGCCATGCGGGCCGGAATTGCCACCTTGCCGCCAGCAGCAAAATGGCCGCTGTACTCCTGTTCAATGGCATCCCAGTCAATGGCCTGGGCCAGGCGCACCCAGCGGTTCTCTTGTACCAGCTCGCCTTCATAGGGCGGCAGGTAGTCATCAATGCTCATCTGATGTTGAATTGTGCGGTACATGGTTGCACCATTCCTTTTTATGTCGTTCCCGTTTTTATTTTTCCCGCAAAAACGCTTGGGATATATCTGAAAAGCCGAAAACTCAATCCAGTTCTTTGTTTTCAGATATCCCTTAATATCTCTGGATCAGGGGGAATATCATGGCCAGAACCGCCCAAGCGACCTGATACAAGGCCAGTGCCGGAAGCGGCAGCCCGGCCAGGCCGCCGGCCAGCGCCATGATCATGGCAAGAATGCAGCTGATGAGCACCGAGGCCGACAGCACCATCGAAGAACGGTGTTCCCCCTCTGCCGCACCCGCAGCGGCTTCCAGGCCGCCGACAAAGCTGGCAAAGCTGCCCAGGTGCAGCATGCTGCCTTCGCTTTCCGGCAGCCAGGCCACAGCGGGCTCCAGCGCCTTGTGTTCCTTGCCGCTCAGCACCTTGACGGTACCAACCGGCAGGTTATAAGCAGTCTGCAGCAGCGCTTCATCGCAGTTAAAGTCATCGCAGTCCACAATGAGCGAAAGTCCGGCGCGGCGCAGGGAATCCAGCACGGCGGCGGTATCGGGATCACTCTGATAAGCCACCTGGAACATGCTGAACAGCTTGCCGGAAACCGCCAGGTAGATGACCCGGCGCTGGTTCACGGTATGGCGGCGTTCATATTCCATGCTGGGCAGCTGGATATCATAGGTATCCATCAGCCGGCGGGAGCCGATCATGACCCGCTCGCCGTTGATCCAGCCCACATAGCCCAGGCCGTCCAGCGTTTCCAGGTTTTCCACCTTGCACAGCAGCTTGCGGTTATCGCCCGTCATACCAAGGAAGATATCTTTCAGCGGGGTATTCACATCGGCCAGCATGGAAGCGGAGTAGATGATGGCCAGCTCAATATCCTCTTTGCGCACCGGCTTGATGCCGCGCAGCGTAATGCACCCTTTGGGGAAAAGATCCTGCGCCGTGACCTGCAGCACGTTCACACGGCCCAGCAGTCGGATATCCTTCCAACCGGGGATGACCGCGCCGATCTGCGCGGCACTGCGCTGCATCAAACGCATGGGCATGGCGGAGATCAGCGTACCGGCCAGCGGCGCGCCCAGGCAGAGTACACCGGCCAGCGCAGTGAACGCCGTTCCGGCATCCTTGCGGTAAAGCAGGGTGAACAGGAATGCAGCCACGCCGCAGCCCAGCAGGATGCGGGCAAACTGCTGCTGGTTTTTATCCGATGTGCGGCGGGATTCGCTGCCCGCCAAAAAGCCTTTCATCAGGCGGGTGGGACGGCTGACCAGCACATTGGGGCGCGGTTCCGCCAGCCCGGCGGTCACGGTGCGCAGTACCCCGGCATCTTTCAGCCGATATGCCACAGCGTGGTCCATCCCGGCGCTGACAAGGGTAAAGTTATCCCGGATGGTGTGGGCGTCGATTGCCTTGCCTGCTGCGTTGCCGCACAGCAGCAGCGCCGCGGGGCCGGTCATCAGGCAGAGGGTTGCGGGGTTATACCATTCCGGCTTTGCCAAAAACATGATACATTGCAGGATGGAGGCCACCGCGGCCATGGCGGGCATGGTATCTGCGGTATTGCCCCGGCGCATGTTGATCAGCCCGGCCAGGCCGCCCAGCATCGTCTGCCAGCACAGGGCCGCGCTGGCAGCAAGCAAAATCAGCATGGTCACCAGCAGCGGTTTGGTGCTGGCTGTGGTATCCAGCGGGCCAAGATTGGCTCCGGTGGCCGCCATAGTGCCCAGAACGATCATAATCAGGGCTGCAGCGCCCACAGCGATTGCTGTGCCGGTGGTGATCATCACTCGCAGTTCCAGGTCATGGCGCACCACGGGGGCATCATCGGTGCTTTCGTATTCGTGGCGGTGCAGGACGGCGGCCTGTGCGGCAAAAGGCGCTTCGCCATCGGGGGTGGTTTCGTCCTTCGGCTTGCCTGCAAACCGGAGGATGTTAAAGCCTTTGCCGGGCTTTTTTTGTTCCGGTGCTTCCGGCTCCGCCCCGGCGTTGGGGTCGCTCAGGTACTGGGCAGCCGCCTGGTAATCGGTATCGGTCTTTTCTGTTTTTGCCTTTGAATCCGATTTGATCTTTTCCAGGTTGATGGACTGTTCAATGCCGCGCACAAATTCCGCGGTATTGGGCTTTTCATCCACCAGGGGGCCGATCAGCTCCTCAAAGCTTTCTTCCGCTTTTTTCGGGGCGGGCTTTTTCGGTTCTTCCGGCTGCTCTTCCACCCCTTCGGCAATCTCGCTCAGGCGGATCTGCCCGGTCAGGGTCTGGGCCAGCTCCTGCGGCAGTTCCTCAAAGGTATCGCCGCTGGCGGGTTCTTCCTGCACGGGGGCAGCTTTGGGCGCAGGCTTTTTGCGGCGCGGCGGCAGGGCTGCGTTCAGTTCATGCAGGAACGACTGGGTGCTTTCCGGTGCGGGCTCGTCCCCCAGCTGCATGGTAAAACCGGTGGTCGCCTGCGGGGCAGGCGCGGGCTGCGACTGCACCGTATCGTTTGGGGTCATGACCGGCTCGCCCACGGGTTCCGCTTCGCGGCGGGGGGCAGGCCGAGTGAACGGCATGGTGCGTTCCCGCTCCTTGCGGGGGGTGAACTCCACGGTATCCCGCTTTTTATTTTTGCGGTAAACATTGGGCTGAGGTTCCGGCTGCGGGGCCGGCTCATCCTTCGGAAGCGGCGGTTTGCCTGTGGCGGCAAACTGGGAAGTCTGCCGCCCGGAGATGGAAAGCCCTGCGTTGGTAGCGGTCAGGCGGGGCATCTCGCCCGTTTCCTCTGTTTCCGGCTCCTCCCGGGGCTGTTCCGGAACCTCCCAGTTTTCTACCGGGGCTGGCTCGCCCTCATACGGGTCATAGGATTCCAGCTCGTCATAGACATCGTGCTTTTTGCCGCCGAACAGGCTGGCAAAAAAGCCTTTTTTCTTTGCAGCGTGGTGGCGGGGCGGCTCTTGCTCGCGCAGCTCCATCTCGTCCGGTTCATCCTGTGGCAAAACATCCTGCGACCGGGGCAGTTGTTCTTCCAGCTGCTGGGTGCTCTGGTTTTCCACCCTGCCGCTGACCGAAACATTGATCGGCTCAAACTCCCCGGTATCGGTAGCATATCCAAAGCCAAACAAGCCCTTTTTCTTGGGAGTCTGCTGGCGCTCCTGCTCGGACTTCATATCATCCGGAACAACGGCCACGCTGGTGCCAAAAAAGTTGGTAAAATCTTTTTTTCCTTCATCCAGGTACTTGCTGTCCGCTTCCGGCACCATGCGGCCCAAAAAGGCTTTAATGACGCTGGTGCGGGTGGTATCCCCTGATGTTGCATCTGCCGGTCTTGGTTCCGGCTGCGGGGCCGGTTTTGTCTCCGGCTGTACCTGCGGGGCCGGCTGCTGGGGCGCAGTTTGTGCCGGGGCAGGGCGGGCAGGCTGCGGAACAGGTTCCGAGCGCACCGGCTGAGTCAGTTGTACAGTTTGTATATTATTTTGTTTTTCTACTTTAGGCTCAACTTCCGGCATGCGGCGCGGCTCCGGCACAGAAGCAGGCCGGCGGGCCGGGGCAGCGGGGCCGGGTTTATTCTTTTTGGCAGCCCGCATACTGGGCAGATCGCCCAGCAGGTCGTCCAGCACAGCGGTGGAAAACCGGTCCTCGGTGTTAAAATTATTGCCTTTGCCCAGCGTGATATCCGGCAGGTCCTCTTTCTGGATGGGCCCCAATGCCGAACCGCCGCCGGAGGATTCCTCCATGCTGCCGTGGCCCAGGCTTTGCAGGATGGCATCCACCTGGCGGTCTGTTACACTATCCCGGATGCCGCGTTCGGCCTGCTCATGGCTGAGCTCTTCCAGAATGCGGTCCACGGAATCATTTGTACGTTTGCTTGGCATGTTGTTCTCCCCTTTGGTATGGGATTCCTTTTTTTGCGCAGCCGTTACTTGCGGCGCTGCATGATGTTGTACATCAAAATACCGGCGGCCACGCTGACGTTATAGCTGTCCACACCGGTTTCACCACCGGCCATATCCAGCGTAACGGCGGCATCGCACAGTTTGCGCACCAGTGCGCCGGGGCCTGCGCCCTCGCTGCCCAGCACCAGCGCCACCGGGCCGGAAAGATCGGTCTTTTCCAGCGGAGCACCGCCCAGGTCGGCACAGTAAACAAAAATGTTCTGCTTTTTCAGGTCACGGATGGCCTGCGGCAGGTTGGCGACCCGCGCCACCGGGATGCGGGCAGCTGCCCCGGCGCTGGATTTCATGACCGTGCCGGTCACGCCAACGCCGCCGCGCCGCGGGATGATCACGCCGTGGGCACCGCACAGCAGAGCGCTGCGCATCACGGCACCCAGGTTGTGGGGGTCCTCAATACCGTCACACAGCACGAGGAACGGCGGTTCGCCGCGGTCTTTTGCGATCTGCAAAAGTTCCTCCACGCCAACATACTGGATGCGGGCAGCCCAGGCCGCCACACCCTGGTGGTCCTGGGTACCGCACAGCTTTTGCAGCTTGCCGGCGGGTACACGCTTGATGACCGCCCCGGCCGCTTTGCCCAGCGCGGTATAATACCCGGCCATGCGCGGCTCCATGCTGTCGGCCAGCAGCAGGGTGTCCACCCCGGCTTCGCTTTTCAGCAGTTCGGTCACGGGGTTTTTGCCCCATACCAGGGCGGTATCCTGCTCCGCAGGGGCCTTGTCTGCCTTGGCCTGGGGGGCCTGCTGGGGCATGCGTTTTTTATTTTCCATCTGCAATGTGGTTACTCCTTAAAACGATTGGGTAAAGCCCTGTGCGGCGGCGTTTGGCAGCCATTTTGCCGCGTATGGCAGCCCGCACAGCTTTCTGGCATGATTCGATAATTATACAGATATAGTATAGCACATTTCCTATGCTTTTGTCACCTTTTTCCTTGGCGTCAAAAGTACAGATTTTTCACCCTTTTGCCCGGTGCTTTTGTGCGTGTTTTCGCGGTTTATACAAACCGTACTGGAAAGGTTTTCCTTTGAAGATGTTGAAAACCCTGTTGAAAGCGTGGAAAACCCGCTTGTATGGCCAGTTTTCCACCGTTTCAGGGGGTGTTTTCAACATATTGTGGAAAACCTTTCAACATAACAGTACGGATAAACACCCCCGCTCACTGGGCAAACTACCAGTTTTACCCCCGTTTTTGCGTGTAAAACTTACAATTATTACGGGGGTTTTGCCCGTTTTTTCACTTTCCACAGGTTTTCCCCACCCCGTCTGTGGACAAAAAGCGAAAAGTTCATCCTGCATGTTGAATGCAAAAATTCCCCACAAAATTCCATCCCGTTCAGGCCATTCCGGCTGCTGCAAGCCAGTCCGCCGCAGCCCGCAGAACGGGCGCGGCATTGCTGCCCCCGCCGCCGTATTCGATCACCACCGCCACCGCAAACTGCGGCTGCTGCACCGGCCCATACCCGATGAGCACCGAGTTTGTGTAGTGGGTGCCATCCGGCAGCGTGCCCGCCAGCTGGGGGCTGCCGGTCTTGCAGGCAAGGGGAATGGGCGATTCCCGCAAAGTGCGCAGCGTTTGAGCCATCTGGGCCATCCCCTCCCGGATGGGGGCAAACACTGCCGCCCCGCCGGGTGCCTGGGCTAAAACGTCCGGCTGCGCCTGCCAGGTTATATTCCCGGCGGCATCGGTTGTGCTTTGGGCAAAATGCAGCGCCGGGCGCTGGCCATCCCGCGCAAGGGCCCCGGCATAGGCCGCCAGCTGCAAGGGGCTGACCGACGTATTGCCCTGCCCGATGGCCGCCATCAGTGCAAGGCCCGCCTGATAGTTCTCATCGGTGCTCCAGGTCAGGCGACCTGCGGTTTCCGGCAGCTCAGTACCGCAGGGTGCTCCAAGGCCCAGCTGCTGTGCGGTAGCGGAAAACGTATCCACCCCAAGGCGGCGGCCGACATCATAAAAATAAATGTTGCAGCTGTGGCGCAGCGCCGTAACCATGCTGACGGCCCCGCGGTGCCCCAGCTGCAAACAGCGCGGCTGGTAACCCGCATAGTAGGTGTACCGCCCGCCGCAGTTTACAGTGCTTTGCGGGGTAATGATCCCCGCCGCCAGGGCCGATGCCGCTACTGCCGGTTTGAAAGCCGACCCCGGCGCATACTGGCCGTTCAGCACCCGGTTGACCAGCGGTGCTCCCTGGGCTGTGGCCAGTGCGGCATAATTCTGCCGCCAGCTGGCAAGGTCATAATCCGGCAGGCTGACCGCCGCCAGAACGCCGCCGGTCTGCACATCCACCACCACAGCCGCCCCTGCGCAGGCTTCTTTGCCCTTGCCTTCCGGCTTTGTGGCCTGTAAAGTTTCAATTTGCTGCTGCAATGCGCTGCGCAGGGTGCGCTGCAAATCAGCATCCAGGTAAAGGTGCAGGGTATCCCCGGCCTGTGGCGTACTTTGTATGGTTTCGGTGCGGCCGCCGCTGCTGCGGTCAACTGTCACTTTCAGGCTTCCCGCTCTGCCGCGCAAAGCATCTTCCCAGGCGGCTTCCAGCCCCCATTGGCCGATGGATTCATCCATGGCAAGGCCTTGGGCCTTTTTCTGTGCCCACTGCTCGGCACTCATGGCCCCCACGCCGCCCAGCAGTTGCGGAGCGAGGGTGCCATCCACCGCCGTGCGGGTACCGCGGGCAGTCAGCCGCACCGCCCCGCTCTGGGGCAGACCGGCAGCCAGCAGGCTCTGGCACTGTGCCTGGGTCAGATTTTCAGCCAGCGGCAGTTCCCCCGCCGAAACGGCAGAACAAAAGGCGGCAAGCTGTGTTTCCACATCCTTGCCGCCTAGATCCAGTTCTTTTAACGTTTGCAGGGTCTGCGCCATCTCGGTGTCCGGTGGGGCCGGAACGCAGAGCGCCAGGTCATACACGGTGTCATCCTGCACCAGCGCCGTGCCGCTGCGGTCCACAATGCTTCCCCGCGCCGCCGGGATGCGCACGGTATAGCTGGTCTGAGATGCCTGTTCCAGCTTTTTAGCATAGTGATCCGCCATGGTAAACTGCATCCAGTACAGCCGCACCAAAAATGCCGCAAACACGGCAGTGCAGAAAATCAGCAGGAACCACACCCTTTTTTTGCCGTCTTTTTTCATGCGCACCTCCCGGCAGGCCACTGCCTGCTCTGGTCTGATTGTTCTTTGGTCTGTCCTTTTGCCATATGGGTATTATACAAGGTTTTGCCGCAACTGTCAGCCCCCGATGAAATACAGGCAGTCGGTTTCATCGGCAGTATCTTCCAGCGGGGCGCGCAGGGTCAGGCCGCCGGGGTCGGGCTGGGGCGCTGCTGCCAGCTGCCCGGCCCAATACTGTCCCTGCGCGGTAACGGCCAACTCCCCCGCTGCCGCCTTACAGCTGCAGGGCAGGCCGGTCACCCACAGGACTCCGTTCTG